>OGWX01002472.1_pt1 | contig 11042 bp, 10 predicted proteins | sample 1576151 | NCBI WGS metagenome assembly OGWX01 (sample SAMEA3541591, study PRJEB24748) | human gut metagenome | biome: human gut; feature: human-associated habitat; material: faeces | place: China | collected 2012
CCTGTGGGAAACATAACTTTACTGATATCCGTCAGTTTAACCTGATGTTTAAGACGTTCCAGGGTGTAACAGAGGACGCGAAGAGCCAAATCTATTTGAGACCCGAAACGGCACAGGGTATATTCGTAAACTTCCAGAATATCCAGAGAACCACAAGAAAAAAGGTTCCCTTCGGCGTTTGCCAGGTAGGTAAATCCTTCAGAAACGAGATAACTCCCGGCAACTTCATATTCAGAATACGTGAATTTGAGCAGATGGAGTGCGAATTCTTCTGCAAGCCCGACACCGACCTCGAATGGTTTGATTATTGGAGAAGCTACTGCCACAATTGGCTTCTCAACCTCGGACTTCACGACGACAATCTTCGCCTGCGCGACCACGCAAAAGAAGAGCTTTCATTCTACTCAAAGGCAACCACAGACATCGAATATCTCTTCCCGTTCGGCTGGGGTGAGCTTTGGGGCATTGCCGACAGAACCGACTACGACCTCACAAGACATCAGGAGCATTCGGGCAAGGACCTCTCATACTTTGACCAGGAGGAAAACAGAAAATATATCCCCTACGTCATAGAGCCGTCACTCGGTGCGGACAGAGTTGCACTCGCATTCCTTTGCGACGCTTACGACGAAGAGGTAATTGACGAAGCAAAGAACGACAAGCGAATTGTTTTAAGACTTCATCCGGCTCTTGCGCCCATGAAAGCGGCGGTACTTCCGCTCTCAAAGAAGCTCTCGGAGGAAGCAGGTAACATTTATGCCGAGCTTTCAAAGCACTTCTCAGTCGATTACGATGACGCCGGCTCAATAGGCAAGCGCTATCGCCGTCAGGATGAAATCGGTACTCCGTTCTCAATAACCTATGACTTCGACAGCAAAGAGGACGGCTGCGTTACAGTTCGTGACAGAGACACTATGGAGCAGACAAGAATACCTGTTTCAGGCCTTGTAAAATACATTGAAGAAAGACTCGAATTTTAACATTCGCAAGGGTAACCATTATGGCAGAGGATAAAGCTAAAAAGCTTTTGCTTATTGTAAATCCAGTTTCCGGCAAAAAAATGGCAAAACGGTATATGATGAAAATGATAAACCGTTTTGACGAGGCCGGATACAGCGTCACAGCCTGCTGCACGCAAAAAAACAAAAATGCGTATGACATCACGCTCACAAGAGGCGCCGGCTTCGACTTGATAGTTTGCGTCGGCGGTGACGGAACCTTAAAGGAAACCGTTGCCGGAGTTATGAAGCTCGGCAAGGATATTCCGCTCGGATTCATTCCGCTCGGCTCCACAAACGATTTTGCCAAATCGCTCGGTATTCCCACCGATGTCAGCGACGCCGTAGATGCCATAATCAACGGTACGCCAATGCCGGTTGATATGGGTGTGTTCGGAAAAGACAGCTTTATATATGTCGCGGGCTTCGGCAACTTTACCGCAATATCGTATTCGGCCAACCAAAAGGTCAAAAACGTTCTCGGCAAAAACGCTTACTATTTGCAGGCCGTGGGCGAATTCTTCAAAATGAAGCCTTTTCACGCCAAAGTTATAGCCGACGGCGAGGTTTTTGAGGGCGACTATTTTTACGGCGCATTTTCAAATTCATACTCGGTCGGCGGTATGCCGGTTCTTCACAATATGGGCGTTGAGTTTAACGACGGACTTTTTGAAATGGTACTTGTGGATATGTTCAAAAACCCCGGAGAAATCGCATATCTTGCAAATTCAATGGTGCGTAAAAATGTCAAGAACAACCGCCTTGTCACAATAAGACATTGTAAAAATGTCAAATTTATATTTGACAAGCCGACACCGTTTACGCTTGACGGCGAATACGGCGGAGCTTTTACCGAAATAGACGCTTCGTGTATACATAACGCAGTACGCATAATGCTGCACAAAAGCGACTGGGTCGAGCTGCCGAATGACTCCTCCGCTGTAAAATCGGAGGACGAAAAAGAGCCTGTCGAGGCAAAATAACATAATATTAAATCGGAAACGGCATAAAATCAGTCGCATTTCATCAACTGAAAAGGGTTGTAAAAACAAATGTTTTTACAACCCTTTATTATTTGTCCGAGGCTTCAAGTGAAGCAATCAGCTCATTTCGAGAGCCGCCTCGCGGTCATGCTCGATCGCCTTGCGGCGTGCCTCTTCAAGCATCATATTTTTAACCTTCATAAGGCGTATTGTAGAGCTTCGCTCATTTTCGTCGAGCTTCATAGAAATGTATTTTATGGTTTCCTCATACTGGGGTATCATAACGTGTTCAAGCGCATTTACTCGGCGTCTTGTCTTTTCTATTTCTGCGGACATAAGCTGGCACGACTTTTCGACCTCGGCAAGACGCAGCATATACGGCATTATATCCGACAGCGATTTTACCGCCGCATCAAGGTCGGACGATGTAAACGCAAAGCCGTACGAATATATATCGTTTTCATCGGCGGTTTTAAGCTTGGTATCAAAAACAGGAAGCATTACGCTCATCACATTTTTTTCGCTGACGTCAAGGCTCATCTTCTGAGACGGCATCATAAGAGCAACATCAAGAGATGAATCGCTCATAACCGAGCGCGCCAAAGCCATATGCCTGTTTGACTCCTCTATGCCCTCCTCCACCTTGCGGCGCAGTTCCTTGTTTTCTCTTACAAGGTCGAGGAAACGGCGCATCAGCTCATCCTGCTTGTCTTTTAAAAGCTTATGTCCGCGCCTTGCGGTCGTAAGCTTTCTCTTCAGATTAGTGAGCTCCATTCTTGTCGGATTCACATTAAGTCTTGCCAAAAACGGTTCCTCCTTTCGAGAAGTTAATGCACCGGGTTATTTTTTGTCGTAATACTTGTCAAGCAGCTCATCGCTGATACGTTTAAGCTCGCTTCTCGGAAGAATTCTGAGCAGCTTCCAGCCTATATCGAGCGTTTCTTCTATGGAGCGGTTTGTATTGTAGCCCTGAGACACATATTCCTTTTCAAACTCATCGGCAAATTTTGCGTAGAGCTTATCTATATCGGTGAGTGCAGCCTCGCCGAGAACCACCATAAGCTCCTTTGCGTCTTTACCTCTTGCATATGCGGAGAAGAGCTGGTTCATGGTGTTTGAGTGGTCTTTTCTCGTTTTGCCCTCACCTATGCCCTTATCCTTAAGCCTCGAAAGCGACGGTAAAACATCGATAGGCGGCGTAATTCCGCGGCGGTAAAGGTCACGGCTCAAAATAATCTGACCCTCTGTGATATATCCCGTAAGGTCGGGAATCGGGTGGGTCTTGTCGTCCTCGGGCATGGTAAGAATGGGTATCATGGTGATACTTCCGTTTTTACCGCGCTGACGACCGGCTCTCTCGTAAATGGACGCAAGGTCGGTGTACATATAGCCCGGATAACCGCGGCGGCTCGGAACCTCTTTTCTTGCTGCCGAAACCTCGCGGAGCGCGTCCGCATAGTTCGTTATATCGGTTAAAATTACAAGCACGTGCATACCCTTGTCAAATGCGAGGTATTCCGCGGCTGTAAGTGCCATTTTGGGCGTAGCTATACGCTCGATTGCAGGGTCGTTCGCAAGATTCGAGAACATAACCGTTCTGTCTATGGCACCCGTTTCCTTAAACGACTGAATAAAGAAGTCGGACTCCTCAAAGGTAATACCCATGGCGGCAAAGACAACGGCGAATTTTTCATCGGCCGAGCGTACCTTTGCCTGCCTCGCTATCTGAGCGGCAAGCTGTGCATGCGGAAGACCCGAAGCCGAGAAGATGGGAAGCTTTTGACCTCTTACAAGGGTGTTAAGTCCGTCTATCGCGGAAACGCCCGTCTGTATAAATTCCTGCGGATAAGCTCTCGCCGCCGGATTCATAGGCATACCGTTTACATTCATTCTTTTTTCGGGGATTATTTCGGGGCCGCCGTCTATGGGCCTGCCGAGTCCGTCAAATACTCTGCCGAGCATATCCTCGGAAACTCCAAGCTCCATCATTCTGCCGAGGAAGCGCACCTTGCTGTTTGAAAGGTTTATGCCGGTGGACGCCTCAAACAGCTGAACGAGAGCATCTGTTCCGTTGACCTCAAGCACACGGCACCTTCTTGTCTCGCCGCTTTCAAGCTCGATTTCGCCGAGCTCGTCATATTTGACTCCCTCAACCTCTTTTACGAGCATAAGAGGTCCTGCTACCTCCTGAACGGTTCTGTATTCCTTAGGCATCAGTCATCCTCCCCTTCTTTTTCTGCCTCGGCGAGTTCCGAGGAAAGTCTTTTGTCTATCTCGGCAAATTCTTTGTCGATGTCTTCTTCTTTAACGTATTTAAATCTGCCTATCGCCTCTCTTACAGGCAACGCGGCGATTTTTTCTATATCCGCGCCCTTATTCAATGCGTCGAGCGAGCGGTCATAATACATAAGCATAAGCTTCATCATAAAGCACTGCTTTTTAAGACTTGTATAGGTGTCGATTTCGTGGAATGCGAGCTGATGCAGGAAGTCCTCGCGAATACTCCTCGCCGCCTCCATTTTAAGTCTGTCGGAGGGTGACAGGGCGTCCATACCGACAAGCTTTACTATTTCGTCAAGCGACGCTTCGTCGGAAAGAATACCCATTATACGGGTACGCATATTCGTCCAATCCTTGTCAACATTTTCGTTGAACCATTTTCCGAGACTGTCGGCATAGAGCGAATAAGACGTAAGCCAGTTGATAGCCGGGAAGTGACGCTTATATGCGAGCGCGGAATCAAGCCCCCAGAATACCTTTACTATTCTCAGAGTTGCCTGAGATACCGGCTCCGAAATGTCGCCGCCGGGAGGCGATACGGCACCTATTACCGAAAGCGAGCCCTCTTTGTCGTCCGAGCCGAGAGTGACTATACGTCCGGCGCGCTCATAGAACTGAGCGAGTCGCGAACCGAGGTATGCGGGGTAGCCCTCTTCGCCGGGCATTTCTTCAAGTCTGCCCGACATTTCGCGCAGAGCCTCTGCCCAACGTGAGGTGGAGTCCGCCATAAGTGCCACGGAATAGCCCATATCGCGGTAATATTCGGCAATTGTAATGCCTGTATAAATAGAAGCTTCACGAGCCGCAACGGGCATATCCGAAGTGTTCGCTATAAGAACCGTGCGCTCCATAAGCGATTTGCCTGTGTGCGGATCTATAAGCTCGGGGAATTCGTTTAAAACGTCGGTCATCTCATTGCCGCGTTCACCGCAGCCTATATAGACAACTATATCAGCCTCTGCCCATTTTGCGAGCTGATGCTGAGTTACGGTTTTACCGCTTCCGAAAGGACCGGGTATTGCGGCAACGCCGCCCTTTGCTATCGGGAAAAGCGCATCTATAACACGCTGACCCGTGATAAGCGGAACGTCGGGAGAAAGCTTTTTCTTGTACGGTCTGCCGCGCCTTACGGGCCACTTCTGCATAAGCTTTACGGGAACAACGGTACCGTCGTCCTTTTCTATTTCGCCTATCGTATCTTCAACCGTGTAGTCGCCCTCCGAAAGGCTCTTCACCTTACCGGAAACGCCTATCGGCACCATTATTTTGTGGCGGACAATATCGGTCTCCTGAACAAAGCCGAGCTCATCGCCCGATGTCACGTATGCGCCGATTTCGGCGGTGACGTTAAAATGCCACTTCTTCTCTCGCGAGAGTGACGGCACCTCTACGCCTCTGGGCAAGTTGTTGCCAACCTTTTTCATTATTTCGACAAGCGGTCTTTGAATACCGTCGAATATTCCTTCGATAAGTCCCGGGCCGAGCTCAACGCTCAACGGTTCCTCCGTGGATTCAACAGGCTCGCCCGTGCCGAGACCTGAGGTGTCTTCATATACCTGAATTGACGCCTTATCGCCGTGCATCTCGATTATCTCGCCGATAAGCCTTTTGTCGCTTACCCTGACAACGTCGAACATATTTGCGTCACGCATATGCTCGGCAACTACGAGAGGTCCGGCTACTTTGAGTATTGTTCCTTTGCTCATATCTGTTCCACCCTTCAAAGGTTTGGTTGATTTTACGAGTTTAGCGGCTGCGGCTGCGCCGCATACCGTTTTTTAATTATTATGGATTTGTTTTAAGTGCGGATATGCGTTGTACGGTGCATATTTCACACCTAAATTCAGTCAAAAACCATTTGTATTATTATGATACCGTTTAACTTAACGGCTTGATGTGCGTTACCGTGGGATTTTCTTTTGCCCCGAAGCGTACTGCGGTACACGAGCGTGTGAAAATTTTCTCTGGATTGCACCAAATTCTACATCAATTTTAATTAAGGGATTGATGTGCGTTGCCGTGGGATTTTCTTTTGTCCCGAAGCGTACTGCGGTACACGAGCGTGTAAAAAATCTTCTCGGGATTGCACCAAATTCTACATCAATTTTAATTAAGGGCTTGATGTGCGTTGCCGTGGGATTTTCTTTTGCCCCGAAGCGTACAAAGGTACGCGAGCGGGTGAAAAAAATTCTACGGGAATGTGCAGCAACCCTTAATTAACGATGTCGGAACCAACGGCTCGCTCTACATATCCGCTTACCTCTCTCATTCCGAGTCCCGTATTGCCGGCGACTCCGGGAATGGGGATTATGGCCGGGAGAGGGCTGTCTTTGAAGCGCTCGATTTCCGGAGAAATGAGCTCTGCGAGAGCCTCTGTTATAAAGATAACGGCGTAGCCCTCCTCGGCAAGCTTTTTGAGCTTGTGCGAAGCGCTCTGCGGATCGTCCTCGGGAAATACGGAAAGCCCGAGCGACGCAAAGCCGTAAATACTGTCGCGGTCGCCCATTGCGGCTATTTTATACATACAGTTCACGCATCCTTTCACGGACTGTTTCTTCACTCGTGCCGTTGAATTTCGCCGACAAAATTATACGCACACAACCTATTTCGGTCATTCGCGCAAAGATGTATGCGGCAATCGGACCGAGCCCGAAGGCTGTATATTTTGCTTTTTTCATATTCTCCATAACAGCATCGTCACAATATTTTTCAAAGGCAGACGGGCTGTTTTTAAGAGCCTCGGCAAAAGACTCAAGTCCGAGCGACGAAACGAAGTCATAAAGAGCGTCAGCTCCCTGCAAAGAAGCGTCAATCAAATCCGCCTTTTTTATTTCGGGTATGTCGGGAAGCGCTTCTTCAAGAAATCCGCGTTTTTTATTTGTAAGAATGGCGCGATAAGCGGTTTTTAACACCGCCGATTTTATAAATATGTCGCCGTATGCGGCAACAATATCATTATCGGCACTTTTCGCAAATCCCGACATAGCCTCAAGGCAGGCTCTGTCTGCGGCTATATCGCAGAGCTGACCGTTTTCGGTTTTGGTTATAACCTCAAGGCATTTTTCGGCGGCACCGGAAATAAAATCCGGAAGGGAGGCAAAATCACGCTCTTTGACCGCTTTTAAAAGCAGCTCCTTTGGTATTACAGACGGTGAAACAAGATATTTTTCCGCGTCATCTCCCGTTTTTTCGCTCTTGAGCACCGCTTTTAAATTCTGAAAATCGTTTTTTACAATGAATATATCGAGAGCCTCGGCACTCGGTGCGACCGACTTTATCAGCGACCACGTTTTTTCGGTTTCGCCGTCAAGCATAGCGGAATAATCGCTGCCGAAGGACGTATCGTAGCCCTTGCCGTCTAAAAGCGTGAGCGCCGTCTTGTAATCGGGAGCGTCTATAAGCGCGTCAATATCGGCACGCGAGAGAAGCGACAGCTCGTTAGCTCTTATATTTGCTACCGCATAAAGATAGTTGTTATCCATTTAAACGCTTCCCTCCTTTATATCAGTTAAAAAGTAATTTGTTAAGCTCGTCAAAAAGCTCGTCGCGCTTTTCCGAAACAAGCGACGAAAAGGTGCAGTTTACGTCAATGTCGCCGTAAACAAGCATAAATCCGCTGTCTATGTCGCACGGCTCTCCGAGAGAGACGCTGCCCTTACCGGAAAGAGCGGAATTTACGTTGCTTATGAAATTCTGCGGCAGCTTTGCGGTGTCATCTTTCGAGAAACGCATAACGCCGTCTCCCGAGATCGCATTTTTAACGGCAAGCTCCTTCAGCATTTCAAAATACTCTCTTTTCGGGAGAGCCTTTAAGACATCTACCGCCCTGCCGAGCATATCCTCTATGGCCTCGATTTTACCCTCGAGAACCGTCTGCTTCTTTTTTAGCTCGGCGGAGCTTTTGGCTGAAGCCAAAACGGAGGCAACCTCTGCGGCAGTCCTCTCTTCGCTCTGAGCTTTCATCTCGGAAACCTTTTTTTCGGCGGCAAGGGATATCTCCTCAGCCTTTTTGTTTGCTTCATCGGAAATTTCTTTTATACGCTGTGACGAGTCCGAGCCTATTTCTGAAATAATTTTATCTAATCCCGTCATAAAGCTTCACCCTTAACCGATGTTGAGGTTCAAAATCATAAGAATCGAAATAAGAAGAGCGAGAACGGCGTATGTCTCAACCATTGCGGCAAGAACCATTGCCTTACTCTGTCCCTCGGGCTTCTTTGCAACTACCGAAACACCCGAAGCCGCAACTCTTGCCTGAGCAATTGCCGAGAAATAACCGACTATTGCCATAGGCAGGCACGCGCCGAGAAGCATAAGTCCCTGTGAAACCGTAAGCTCGGCGGGAGAACCCGAGAGAAGCTTTGTTTTAACAAGAACCATTATTGCGGTAATGAAGCCGTAAAGGCCCTGTGTACCGGGAAGAATCTGAAGAATAAGCACCTTAGTGAATTTTGACAAATCCTCCGTGAGAAGACCTGCGGCGGCCTCACCTACAAGGCCTACGCCCTTTGCCGAACCGAGTCCGCTGAGAAGTGCCGCTAACGCCGCTCCGACGATAGCCAATACCAAACCCATATTATCCATTACTGATTTCCTCCTTGAATTTGAAAGTTTTGGAATTTGCTTTAAGAGGGGTAAATTTCTTTCCGCCGCCGTTATAGAATTTCGAGAAAAATTCCACGTACTGCAAGCGGTTTGTATGAACATAAGCGCCTATGACGTTTATTCCGAAGTTTACCGCGTGTCCGAAAACGAACACCACCGCGAGAACTATTGCCTTCGCGACCTTATTGCTCGGCAAAGCACCCATCATATTGACTACGCTGCCGATTATGCCGGTAACAAGTCCGAGTGCCAAAAGCCTTGCGTATGAAAGAATATCGCTGAGATAGCCCGAAATCGTGTTGTACACGGCGTAAAGTCCGGAGCCGATTTTGCCGAAGAACGACTTTGACTCCCTGCCTGCCGTGAGGACTATTATGATTACGCCGGCTATTGCGCAATATTTGCCGACCGTTTTTATATCCGACGGAACATCTATAATCATACCGGCGCAAAGCGGAAGCGCACCGCCGACAGCAAGATAAACGGACAGCGTATCGCATACCGCCCAAAACCTTTGCCCGTCGCGCCACTCCATATAGCCCTTGATGCCGACGCCCACAAAAAGATGAACGACGCCGAACAAAAAGCACCACAGCATGGTGGTCATCAGCTGCTCCTGCGGGTCAAGCCACGCATACAACCGTATTTTCGGCAGTCCGATGAAATCGTACCTTACGATATTGATTATGTCTCCGAAAAAGCTTCCGAACATAATTCCCCAAAACATTGTGGAAATACCGCAGTACATATACATCATAACCGTTTTTCGCTTTTGCCCCTCAGGCTTGCATTTAAGCAAAATAAACAGCGTTGCCAAAAACATTATGAGACCGTATCCCGCGTCCGAAAACATCATACCGAAGAAGCAGTAATAGAAAAATGCCATAATCGCATTTGGGTCTATATCGTGCTTGCCCGGAAGAGCGTACATTTCGGTTATCTCTTCAACCGGTGCGGCAAAATCATTATTTTTAAGAAGCACCGGTTCGTTTTCGTCGTCCTCGGGAACATCGCTTATCGTTACGGCAACAGTAAACTTCTCTTCAAGGCCCTTGACCGTTTTTTCACAGTACCGCTCCGGAATGTAGCCCTCAAAATAGAAAACATTGCGGCTGAGAGACATCTTTTTAAACGCCTCGTATTTGTCTTTCCTTATCGTGAGGAAATCAATGAGAAAGTCTATATCCTCACGGTATGACGACAGCTCTCTTATTTTTTCCTCGTCGCCGTCAATGTCCGACGAAAGCGCTTCGATATTTTTTCCGTGGCGATCCATTGCCGCTTTGATATTCTCGTTATCGCCGCCCGACGCTCTCACAAAATTCAGACTTCGCAGATAATCGTATACTCGCCTTGAGTCCTTTTTCAAACAGATGACAACGATTATGCTCTGCGTATTTGAAGAGGAAACGACCTCGCAGTCGATAGCGGTTAAGTCCGGCAGAGCCGCGGCAAAACCGGCCTTGAGAGCCTCTTCTGTGCACTCGTCCGGGAGCGACCCCACAAACACCTCCGTGTGCCTTGTCCCCGTTGTATTCGGCGGAATATCAAGCCTCTCCCACGGAATCAGAGCCTCTCTTGCGGTCTGCTCGCGGATAATGTCGGCCTTTTTGTCGGCTATCTCCTTTTTTATGTCGATAATTTCCCGACACTTTGCCATTGCCACGTCCGTCTTTTCCGATTCCTCGTAAAAATCGGACAGCTCGACTTCTTTTCGGGGCAAAAAAGAGTCAGTAAGCTTCTTTTTTTCCGGCGAATAAAATGAAATTGTCTCTCTTGCATTCTCTGCGGTTTGCAAAAGTCTTTCAAGCTGTGATACGCTCGAATCGGTGTCGGTGTAATACATAGACTCCGGCGCGTCGCACTTTTCAACCTGAACCGTGCCCTTTCGCTGCAGGTAATCTATAATATCCTTGCTCTCGCCGAGCATCGCCAAAAGCTCGATTTTTTTCATTTTCAATTTTGCCGTAAGCCATCACCTCACTTTGCAAAATATTATATCATTTAAGTAATGTATCCTTTACGATGCCGACAGCCTCCGAAAGCTTTTCCGCAGACTGTTTTTTCAATCCGTCCGCGTACCTTTGAGCCTCCTTTACAGCCTCGGTAACGATAACCTCTGCCGTATCTTTGGCTTTTTTGATTTCGGCGGCCTCATATACGGCACATTCCTTCT
>OGWX01002483.1_pt1 | contig 11000 bp, 9 predicted proteins | sample 1576151 | NCBI WGS metagenome assembly OGWX01 (sample SAMEA3541591, study PRJEB24748) | human gut metagenome | biome: human gut; feature: human-associated habitat; material: faeces | place: China | collected 2012
ATGGAAAGCTGCTATTTCCCTACATCATATAACAAAGACGAAAAATGCAGTCATCTCTGGGAAACTGTTATTGATGTCATAGGAAACTGTGGAAAAGCAGAAAAACGTCATCAGATTTGTACTGCCTGCCAGGAGCGGAAAGCTCCTTCAGATATTCCAGCAACCGTATATTGTAACTAAAAAAGCAACCGTATTTGCACCGGGACAGGAAAACGGAGACATCAGACTTACAGCTCAGAGAAGCACAAACAGAAGAGCAGTAAAAGTAAAAGTACTTGTAACCGTAGATGCAAGGGGCAGAGTAAAAGGAATAAGAACAGGAAGTGCTGTGATTACAGTAAAAGCAGGAAGGGCGGTATACAGAACTGTCATAAAAGTTACAAAATAATTGAGTATTTGAAGCGCGGGCTGCAGAAATGTATCCCGCGCTTTGAATGTCGGTGACAGAAATTTGACATTTCATAAAAAAAGAGATAATTTAAGATGCAAAAATACAGAAGTATGTTATAATGGAAACGTTACAGGAAAAAACAGGATAAATAGATGGTTGTATTCAATTGTTTATATTCAGGGAGTATATTAAATGAGCAACAAAGAAATGAAGGACGGACTTCAGGAAGACACTTCTGGAGTGTCGGATGAGAATACAGGCATTGAAGAAGAAATCAATGCAACCATGGATAAAATCATAGTTCCACCGGAAACGGACGAAGATGAGATGGATGACCTTGGAGATTATGATGATTCTGCAGAGGAAGAACCAGATCCACAGCCGGTAAGACATCATCGCAAATCTGCCAGACCAGGTCCGGTTGTATATGTTCCGGTAGATGATATGGAAATGCCGGATCAGACAACTTCCAGGAAGAAAAAATCCAAAAAAACAAATACGCAAAAGAACAGATCAGCAAAACCAGAGTATCAGAATCCTAAACCTGTGAAAAAACACAAAGGGGCGCGGATTTTTGGCCTTATTATGTTGATGATCATAGTTCTTGGCGGGTGTGCTTATGCGGCTACAAGTTATTATTTTGCGGACAGATTTTTTGAAGGTACGTGGATCAATGGTGTGAACTGTTCTCAGATGACGGCAGCAGAGGTAGAAAATCTTTTCAAACAAAAGTTTGAGAATTATACCATTGAAGTTTCAGCCAGAGATCAGGCACCACAGATGATTTCCGGAGCGGATATCAGCTATCAGTATCTTTCTACAGGAGAGGTTCTGAAGCTTCTGAAACAGCAGAAGCCATATGAATGGATCAAAGGACTCTATGAACAGAAAAGTTATACTGTATCCGAGAATACAGGGTATAACAGAACACAGTTGCAAGAACAGCTTAAGACTCTCAGCTGTGCTCAGGCAGAGAATCAGACAGAACCGGAAAATGCATATGTTGCATATCAGAACGGACAGTTTGTGATCGTACCGGAAACCGTGGGAAGTAAACTGAATATCAAAGAAGCATATAAAGTACTGAATGCTGCTGTAGATGCAGGACAGACTTCGGTAAATTTCAGTGATACACCGGAAGCATATGTGAATGCAGATGTTACACAGGATGATCCGGCACTGCAGTCTGCACTGGAAGCATGCAACAATTATACAAAAGCAAGTATTACCTATACATTTGGCAGTCAGACAACAACTCTGAATGGTGACACGATCAAAGACTGGCTACAGTTTGATGAGAAAGGTCAGCTGATCTGGGACGATAATTCCTTCCAGCAGCATGTTGCAGATTATGTTGCACAGCTTGCAGCTACTTATGATACGGTCGGTACGGAGCGTGAGTTCCAGACCACAAGTGGCAGAACCGTTTACGTTTCCAGCTCTGTATATGGCTGGAAAATCGATCAGGCTGCCGAGGCTGCTCAGCTGAGTCAGGAAATTCAGTCTGGTACACAGACGACCAGGGAGCCTGTTTATTCACAGACGGCTAATTCTTACGGAGTGAATGATCTGGGTGACACTTATATAGAAGTAGATTTAAGTGAACAGCATATGTATTATTATCAAAATGGTTCCGATATCTTTGAGTCAGATTTTGTATCTGGAAACATGAGTTATGCTGATCGTCAGACACATGCAGGTATCTTTACACTGTACTATAAGAAAAGTCCGGATGTACTGAGAGGAACCATGAAAGCAGACGGAACTTATGAATATGAATCAGAGGTACAGTACTGGATGCCATTTGATGGAGGTATTGGATTCCACGATGCGTCATGGAGAGATGAATTCGGCGGTGATATTTATCTTACAGGCGGATCTCACGGATGTATCAATCTTCCACCGGATAATGCAGCAGTTCTGTATGATATCATACAGTATGGTGTGCCAATCGTATGCTTTTACTAATATATAATTACAGGAGATAAAAAATGGACAGATCATTTGATTTTATCCTTGCGGGAATAGCATTGATCGTTGGAATCATGCTTCTGACAGGACATGGTGATATTTTTCTGAAGGGTGGAAACACAAAACTTCGCAAAGAAAAGTATGATGAGAAAAAAATGACTAAGGGATCCGGAGTGACATTGATTCTGTTTGGTATCGTGACATTTATAGATTCCTACACAACAAGTCTTACTGCAAAGATTATTTATATTCTTGCAATTCTTGCGATTCTTGTAGGATTTGTGGTATATTTGAAAAAGAAATGCATCAAGAAATAAATAAAACAAGGCATGGGAGATAAAAATCTTCCGTGCCTGTTTTGTTTGAGAGAATTTATAAAGAAATATTGACAAGATCCATTGGTTTGCGGATGTGTGCATCCGGTTTTGGAACTTCTCCGAATCCGTATTCAGCGAAGATAAAAGGAACATTTGCTTTCTGGCATGCCTGGTAATCGCCAAACGTATCACCGACATACACGGGGGATTTCAGATCATATGTGTCTGCAAGTTTACGGATATTGGAGCCTTTGTCCAGACCGGTATCTCCATTACAAAGATGACCTTTGAAATATTTTTCAAGACCTGATGTCTGAAGAAAAACTTCAATATAGCCACTCTGACTGTTACTGACAATATAGAGTGGATATTTCTTATACATGATCTGCAGCATTTTTTCAAGATCCTCATAAAGTGGGGCACATTTTTTTAAGAGAGCTTCATGTTCGGCCTGGCAGCATCCATCAATAAGGCGAAGCTGTTCTGCTTCTGAACAGTCAGGGAAAATCTGGCGTGCGATATCAGACAGAGTCTGCCCAAAAAGTGTCATCAGACGGGCTGATGTCAGGGTAATATCCATATGTTCTTTTTCCCGCAGATATGCGGTCCAGGACTGAGCAACACTTTCTGTTGAATCCCACAGAGTTCCATCAACATCAAAAATAATACTGTCCATAATAGGGTCCTTTCGTATCAAAAATAATATTAATTTTAGTAATGGGAGATAATTGTTTACAGGTATAATCCCAAGTAATAACATTCTATCCGGTAAAATAAAAAAAATCAACTGGCATTTGGCTGAAATTATGTTATACTAAAACATACTGAGGGTAAAAGATGAAAAATGATCAGATAAAAGACAGAAGCATGCTGAATGAAATCGTACAACCTCTTACAGACTGGTACAGACAGAATAAACGGATTCTTCCCTGGAGAGATCAGAACAATGCCTACTATACGTGGGTATCGGAGATTATGCTTCAGCAGACAAGGGTTGAGTCCGTGAAGCCTTATTTTCAGCGTTTTATCGGAGAGCTTCCAGATGTCCAGGCTTTGGCAGAATGCCCGGAAGAGAAGCTGATGAAGCTCTGGGAAGGTCTGGGATATTATAATCGCGTCCGCAATATGCAGACGGCAGCCAGGACGGTAGTTTGTGAATACGAGGGAGTACTTCCGGCTTCTTACGAAGAACTGCTGAGTCTGAAAGGAATCGGGAATTACACAGCAGGTGCGATCGCATCCATTGCTTATCAGATTCCGGTACCGGCAGTAGATGGAAATGTTCTTCGTGTGATATCCAGAATTACAGAGGACAGACAGGATATTATGAAACAGTCGGTACGCCGGCAGATTGAAGAAAGCCTTTTGGAGATAATGCCGGAAGATATACCGGGAGATTTTAATCAGGCGCTGATGGAACTTGGGGCAGTGGTTTGTGTGCCGAATGGATCAGCACACTGTGAAGCATGTCCGGTGTCGGAGTACTGTTTTGCGTACAGACACGGGACAGTAGAGGAGCTGCCGGTCAAAGCACCGAAGAAGGAGCGTATTCTGCAAAACAGGACAGTGCTTGTGATTCAGGACGGAGAGAAGACTGCTATACAGAAACGACCGGAAAAAGGTCTTCTTGCCGGATTATATGAGCTTCCGAATCTCCTGGGCCATCTTACACGGGAGGAAGTGCTGGATAAGGTAAAAAATATGCAGCTGGAACCGCTCTATATTGAGAAACTTCCGGATGCGAAACATATTTTTTCGCATATTGAATGGAGGATGACCGGATATCTGATTCGGGTGGCATCTCTGGACACAGACAGAGAATTGCCGTTTATTTTTGCTGAGAAAAAACAGTCTGAAAAGCAGTACGCGATTCCGTCTGCATTTAGAGCTTATGTAAAATACATGAAGGAGGAATCTGGAAAATGAAATTGTTGAGTATAGCAATTCCGTGTTATAATTCAGAAGCATATATGGAGAAATGTATCGAATCTCTGTTAAAAGGTGGAGAAGAAGTGGAGATCCTTGTGGTCAATGATGGTTCTTCTGACCGCACTGCTGAGATTGCAGATACTTATGCCGAAAAATATCCGACGATCATAAAAGCTATTCATCAGGAAAACGGTGGTCATGGTGAAGCAGTAAATGCCGGAATCCGTAATGCGACAGGTCTTTATTTCAAAGTTGTTGACAGTGATGACTGGGTAAATGAAGAGGCATATAAACAAATCTTAAAAACACTTGAAGAACTGACAAGAGGACCAAAAACACTGGATATGCTGATCAGCAACTTTGTATATGAAAAACAGGGCGCGTCCAGAAAAAAAGTCATGCAGTACAGACATTGTCTTCCGGTGAATGAAATTTTTGGATGGGACAGTGTGCATATGTCAAAAGGCAAATATCTGTTGATGCATTCTATTATTTATCGTACAAAACTGCTTCACGAATGTGGATTGGAACTGCCGAAGCATACATTCTATGTGGATAACCTGTTTGCATTTGAGCCGCTTCCGTTTGTGAAGAATATGTACTATCTGGATGTCAATTTTTATCGTTATTTTATCGGAAGAGATGATCAGTCTGTCAATGAAAAGGTGATGATTAAGAGAATTGACCAGCAGATCCGTGTCAATAAATTGATGGCGGACGCATTCCATAATTGTCAGTTTGACAGTAAACATCTTAAGAAATATATGCTCAGCTATCTGGATATCATTACGACCGTATCCTCGATTATGCTGGTACGTGCAGGTACCCAGGAAGCACTGGATAAGAAAAAAGAAATGCTGGAGTATATTCGTGAACAGGATCTCTGGCTGTATCATAAACTGCGTTACAGTATTCTGGGACGTGCAGCCAATCTTCCGGGCAGAGGTGGACGCAAAATGTTTGTAGCTGCTTACAAAGTATGTCAGAAATTCTATGGATTCAACTAAAAAACTTCCCCTTTATGGGGAAGTTTTTTGCGTTACAGGAAATTACTTTTATGAGATCATATGGATTTGTTTTGGTTCCATACATACAGAAAAATCATGCAGGAGACCGGCGGATTCTCCGTCTTTATGTACGGCCAGTCTGAATTCACTGTGGATATCAATTTTTTTACAGCGAAAAATGTGGATACCATTGAAATGTGTATGTTTTCCGAAGAAAGCAGTAGGAAGACAACATATTACTTTGGGTTTGCTCAAACTGTCTACAACGATCACATCCAGATAGCCGTCGGAAGGACTGGCATCGGGACAGAATTTGAATCCACCGCCTTCGTATTTCTGATTCATGATGGCAGTAAAATATACTTTGGAAAACTCTTCTTTTTTATTGTCATCCATGAGCAGTGTCATAGAAGATGGCTTCAGGAAAAGCAACTGTTTCAATGCGACAAAGAGATAGACCAGTTTGCCGAGGCCGATTTTGTTCAGGACTTTTTTCATAGGAGTGACGCCAACTTCATGGCATACCGCTGCGTCAAAACCGATTCCACAGCTGATCGCGAAACGACTGCTGTTGGAACCACAGGAAATATGAGGAACGTCCATCAGATGTGGACGTTTATCGGAAAGAATCAGTTCGAGTGCCTTCATAGGATCCTGTGGAAGTTTCATACTGCGGCAGAAATCGTTTCCGGATCCGGTGGGAATGTAGCCGAAAATGACACGGGAAATATCTTTTACTCCGCTCAGGACTTCCTGTATCGTACCATCACCGCCAACGGCAATCAGCTTGATTTGACTATCTTCCGGAATCGAGGCAGTAATGGAAGCAGAAAGCTTAACAGCATGTCCTTTATATTCTGTAAAAAAAGTTTGGTATTTAATATTCCGTTCACGCAGAATGTTCTCCAGATTCCTCCAGATCAGAGCACCTTTGCCGGAACGGGAGTTGGGATTTATAATAAAATAGTACATGAGTTCCTCCCTTATGTTCTCGTTTATCATAGCATGTTCGACAGAAATTTACAAACATTTAACACTGTGCAGGCCGGAAATTTAACGTTCATTTTTTATACTTTGCAAAAAGATAAAAAAGAACCTGTTTGTGAAGAAACAGACAGGCAGGAGGAAATAAATGATCTATCTTGTAGAAGACGATGAGAGTATTCGTGAACTTGTAGTATATACATTAAAGAGTCAGGGAATGGATGCAAAAGGATTTGAACGACCGTCCCTGTTCTGGAAAGAACTGGAGAAAGAAGTGCCGGCATTGATCCTTCTGGATATCATGCTTCCTAAAGAAGACGGAATATCGATTTTACGAAAACTGCGTACCAGACCGGACACACGCAAGATTCCGGTAATCATGCTGACGGCCAAAGGCACAGAATATGATGTGGTCATGGGACTGGACAGCGGTGCAGATGATTATATCCCGAAGCCGTTTCGTATGATGGAGCTGATCTCACGTATCAAGGCACGGCTTCGTCGGGCAGAGGATAAAGGCGCAGAAGAATATCATCTGGAAAACCTGTATCTGTGTCCGGGAAGACATATAGTGACGGTGGATCAGGAACCTGTTAATCTGACATTGAAGGAGTATGAGATGCTGGTGCTGCTTCTGAAAAACAGCGGAATGGTTTTATCAAGAACACAGCTTCTGAATCAGATATGGGGATATGAATTTGATGGTGAAAGCAGAACTGTGGATGTACATATCCGGACACTCAGGCAGAAGCTGGGAAGCGCCGGAGATCTGATTGAAACAGTGCGTGGCGTAGGATATAAGATTGGAAGGTGACATACCTTCCTTTTTTTGTTGGGATATGATATACTCACATCAAAGCAGATTTAACTGAAAACTTGCTGGGAAAACAGACAGCAACGGATAATAACCTGAGAAAGAGGCAGAAGTATGAAGTCATTGGTAATAGCAGAGAAGCCATCTGTAGCAAGGGATATTGCAAGAGTACTCCATTGTACCCAGAAGGGTAACGGAATCCTTGAGGGCAAAGAATATGTTGTAACATGGGCCCTGGGACATCTTGTGACACTTGCAGATCCGGAAGAATATGATAAGAAATATATGAAATGGGATATGGAAACTCTGCCGATGATGCCGGATAAAATGAAACTTGTCGTTATCCGACAGACTTCCAAACAATATCAGGCAGTGAAGACACAGCTGTTCCGAAAAGATATCGGTGATATCATCATTGCAACCGATGCCGGAAGAGAGGGAGAACTGGTTGCCCGCTGGATTCTGGATAAGTCCGGATGTCACAAACCAATTCGCCGTCTGTGGATATCTTCAGTAACCGATAAAGCAATTCGTGACGGATTTCACAATCTGAAAGACGGCAGAGATTATGATAATCTTTATCGTGCGGCAGTTGCCAGAGCAGAGGCAGACTGGCTGGTTGGAATCAATGGAACAAGAGCGCTGACCTGTAAACATAATGCACAGCTTTCCTGCGGGCGTGTACAGACACCGACACTTGCAATCATTGCGAGAAGAGAAGAAGAAATACGTAAGTTTAAACCAGAGGATTACTTTGGAGTAACTTTGCAGGCTGGTGGAATACAGTGGACCTGGAAAGATGCGAAGAACGGAAGCTATCGAACTTTTCAGAAAGAGCGTGCGGAGGAGATCCAGAAGAAGATTTCCAATACGGATCTGGAACTTGTATCTGTGGACAGAAAGCCTAAGAAAACAATGGCTCCCGGACTTTATGATCTGACGACTCTGCAGCGGGAAGCAAACCAGAAATATGGATTTTCCGCAAAAGAAACACTCAATATCATGCAGAGATTATATGAGAATCATAAGGTACTTACGTATCCGAGAACGGATTCCCGTTATATCGGCAAGGATGTTGTCCCGACGATCAAAGAGAGACTGAAAGCCTGTGGAACCGGCCCATATCGAAAACTTGCCGGTGCGCTGCTTACTAAACCAATCCATACAAACGGAAGTTTCGTGGATGATAAAAAGGTCAGTGACCATCATGCGATCATTCCGACAGAGCAGTTTGTACAGCTGGATCATATGACAAATGAAGAGCGCAAAATCTATGATATGGTTGTGCGGAGATTTTTGAGTGTTCTTTATTCTCCATTTGAATATGAACAGACTTCCATGGAAGGGAAGGCAGCGGGACAGAGTTTTGTGGCAAGTGGCAAGACGGTTGTGAGTGCTGGCTGGAAAGAAGTTTACGAAGGCGGAAGCACGGACGATGACGAAGAAGAGCAGACACTGAAAGACCAGAAGCTTCCGGTATTGAAACAGGGAGAGAAGCTTCCGATAGGCAGTGTTCGTCTGACAACAGGTAAGACCAAGCCGCCGGCACATTTTACTGAGGCAACGCTTCTGGCGGCAATGGAGAATCCGGTGAAATATATGTCCTCAAAAGATACACAAGCAGCAAAGACGCTGGGAGAAACCGGTGGACTTGGCACAGTTGCCACCAGAGCAGATATTATTGAAAAACTTTTCCACACCTTCCTTATGGAAAAGAGAGGCAATGAAATCTATCTGACTTCCAAAGCAAAACAGCTTCTGGACCTTGTACCGGAAGATCTTAAGAAACCGGAACTGACAGCAGACTGGGAAAAGAAACTGTCTGATATATCCAAAGGCAAACTGAAACAGAAAGTCTTTCTTGATGGAATTCGCGAATATACCGAGGAGATCGTTGGTGAGATCAAGACAGGAACGGGAACCTTCCGTCATGATAATCTGACGAATAAGATCTGTCCGAACTGTGGTAAACGAATGCTTGCAGTAAATGGCAAGAACAGTAAGATGCTGGTATGTCAGGATCGCGAATGCGGATACAGAGAGACGATTTCACGTACAACAAATGCACGATGTCCGAAATGTCACAAGCGAATGGAGATGCTGGTCAAAGGCAAAGAAGAAACATTTGTATGTGCATGTGGATATAAAGAGAAACTGTCATCTTTCCAGGCCAGAAGAGCCAAAGAAGGAGCCGGTGTCAACAAAAGAGACGTACAGAAATATCTGAAAAAACAGCAGAAAGAAGCAGCAGAACCAGTAAACAATGCGTTTGCACAGGCACTTTCCGGGATTAAACTGGATTAAATTTCTGCCGGAAGTTTCACAGATAATAATTGAATAAGGTAAAAATAGAACTGCTGTAAATGGCAGTAATAAAAAGGAGTGTGGGCTTTATGGAGTTACAGAAATATCAGAAATGTTCAAAAGTAACCCGTGGACTGAGAAAAGCAGAATTTGTACTGAAAAATGCCCGTATTGTGAATGTTTTTACCAGAGAGATCCTGGAAGGTGATATTGCGATTCAGGATGGAATGATCGTTGGAATCGGAAACTACCAGGGTGAAGAAGAAACAGATCTGGGCGGCAGGTATGTCTGTCCGGGATTTATAGACAGTCATCTGCATCTGGAATCTACACTTGTGACTCCGGCAGAGCTGGTAACAGTGGCGTCCAGGCATGGAACGACAACGTTTATCGTAGATCCACATGAATCGGCCAATGTGTCCGGATTAAAGGGCATTGATTATATTTTGAATCAGACAGAAGACGTGGATGCTAATGTTTTTGTTATGATGCCATCCTGTGTTCCGGCAACTGCGATCGACGATAATGGATGCACGCTTACTGCACAGGATATGGAACCTTATCTTTCAAAAAAAAGAATTCTCGGACTGGGTGAAGTCATGGACTACATATCAGTTGTAAAGGGTGATGAAGCCATGCACCGGAAACTGGAACTGTTCAGTGATAAAGTCAGGGATGGACATGCACCATTTCTTTCTGATATGGATCTGCAGGCATATGCGATGGCCGGAATTGCTACAGATCATGAATGTTCAGACTTTGCATATGCGATGAGAGAGCGTCGAAATGGCATGATCGTGCATATTCGTGAAGGGAGTGCTGCAAGAAATCTGAAAGCAATTGTGAATGGAATCGTAGAGAATCAGATGAATGGAGAGGGATTCTGCTTCTGTACAGATGATAAACATATCGAAGATATTGAAAAAGAAGGTCATATCGACCATAATGTACGTAAGGCTATCGGACTTGGATTGAATCCGGTAGATGCAATCTGTATGGCAACCATCAATTCTGCAAAGTGTTATGGATTAACACATCTTGGGGCGATTGCACCTGGATATCAGGCAGATCTGCTTGTTGTGGATAATCTTGAAAAGATGACGATCCAGGATGTTTACTATAAGGGCAGAAAAATTGATCAGGACGGAGAGATCATTGTAAAAGAATGTCCATCAGAACTGAAAAATACAGTTCATGTTGGAGAATTCTCAAAGGAAGACTTGCGGCTGGAATCTCCGGATGGTATATTCAATGTAGTCGGAATGCAGGAAGGTGAAATTACA
>OGWX01002484.1_pt1 | contig 10995 bp, 9 predicted proteins | sample 1576151 | NCBI WGS metagenome assembly OGWX01 (sample SAMEA3541591, study PRJEB24748) | human gut metagenome | biome: human gut; feature: human-associated habitat; material: faeces | place: China | collected 2012
AACAGCAACCTTCTCAAGAATCTCCCGCTTCTATAAGCGGGAGAGGTTCAAAATATCTATAATTAAGGATGGATTCCTATGCAACATGATAAGAATAAACTAGCCATCAGCGCTGCCAAATTGTATTACCAGTCGGGCTTCAGCCAGGCCGAGATTGCCAAAGAGCTGCAGCTGTCCCGTCCGTCGGTATCGCGGCTTTTACAGTACGCCAAGGACATGGGCTTCGTGCGCATCGAAATCTTCGACCCCATCGAAGACCAGGGCCAGCTGGCCCAAAAAGTCGCCGCCGCATACGGCCTGCGCGATGTCTGCATCGCCAACGCCCCTATCGAAGACGAAGAAGAGGTCAAGAAATATATAGGCCAGCGCGGCGCTGCCTATATCAATGAAATCATCCAGGACGGGGACATCATCGGCGTCGGCTGGGGCACGACCCTGCATAGCCTGTCCCACCAGCTCATCCCCCATCCCCTGAAGGGCGCCCAGATTGTCCAGCTCGAAGGGGGCATCACCTTGTCGACGAGCGAAACCTTTGCCAACGAAATATTGGAAAAATTCGCCAAGAACTATGAAACTATCGCCCAGTACCTGCCGCTGCCGGTCCTCTTCGACTCGAAAGAGGTCAAGGAAATGGTCTACCGCGACCGCCACATCAAGCGCGTCCTGGAACTGGGCCGCAACGCCAACATCGCCATATTCAGCGTCGGCACCGTCCGCGACAATGCCTTGTTCTTCCGTCTGGGCTATGCCGACGCCCAGGAAAAGGCCTACCTCAAGAGCCACGCCGTCGGCGATATCTGCTCCCGCTTCTTCGATAAAGACGGAAATATCTCCAGCCAGGAGTTGAACGACCGCACCGTCGGTATCGCCCTCGATGACCTGCGCAACAAAGAATACAGCATCCTCCTGTCCGGCGGCGAAGGCAAAATCGCCAGTATCCGGGCGGCCCTAAAAGGAGGCTACGCCAACGTTCTCATCACCGACCAGTTCACAGCCAAACGATTACTGGAGAAGGTGTAAAAAAAGAGGCTGTCGCATATGCGACAGCCTCTTTTTCTGTAGGGGCGACGTGGGGCGCCCGCTCCGGGATATGTACGGGATATGTACGATTTTCCAATCAGTCTGCTAAAAAATACTCCAAATCCTAGCAGGAGCGTCCACGCGGCGCCCCCTACAATCACGGGGATATCGGCCCGCTTATTAACGAACAAAGAACCACTAACCACTGGAAAGGGCGTCAGCCCTTTCCCTTACTCCCAGGCGCTATCGGGCAGGGCGGTGATGCTGGCCCAGGCGTTATTGATGGCAGCAGCCATCATTTTTTTGCCCGGCGGGTCGAGATGGAGTCCGTCCAGGGCCAGTTCGGTCTTGAGTTCGCCGCGGCTGTCGGCCATGCCCGGCGTGATGTCGATATGGACCTGCGTGTCGATGTAGTCGTTGACTTCAGCAATGGCGCCGCGCCAGTCATCGGCCGTATCCTGGTCGAAGGCAGCCTTGATGTTCTCCGGATTGAGCGGCGGAATGGTCAGGAAAACGGGCTTGATGCCATGGCTCAGGCATTTTTCCTTCAACGTCTGTAAGTCACTGATGACTTCACCGGCCGGCACGCCGGCGCGGAGGCTGTTGGAGCCGATGAGGATAATGACATACGACGGCTTGAAGGGCAGGACGTCGCGGTCGAAGCGTTCGACGCCCATGGCGCTCGTATCGCCGCTCTGGGCCAGGTTGATTGTCGGGAACATGAGATACGAAGCGTAACTGAAGTCCCAATCCGTCGGCGAATAGGAAATACTGCCGCCACCGTGGCTGATACTGTCGCCAAAGATAGCGACGACGCCCTGTTCCGCTGCCGGGTCCAGCTCAAAGGGCAGGGCATCGGAATAACCGCCGATAGGATTGCCTGCCCCATCCAGAGCCAGGACGCGCCAGTAAAAGGGCTTATCGCCCATGCGGGCCTTCTGGTCGTACTGCTGGGCATATTGCGGCGTGTAACTGTCGATGCGATGAATCGACGGCGCCGTACCTTTCGGATCTTCCGGCAAATCGTTGAGGATTTCTACTTCATACTTTGCTGCCCCCGGTACGGCTATCCAGTCGTAGACCGGATAGAGCAGGGTCTGTCCCGGTCCCTGGTTGAAAAAGGACAAGGGCGTCGGCTTTTCCGTAAAAGGCTGGAAAATATCGACATGCGCTTCTTCGATATCCGAAAATTCACTGACCGGACGGCCCTTCAAATCGAGGCCGCGGACGCGCCAGTAAAAGACCTGTCCCAGGAAGGTATCGGGCAAATCCAGTTCCAGTCCCGTCGTATAAGCCTTCTGGTCATCCATGAAAGGCTCGTAAGACGTACTGACCTTTCCGTCATCGCCTTTTTCTTCCTCTTTCTTCAAGATCTGCACGTCATACATGACAGCCCCGTCGACACGGCTCCAGCGCAGGATGGGATGGCCATCAGCCGGATCCGTCGCCGGATAATGGAGAGTGACATGCGGTTTTTCCCGCAAAGCCGGCATGTCATCACTATCGGCCTTTACATGCTGCCGCGCTTCTTCCAGGGCCACGTCGACACCGTGGGAGTCCGTCGACTGACGGGCGCCGGCAAAGATGCCGACCCCCAGGGTCAGGGCCATGAGAGCCGTGATAAAAGCTAATTGTTTACGCATTCTTCTCCTTCTTATCTTTCTTATAACCGTACTTCTGGGTCCAGGCTTTATTCTGCTTCTGGATTTCCTTCTTGCTCAACATGGCCGGCTTGGCTTCCAGGGCCGACTGGATATTCTTGACGATAGCCGGCTGATCATCACCGTCAGCACAGGTCATGATGCGCAAGTCGTTGACATAGACATCGTTACCGCGGGACGCTACGTTCCACGACGGCTGCTTCTTGTTCATCGCTTCCGTAACGACCTTGTCGTCTTTCGTCGCTTCGCCGTAGACGTCATGCGTAGCCCGGGCCAGATTGCCCGCTACCAGGAAAGCCCGGCGCCGCGACGAATACGTCCCGGCTGCAGCCGGTGTGACGACGGGTTTGGCATTGACATAGACCGTGTTGCCGCCGACCTGGACGCGGTTGCCCGACCACAAGGTCATGCGGCCGGCCAGCTTTTCAATACGGCTCGACATCTGAGGATGATTATTCGGACTGATGACGCGCTTGAAGCCTTCCTGCCACAGTTCGCCGTACTGTTCGTAAACGTACTGCATGGACGAAGCCGCGCCGCCGACATTGTAGGCCGTGTTCTTGAAGACATTGAAGCCCGTCGCATCGGCCTGTTTTTCCTGGTCCATAGTGACGAATTCATTGTCGATGTAATTGACGGCCACACTGCCCAGGAGAATGTCGAGGACGTCGGCATTACCGCCAAGGGAAACGTCGATGAGCGTCGAAATACCGATACTCTTGAGGACGCCGTTGATGGCATGGCGTTTTTCGCCGTGCTGCATTTCATGGCACATGGTAAAGGCCAGTTCATCGTCGTTGAGGGCATCGAGCATCCCCTTATTGACGGAAATGACGCCGCCAATCGTTTCAAAGGCGTTCAACTCTTTCGACGGGTTGGCATAGACATCGTAATTGCGCTTGATGAGGCCCGTCGCTACGAGGTTGCGCTGGATATTTTCCAGACGGTCGCTGTAGGCTTCATTATCGACGACACCAGTCTTGGCCTGCGTATTGGCCAACATCTGCTTCTGATTGTTGTTGTCCATCTGGAGCAGCTGCTGTTTGGCCAGAGCCATAGTCGCTGCCCCATAGAGCAGGATCTGCGCCGTCGACGCAGCCGAAGCGATGGCGACAGGCGCCACGCAGAGAGACAGGCTGGCAACGAGAGTCGTCAGCCATTTTTTCCATAATTTCATCCCTATCATCCTCCCTCATCCGTTAGCGAAAGCTGTTCCCGGCAGAGCTTCTCCTTCTTCTTTTTCGTCCACTGCTTGATTTGCCATTCCCAATGCATGGCCTCGTGTTTTGTAGGAAAACCCTGGCACCAGGCCAGGGTTACAGGGCGACGGGAACGGGTATACTTAGCCCCTCTGCCGTCATTATGCGCTGCGACCCGCCGGGGCACATCCAGCGTCCAGCCCGTATATAAAGACTGGTCGGCGCAGCGCACCATATACGTATAATATAACATGAAGCCCTTAGGCTTCTTCCGTGACGATTTTCACCGTATTCAGGACAACATCTTCCAGCGGTTTATCGGCAAAATCGGTCTTGACTCTGCTGATGCCTTCGACGACGTCATAATCCTTGACGACCTTGCCGAAAATAGAATGATGGTTCTGGAGCCACGGCGTCGGGACGACCGTCACGAAGAACTGGGAACTGCCCGTATTAGGGCCGGCATTGGCCATAGCCAGGACACCGGGTTCGCTGAAATCGAGGCCCGGACCGAATTCATCAGGAATCGTCTGTTTCGAGCCGCCGCATCCCGTACCCGTCGGGTCGCCGCCTTGGATCATGAAATCGGCAATGATGCGATGGAAAATCGTGCCATCATAAAAACCGGATTTTGCCAAATTCACAAAATTTTCGACCGTAATCGGTGCCTTGTCTGCAAAAAGTTCTACCGTAAAATCGCCGCGGTTCGTCTGGAATACAGCGTATGTTTTATTGTCTGCCATAGTAACAGCCTCCTGTGTATATAATAAGGTATTGTATACGTTTATATTACCGTAGAATAGGCAATTCCGCAAGTAGTTAGGGCGCTAAAGCGCCCGCAGGCCGCCTCGGACTCAGATGCCGCTACGCGGCAACAGACTCAAAGTGACAACGACGCTTCGGGATACCTTCAGCGCGTAGCGGGCCGCCTTTACAGGCCGGCCCCTACGGTGGCCCCGGATGGGGCAATTTTACGAGCCAATGGTTTCCCGAGGCGATGTCGTCCCTTTGAGTTTGACGCCGCGCAGCGGCACGGCATTTGAGTCCATGGCGGCCTGAGATGGCGGGGCCGTCAGGCCCCATTACACGCGCCCTTTTCAATAAAAATAGGAGAGAATTACTATGCAAAAAGTTACTACTGCCGCTCAGATGCGGAATATGGATCGGATAGCTATGCATGGCATATATGCCATTGCGCCGGCTGTCCTCATGGAAAATGCCGGCCATGCCGTTGCCGAACGGGCCGGTGCCTGGCTGGAAGGCTGGAATGGCAAGGATGTCGTCCTCTTTTGCGGCAAAGGCAATAACGGCGGCGACGGCTTCGTCATTGCCCGCCATATCTTAGCCGCCGGGGCCAGGGCCTATGTCTATGTCCTCGGGGAAGAAGCCGACTATAGCGATGAAGCGCGTCAGCACTTGCATACGCTGCAGCAGCTGGCCGACGATGAAACGTGCCTGCTCTTGCCGGCGCCGCAGTCGGAAGCTGACTGGCAGGTCCTGCAAGAACGGCTCCTCGCCTCTTCTGTCGTCATCGACGCCATGTTGGGGACGGGCTTCCACGGCAGCCTGCGCCAGCCCATTGCCTCTATCGTAGCGGAAGTCAACGCCGCTGCCGCCGCCGGTGCCGTCACGGTCATCGCCGTCGATATGCCGACTGGCGTCAACTCCGATACGGGGGCTGTCAGCAACGGTGACGACGATGAAGACGGTCCGCTCTTTGCCGATATGACCGTCACCTTTGGTGCCCTCAAACGGGGCCTGGTCCTCTATCCCGGCCGGGCTTGTGCCGGCCACGTTGAAGTCGACCCCATCGGCATGCCTGGTCCGCTGCTCATGCAGCTCGAAGAAGCCCCGGCTTATTTGCTGCAGGAATCGGATATCGCTGAAATCGTCGTGCCCCGCAGCCCGGACAGCCATAAAGGAACTCACGGTACCATCGCTATCGTCACCGGCAGCAGCCAAATGGCCGGAGCCGCCCTCATGGCCGCTCATGGAGCCGTCCGCAGCGGGGCCGGCAAGGTCTTCCTCCGCGTGCCCGGTGCGACGGCGCCGTACTGCATCGGCGCCCAGCCGGAAATCATGGTCCGCGGCGTCGGTACTGGCGACCACTTCACCGCTGCTGATGCCGATGAAATCATTGCTGAAAGCAAGACCTGGTCCGTCCTGGCCATGGGCCCCGGCATGGGCCGCGACGCCGGGACGAAAGAATTTCTCCTGAAAGTCCTGGCCGCTGTGGATTGCCCTGTCGTCCTCGATGCCGATGCCCTCAACCTGCTGGCCGGAGAAAAGGCCCTCATCGCTTCGCGGGGCAGCCGGATTATCATGACGCCGCACTTGGCCGAATTTTCTCGCCTCAGCGGCCTGTCCATGACGGAAATCAAAGCGGACCCCATCGCGGCAGCCCGTCATTTTGCCTCGGAATGGAAAGTCAACCTCGTCCTCAAAGGGGCGCCGACGCTCATCGTTTCGGCCCGGACGGGGAACGTCTACATCAACTCCACGGGCAATGCCGGCATGGCCTGTGGCGGCATGGGGGACGTCCTGACCGGCATGATTGCCGCCATGACGGCCCATCAGGGCATGAGCGATTTGTGCAGTGCCGCCTGTGCCGGCGTCTATCTCCACGGATCAGCCGGCGATGCCTGCCGCAAAGCCTGCGGCCCCTATGGCTTTACGCCCATGGAAACAGCCGATGCCCTTCCCGGCGTCCTGGCTTCTTTAGAAGAAGATTTGGCCCTGCCCATTTTGCAGCAGCCCTTGATTGGAGGAAAATAAATTGAAAAAAAGAAAACTCTTTACCGCCGCCCTGGCCCTGGCCATGAGCTTCATGCTCGTCCTGGCCGGCTGTGGCAACAGCGCGTCGTCCAGCTCGTCTGGTGGGGCCAAGGCCGTCCAGTCCCTGAGTGCCTCTGACAAGGACCTGCGCATATCCGTCCTCAACGTCGGTCAGGCCGATGCGACGCTCATCCAGTATAAAGGCAAGAATATGCTCATCGATACAGGCGAAGTCGACAGCCGGGCCGATTTGGTCAAACAGCTCAAAGAACGCAAGGTCAAGGATATCGACATCATCGTCATCACTCATCCCCACGGCGACCACCTGGGCGGCATGGCGGAACTGTTCAAGGACTTCAAAATCAAGCAGATCTATGACAATGGCCAGAGTGCCAATACGGCCATGTACCGCAATTACCTGAAAAACATCAAGGCCAAGAATATTGCTTATAAGACCTTGAAAAAGGGCGATACCTTCACCCTGGGTGATGACGTCACCTTTACCGTCCTGTCGCCGGGCACGCCTTTCACTAAAGAAAATACCCAGAGCGTTTCTGAAAGCGGCCTGACCAATGACAATTCCATCGTCTGCAAGATGACCTATGGCCAGTTCTCCATGATGTTTACTGGCGATGCCCAGAAAGAAGTCGAAGAAAAGATCCTCAAGGACTATAAACCAGCTGACCTCAAATCGGACGTCCTCAAAGTCGGCCATCACGGCAGCAAGACCTCGTCGTCCGACGCCTTCGTTAAAGCCATAGCCCCGAAAGCGGCAACCATTTCCTGCGCCGCCGGCAACCAGTACAAGTTCCCGCATGAACCGACGCTGAAGACCTTGCAGAAATACAACGTCGAAGTCTATCGCACTGACCGCAACGGCGTCATCACCATTACCACCGACGGCTCGTCATACAGCATTGAAAAGGAGCATTGATATGAAAAAAGAACTCGTCGGCAGCATCGACCGCATAACCGAACAGACAGCCTACATCATCCTCAACGACGATGAACACGAACTCCAGTTCCCACTGGAACTCTTGCCAGACGGCGCCGATGAAGGCATGGCCTTCACTATCACCATCGAACGCAACGAGGAAGAAGAAAAACGACTGGCCGAAGAAATCGAGGCCTTGAAAGAAGGCCTCTCCCAATAGGGAGAGGTTTTCTTTTTGCTCTTCCCAGGATTCACGGCGGGCTCGCCACGTGCGAGCCCCTACGGAATCGCATACAGGCGATGGGAATGAGTGCAGGCCGCAAAAAAAATACACGGCCAGCGGGGCCGTCAGGCCCCTTATATATATTCCCTAACACGTTTTACTAAACACACATAATGCATGAAAATAAATAATTACTACAGGAGGTAATTTTATGATTGGGTATAAAAAAATCGCAGTCATCTTGGCCGTTTTTTCGGCTATGGGGCTGGCTGTTCAAGGTCAGGAAAATGGCGATAGCATCGCGCTTTCTACGAATGTACCCACGTCTTTGCCGGCTTTGGCGCCGGCAGCGTATCGCGGTCATTTCTGGCGTGTCGATGCAGAAAATTATGCAGGTCTGCCACGGAATTTTCGCACTTGTCAGTCATCTTTTCACGGAGTGGAACATAAATATGCATCTGAGGTGGATCCGTCTTATGTTCCGTCCCGGAAGGGCTTGGATGACCTGCGTATTTCCGGGTCCGGCCAGTTTTCGGCCCGCCAGTTCGACGCCCTCGTCCATGAGCTGCGGAAAAAGACCCGGGGTCCTATTTATGACGTCGACTTGCGCCAGGAGTCACACGGCTTCTTCAATGGCACGGCTATCAGCTGGTATGGCCGTCACGATTGGGGAAATATAGGAAAGTCCCAGGCCGAGGTTCTCATCGATGAACAGCAGCGCTTGCAGGCCGCTTTGGGGACAGACGTCACGGTCTACGACCAGGGGAAAGGCGATTTGCCCGTTCATCCTCAGATTATGACCGTACGACGCGTCCAGACGGAACAGGAACTGGCAGAAAGCAAAGGCGTTCACTACGTCCGCCTGGCCAGTACGGATCACCTTTGGCCGACGCCGGGCGAAATCGACGCTTTCCTGGCCTTTGTTCGCACTTTACCAGACGACGCCTGGCTCCATTTCCATTGCGAAGCCGGAGCCGGCCGGACGACGGCTTATATGGTCATGTACGATATGATAAAGAATCCCGACGTGTCCTACCGGGATATCGTCTATCGCCAGTATGAAATCGGCGGCAACTACACGCCACATGACGTATCCCGTCCCAAACGAGGCGATTGGAAAGGAATGTATTATCATGAAAAACACGAAATGGTGTCCTTATTTTATCAGTATGTACAGGACCAGGCGAAACAGGGATGGAGCCAGTCGTGGTCACAATGGTTACAGAATAAAAGAATGAGAGTCAATAACGTTTATAACGATAACGACATATAAAACGACAAGAAATGTATAAATAACCATTTACAAAATTTTTATGCAAAAATAAGCTTTAGGAAATCAAAAAATAAGACTAAAAAATGGAAGCTGAATGGCGCTGTTAAGCCAATCTTTATTTCGCTAAAACTGGTTTGCAGATATAGAGTTTTGACAAGCGCCGGGAAAAGTTGTATAATAATCGCAACAGGTGTGGTGCGGATGCAGGCAACACCTGCGGAAAGAGCAAAAAAACAGTACATTTTTCAAGGCAGTAAAAGAGAGGAAACTAGGACAACTCGCCAATGAACCCTTGAAAAAATACGTTTCGACGCTCGCTCGTAACGGTGTAAGGCTTTTAACGAAACTTATTTTTTATTGGAAAAGGGGTAATTCTCATGAAATCCAAAGTATTAGCAGCTCTCGTAGCAACTATGGCTGTTGGCGCAACTTGCGCATTCGCAGCTAACCCGTTCGTCGACGTACCGTCCGACAGCTGGGCTTACAAATCCGTCGTAGAATTGGCTGACGCCGGCATCATCCAGGGCGTTGACGGCTCTTACTTCCAGGGCAACCGTAACATCACTCGTTATGAAGCCGCTGAAATGGTCGCAAAAGCTATGGCTCACATGGACAAAGCTTCTGTTGAACAGCGCGCCCTCATTAACAAACTTGCTGACGAATATGCTGACGAACTCAACAACCTCGGCGTTCGCGTAAGCGCTCTGGAAAACCGCGTCGGCAACGTAAAACTCACCGGTGACGCTCGTATCCGTTACATCCACCAGAGCGAAGGTGATAAATTCAAAGATTCCGAAGGTAAAGAAAAGGTTGTTAACGGTGCTACGAAGAACGATGATTCCTGGTCCTATCGTGTCCGCGTTCGTGCCAATGCTCAGGTCAATGACCGTACGAAAGTTGTTTACGGCGTTAGCACCAACAATGTAAGCTTCGCTGATAACAGCACGGCTGACAATAGCGATAAAAACAACATCTTCACGGATCGCGCTTATGTTGACTACAACTTCGGCGGCAACAACTGGGATTTGAAAGTTGGCCGTGATGAATATGACATGGGCGGCGGCCGTGCTTATGGCTTCCTCTATGGCGATACCTTCGACGGTGCGCAGTTGAAATACAGCAACGATAAATTCGCTGCTACGGCTGGCTATGGTAAATTTAAAGAAGGCGTCATGGGTGGTGACAATGGCGTAGTAGATTCCCATGAAGCTACAAAAACTGGCTATGGCGAATTAGAAGGCTTCTTCGGCGGCGGCCGTGCAGCTGGTTCGGCTATCGGCGTTTACTACAATGATTTCAGTGGTAACAAGTCCTTCAATTTTGACGATGCTTGGGGTGCTTATGGCAGCTTGAACCTCGGTAAATGGAATGCTTTGGCTAACTACGAAAAATACAATAGTGAAAACAGCAAAGCAGATGATCCGGAAGTATGGGTTGGTAAGATTACTTACAATAAAGCTAACTTCGCTACGCCGAAGTCCTGGGACGCTTGGGTTGAATACCTCAATGCCGACAACGGCTTTGCTGATGCAAATGGCAACTTCATCGGTTCTACTTATGGCTGGAGAAACGATAGCCTCTTGAACAACGTTAAGTCTTGGGGTGCTGGCGTCGACTACACCTTCGCTAAGAACGCTCAGTTCCAGATCATGCAGTCCTTCGCAACCAGTGCAAAAGACGGCGATGCTGATCCGGGCGAAGAAACACGTGCTCAGTTCGTATTCGTATTCTAATCTCTCCTTTCACAGGAAGATTACAAAGACCACTCAGAAATGGGTGGTCTTTTTTTGCACAAAAATAAAAGGCCGCAGGCCGCAAAAAAACACGGCCAACGTCCATGTGCGTAGGGGCCGACCTTTTAACCTCTCAGACCGCCTTTGGCGGCCAGCTCCCCTATAAAGGGAGCCTTG
>OGWX01002485.1_pt1 | contig 10993 bp, 10 predicted proteins | sample 1576151 | NCBI WGS metagenome assembly OGWX01 (sample SAMEA3541591, study PRJEB24748) | human gut metagenome | biome: human gut; feature: human-associated habitat; material: faeces | place: China | collected 2012
AAGGGAAACGGGAGTTAAGAGGGTAGAAACCGTAGGTGTCTACCCTCTTGCCCCTCGCCGTGGGTACGGCGAATCTCCGCGCTCCGCAGAGCGCAACTCCTCGCTTGATTTCAAGCGAAAAACTCTCCGCCCGTTAGGGACGAACACGCTTACGCAGTTCGCGTGCCCCAGTCAGCCGGTGCTGAAAAAAGCTGCCGCCCGGATAGGGCGAACCCGCCAGCGGCAGTTCGAGTACCCCGCTCAGCCGGTGCCGCATAGAGAAAAAACCGATTTTTAACCGAAAAAATCTGCGGAAACCCACTCGGACTGATTGCGCATCCCATCTACATTTGTTATAATAAACAGTAAAGCAAAAACCAAAACGGCATGGCAGGACAAACCAGAGCCTGCTCCCGGTGCCGGACCTTCGATGCGCCGCCGCATGACGCGGCAGGAATTCCGAGGGTATACCACTTAAACTTTTTATATAGATTTTTGGAGGATTAAACGCCTTATGGAGCATATTAAGGATTGCATCGCGGCATTGCGAGAGGCCGCACCTGAAATAGATATTGCAGAAAATGAACTCATGCGCCGCCATACCACGTTCGCCATCGGCGGACCGGCCGACCTGTTCGTGCAGCCGAAGACCTGCAGGGAACTGACCGCGGCACTTGCCGTACTGCGCGAGCGCAATATTCCGTTCCTGCTGCTCGGCAACGGCTCCAACATGCTGGTGGCCGATGCGGGCATCCGCGGTGCGGTTGTCTGCACATCCGAGTTGGATGAAGTCCGCGTAAACGAGGATAACACCGTCTCTGCCGAGGCGGGCGCGCTGCTCAGCCGCATTGCCCGCCGCGCGCAGCGTTCCGGTCTGACCGGAGCCGAGTTCGCCGGCGGCATTCCGGGCAGTCTGGGCGGCGCTGTTTACATGAATGCGGGTGCGTATGACGGCACGATGGCCGGCATTGTGCAGGAGACCGAGTTTGTGGACGGCGAAGGCAACATTTGTACACTCAAGGGCGATGAGCACGGCTTCGACTACCGCACGAGCGTGTTCCGCAAGCATCCGGACTGGACGGTGCTCCGTTCGACCATGCAGCTGCAGAACGGCGATTCGGCGGCGATTCTGGATAAGATGAACGATTTCGCGCAGCGCAGACGCGACAAACAGCCGCTCAATTTCCCGTCGGCAGGCTCGACCTTTAAGCGTCCCGTGGGACACTTTGCGGGCCAGCTTATCGAGCAGGCCGGTCTCAAGGGCACGAGCGTCGGCGCGGCACAGGTTTCGGAAAAACACGCGGGATTTCTCATCAACCGCGGCGGTGCAACATGCGATGACATGCTGCGTCTGATCGAACTGGTGCAGAACAGGGTGCGTGAGCAGTTCGGCGTGGAGCTGGAGTGCGAGGTGCGCATCGTAAAATAAGCAGCAGCGCCGCTCGGCGGCGTTATCACAGCAGAACCACAGGGCAGGGGGAAAGGTAACATGTATTTTTTGATCGTTTCCGGTATGTCGGGCGCAGGCAAGAGCCGCGCGGTCGCCACGCTTGAGGACTTAGGCTATTACTGCGTCGATAATCTGCCGATCTCCCTCATACCGCGCTTCGCGGAGATCTGTCTGGCGGCAACCGAACGCTATGAACGTGTGGCGCTCGTCACCGATGTGCGTGCAGGCGGCGATTTTCAGCAGCTGTTTGATTCGCTGGATTCGATCAAGAGCATGGGCTGCGATTACCGCATCCTGTTCCTCAACACGGACACGCCGACGCTCATCCGCCGCTACAAGGAAACGCGCCGCAAGCATCCGCTGATGGAAAAGGGCATGTCCATGACAGCCGCCATCGAAAAGGAACGTGAAATGCTGTCCGGTCTGCGCGACCGTGCCGACTTTGTGGTGGACACCACCGGACTGTCTGCCGCCGGTCTGCGCGAGCGTCTGCTGACGCTGTTTTCCGGCACCGAGAGCGGAGAGGTGTTCGAGGTCATCGTGCAGTCGTTCGGCTTCAAGTACGGCATTCCGCCCGAGAGCGACCTTGTGTTTGATGTGCGTTTCCTGCCCAATCCCTATTACGAAATGAGCCTGCGCGAGCGCAACGGCACCGATCCGGAGGTGCGCGATTATGTGTTCCGCGGCGGTACGGCGGATGTGCTGATGCGCTACCTGACGGGCATGATCGACTTTCTGCTGCCGCGCTATATCGCGGAAGGCAAGGCGAATCTGATCATCAGCATCGGCTGCACCGGCGGCAAGCACCGCTCGGTCGCTATCACCGAGGCGCTGAGCGAACACCTGCGCAGGAAGGAATACGGTGTAGTAACCATGCACCGCGATTACCAGAGATAAACCCGCTTCGTTCCGGACAGGCGAAGCGTGCTGTACAGAACGGAGAGAATATATGTCTTTTTCAACCGAGGTTAAAAACGAGCTGTGCCGGGTATCCATGCAGCGTACCTGCTGCACGCGTGCCGAGATTTACGGCGCACTGCTCCATGCCTCGGTTTTTTCGCACAAGGAGATACGGCTGTCGGCAGAGAACATGACCGTTGTCCGTCGCCTGCAGGCGCTGCTGCAGCGCGCGTTTTTTGTCGAGTGCGAGCCGCAGAAGGCAGGCCGCAAGCAGCAGCTTGTGCTCACCGAACCGGCGCAGATCGGACGCGTGTTTGACGCGCTCGGCTACGACTGCAAGAGCCACATCACCTACCACATCAACCGCAATCTGCTCGAGGAGGACTGCTGCATTGCGTCCTTTCTGCGCGGCGCCTTCCTCATGGGCGGCACGGTCGCGGGACCGGACAAGAAAAGCCATCTCGAGCTGAAAACCACCCACCAGAGTCTGTCGGGCGAGGAGACAAGTCTGATGCTCGATTTAGGTTTATCGCCCAAGCAGGCACGGCGCGGCAGCGCGTATCTGCTGTACTTCAAGGATGGTGCAAGCGCGGAGGATTTCCTCACGCGCATCGGTGCGCCGCACGCGGCGATGGAGCTGATGCAGGCCAAGGTAGAGAAGAATCTGCGCAACACGATCAACCGGCAGGTCAACTGTGAGACCGCGAACATGATGAAGGCTGCCGATGCATCGGCACGGCAGATTGCGGCGATTCAGGCGCTGATCGACCGGCAGGGGGAGGATGCATTTCCGGGCAACCTGTGGGAGACTGTGCGCCTGCGTCTGGAATACCCGACGGACAGCCTGTCCGAGCTGGCGCAGCGCTTTGACCCGCCTATCTCCAAACCGGGACTGAGCCACCGTCTGAAAAAGATCATTGAGCTTGCAGAAAAGGAGGACTAAATTGGTACCATTTGCACATCTGCATGTCCACAGCGAATACAGCCTGCTGGACGGCGCCTGCCGTATCGAAAAGCTGGTGGACCGTGTGGCAGAGCTGGGGCAGACCTCTTGCGCGCTGACCGACCATGGCGTCATGTACGGCGTGATCGACTTTTACCGCGCCTGCAAGGCGAAGGGGATCCATCCGGTCATCGGCTGCGAGGTGTATCTGGCGCCGCATTCGCGCTTTGACCGCAGCTACATCAACGGCGAGTGGCACACGCACCTCATCCTGCTGTGCGAGAACATGACCGGCTACCGCAACCTCATCCACATGGTGTCGTGCGGTTTCTCGGAGGGCTTCTATATGAAGCCGCGTATCGACATGGAGCTGCTGCGCGCGCACAGCGAGGGACTCATCTGTCTGTCCGCGTGTCTGGCGGGCGCGATTCCGCGTGCGCTGGCGGACGGTGATATGGACGGCGCGTATGACCTCTGCGAGCAGTTCCTCGATATTTTTGACCGGGAGCATTTCTACCTTGAAATTCAGGACCACGGCATTCCGCTGCAGCAGAAAGTCAATGAAGGTCTGTACCAGCTTTCCAGGGAGTTGAACATCGGTCTGGTGGCAACGAACGACGCGCATTATCTGACTAAGGCAGATGCGCGCATTCAGGACGTGCTGATGTCCATCCAGATGGGCAAGACCGTTGATGACCCGACCCGCATGAAGTTCGAGACGCAGGAGTTCTACATCAAGGACGCGGACGAAATGGCGGCGCTATTTCCAGAGCACCCGGAGGCACTCGCCAACACGGTAAAGATTGCGGAACGCTGTCAGGTCGAGTTCGAGTTTGGAAAGTACCATTTGCCCGAATTCGATGTGCCGGACGGCTACACCTCGCTCGAATATCTGCAGAAGCTGTGCGATGAAGGCTTCGCAAGACGCTATCCGAACGACGACGGCACCGTGCGCAAGCGTCTGCAGTACGAGATCGACATGATCGCCAAGATGGGCTTTGTCGATTACTTCCTCATCGTGTCCGACTTTATCGGTTACGCGAAAAGTCAGGGCATTCCGGTCGGACCCGGACGCGGCTCGGCAGCAGGCTCGATCGTGTCGTACTGCCTCGCTATCACCGACCTTGACCCGATTCACTACTCGCTGTACTTCGAGCGATTTTTGAATCCGGAGCGTGTCTCCATGCCGGATATCGACGTGGACTTCTGCTATGTTCGTCGTCCGGAGGTCATCGAGTACGTTACCCGCAAGTACGGCAAGGACCGCGTGGCGCAGATTGTCACGTTCGGCACGATGGCTGCCCGCGGTGCCATCCGCGATGTCGGCCGTGCGCTCAACATTCCGTACAACGATGTTGACGCGGTTGCCAAGCAGGTGCCGAACGAGCTGCACATTACGATCGACAAGGCGCTGACCATCAACGCGGAGCTGAAAAAGATGTACGACGAGCAGCCGCAGGTCAAAGAGCTTATTGATACGGCGCGTGCGCTCGAGGGCATGCCGCGCAACGCATCGACGCATGCGGCAGGCGTGGTTATCACCAAGGACCCCGTGGACACCTACGTTCCGCTGTCGCGCAACGGCGACCAGATGGTAACGCAGTTTACGATGGTGACCATCGAGGAACTCGGTCTGCTCAAGATGGACTTCCTCGGCCTGCGCAACCTGACCGTTATCGCGGACGCGGAAAAGCTGATTCGCCGTCACACGCCGGATTTTTCCATCGAGAACGTGGATATGAGCGACCCCGCGACTTACGAGATGCTCGGCAAGGGCTCGACCATGGGCGTATTCCAGCTGGAAAGCGCGGGCATTACCAACGTCGTTACCGGTCTGCGCCCGCAGTCCATCGAGGACATTACCGCAGTCGTTGCGCTGTACCGACCCGGTCCGATGCAGTCCATTCCGCGCTACATTGAGTGTCGTCACCATCCGGAAAAGGTAACGTACAAGCATCCGCTGCTCGAGCCGATTTTAAGCGTCACCTACGGCTGTATGATCTATCAGGAACAGGTTATGCAGGTGTTCCAGAGCCTTGCTGGTTACTCGCTTGGCAAGGCAGATATGGTGCGCCGCGCCATGAGTAAAAAGAAGATGAAGGAGCTGGAAAAGGAGCGCGTCAACTTCATTTACGGCAATGAGGAGCTGGGCATTGACGGCGCCATCAAGCGCGGCGTGCCTGAAGCTGTTGCGGCAAGCCTGTTTGACGAGATCATGGATTTCGCAAACTACGCGTTCAACAAGGCACATGCCGTATGCTACGCAGTCGTATCGTTCCGCACGGCGTACCTCAAATGCCACTACCCGAGAGAATATCTGGCGGCGCTGCTGACGAGCGTTCTGGATGTTTCGGATAAGATCTCCGAGTATATTCAGGCGGCGCGTGATATGGGCATCGCGGTGCTTCCGCCGGACGTAAACGAATCCTACGATGAGTTTTCGGTTGCAGGAGAGAATATCCGCTTCGGTCTGGCAGCCGTCAAGGGTGTGGGACGCTCGTTTATGAAGCAGCTTGTCGAGGAGCGAGAGGCGAACGGCCTGTTTACCTCGTTCCAGGATTTCTGCGAGCGCATGTATGACCGCGAACTCAACCGCAGAGCGCTCGAAAGTCTCATCAAGGCGGGTTCGTTCGATTCCATGCACTACTACCGCAGTCAGCTTTTGAAAATCGTCAATCCCGTAGTAGATGCCATTGCCCAGAACCGCAAGAAGAACATCGAGGGTCAGATGGACCTGTTCGGCATGGGCAACGACGAGGTGCGCGACACGCAGATTGCGATGCCGAACATTCCGGAAGTGCCCAAGCGGGAGCTGTTGGCGATGGAGAAGGAGACCACCGGTCTGTACCTCTCTGGTCACCCGATGGACGAGTACCGCAGCCTGACGCAGAAGGCGCAGGCGGCCTCCGTCAAGCAGATCATCGACGACCTGACGGGCGAGAGCAGCAGGCCGGTCTACAAGGACGGCATGACCGTCCGACTTGCGTGTGTTATCACGGCGGTGCGTCTGAAATCGACCAGGAACGGCTCGATGATGGCGTATGTCACCGCGGAGGACGACACGGCGGCGATTGAACTTGTCGTGTTCCCGCGTTCGCTGCAGCAGTGCGGCGCATATCTTACCGAGGACAGCGCAGTCCTGCTTACCGGTAAGATCGACGCACGAGAGGACGAGGCGCCCAAGGTGCTGCTGAACGAGGCGCAGCCGCTCACCGAGAGTGCAGTGGAGAGCCTGCAGCAGCCGAAAAAGGGCACGCAGAAGTCGGTCTACACCGATGCACAGGCGGCAAAGCTGGCGCCGCAAAAGCTGTTTTTGCGTATTTCCAGTCTGCAGGGTGATGAATGGACGCAGATTAAAGAGGTTTTGCGCACGCAGCCCGGCGATACGCCGGTCTATCTCTACCCGATGGACACGAAGAAAAAGACGCTCGCTGCCCGTCGGTACTGGTGCAAACCGGATATTGCATTTTTAACAAAATTACGCTTTCTCTTGCGCGAGGAAGATGTTATAATACAATAGGAGACTGTGTTTATCCTTGGGGAGAGAGACGGTTTCCGCAGAGGGAAACAGAACTGCAATACAGAGGTCAGTGCGGCATCGACCGTGCCGCCAAGCAAGAAAACAGAACCGACAACAGGGAGGCTTTATCATGGATAAACAAATTCGCAGAATCGGCGTACTTACCAGCGGCGGCGACGCACCCGGCATGAACGCACTTATCCGCTCGGTAGTCCGCAGCGCAAGCGCACACGATATTTCCGTTCTCGGCATTCGCCGCGGCTACAGCGGTCTCATCAACGGTGACATCATCGAGATGGGTGCCCGCAGTGTAGACGGCATTATCCGCAAGGGCGGCACCATGCTGTACACCGCACGCTGCAAGGAGATGCTGACCGAGGAAGGTCTGCAGAAAGCGGCTGACACCTGCCGCTACCTCGGCATTGACGGCCTGATCTGCTGCGGCGGCGATGGTACATTCCGCGGTGCACAGGCGCTTTCCCGCAAGGGTGTTCCGTGCATCGGCGTTCCGGGTACCATCGACAATGATATCGGCTGCTCGGATTACACCATCGGTTTTGACACCGCCTGCAATACTGCGATCGAGTGCATCGATAAGCTGCGCGACACCATGCAGTCCCACGAGCGCTGCTCTGTTGTAGAGGTCATGGGCCGCCGTGCAGGTCATCTAGCACTGCAGGTTGGCTGTGCAGTCGGCGCGACCGCGATCTGCCTGCCCGAGCGTCAGCTGGATTTCGACACCGAGATCGTAGAGAGAATGCGCATCGGCCGTATCAAGGGCCGCAACCACCATATCATCATCGTAGCCGAGGGCTATGGCTCCGCACAGGACGTTGCAGACCAGATTCACGAGGCTACCGGCATCGATACCCGTGTTACCATCCTCGGCCATATCCAGCGCGGCGGCTCTCCGTCTGCTATGGATCGTGTTATGGCGACCCGCATGGGCTATGCTGCAGTTCGCGCTCTGATGGAGGGCAAGACCAACCGCGTTGTTGTTTCGGATAACAACATTGTTACCGATATCGACATTGAGGAGGGTCTAGCACAGAGCAAGGATCTGAACCAGTGCCTGTTCGAGGCACAGCAGACGGTTGCCATCTGACATGGCGCAGACTGTTCTCATCACCGGAGGCTCGCGCGGCATCGGTGCCGCCTGTGTGCGCACGTTTGCCGAAAACGGATGGAATACCGCGTTTACTTACAGCAAAAGCAGGGAAGCGGCGGACAGGCTCGCTGAGGAGACCGGCGCACTTGCGCTTTTGGCCGATCAGCAGGATACCGCGGCAGTGGAACTTGCGGTCGCGGAAGGGAAGGCGCGGTTCGGCACGATCGATGCCGTGGTCTGCAATGCAGGCATCGCCGAACAGAAGCTGTTCCAGAATATCACCGACGCGGACTGGATGCGCATGCTGGATGTCAATCTCATGGGTACGGTGCGCACGATTCGCGCCGTGCTGCCTGAAATGCTGCACAACCACAAGGGAAGCATCGTTACGGTGTCGTCCATGTGGGGAGAGTGCGGCGCGTCCTGCGAGAGCCATTATTCCGCGAGCAAGGCTGCGATCATCGGCCTGAGCAAGTCGCTCGCGCAGGAGCTTGGCCCGAGCAATATCCGGGTCAACTGCATTGCACCGGGCGTGATCGACACCGACATGAACGCCATGCACAGTGCGGATACCATGCAGGAGCTTGCCAATCAGACACCGCTCGGAAGAGTCGGCGCGGCAGCCGAGGTCGCGGACAGCATTCTGTATCTGTGCTCGGATAAGTCGTCTTTCATTACCGGACAGGTTTTAGGCGTCACCGGGGGATTTTAAGATGCTGTCGCCAAACCACGGTTTGGCCAACAAGAGGAACGGACCGTGGGCCGTTCCAAAGTCGTCCGAAAGTTCCCATACGGAAACTTTCTCCCTCCAGAAGTCAAAAAAGCGAGATACATGCTCCCGCTTTTTTGGAATTTGCACTGCAAATTCTATTAAATGCGCGCTAACGCGCGAAAAGTTGCGACGTTAGTAAAGTGCGTTAAGAAAGATAGAACGAGAGGTCAAAAGACCTCTCGTTTTTTTAATACGGTTCCAAGTCAAAATAACTGAGCAGACCGTTATAAATGCCCTGTGCAAACCCGAACGGATCGTTTTCCAGCTTCATCGCATCGGAAGCATTGGTCAGGTATGCCAGCTCGACCAGAATCGAAGGCATCTGTGTCCGCCGCAGGACATACAGGCTCGGACGGATGCGCACGCCGTTATCGCGTGTGCCGACACGCGCAACAATGCCGGCGAGCACATGCTGCGCCAGCCAGTACGCCTGCGTATTTTCCCGATAAACATACACCTCAGTGCCGTTGACGGCGGGATTTACGTTCGCGTTGCAGTGGATGCTGATGAAGTAGTCGGCAGGCCAGTCGTTGGCTGCCTGCACGCGCGCGGCGAGACTGGTCGCGTTGCTCGTGCCGAGGATCTCGTCGGGAGAGGTGCGGCTGAGCCGCACCTCAAACCGGGGGTCGGCGGACAGCAGCTCGGCAAGATACAGCCCGACGGTGTAGGTGATGTCCTGCTCGATCAGGCCGTTCCCCTCCGCGCCGGTGTTGGGGCCGCTCGGATTGTGCCCCTGATCAATAAAAATTCGGATTGCCATAAGAATATCACATCCCCTGACAGTCTATGTGATGCGGCTTGACGCGGTGCGGACGGTGGTGTATCCTAAGGGTACAGGGAGGGATGGATATGAATCTGTGCATGAAACAGAAGGTCTTTTCGTGGGGCGACCGGTTTACCGTCTGGGACGAGAACGGGAACGACCGCTACTATGTATGCGGCGATAGCTGGACCGTGCGGGAGATCGAGCCAAGCACCGGCTATCTTTTGAATGATACGGTCTATGAGGTTGGCGCTTCCCCGGCGCGGAGGTCGCCTTCATCCAGCAGAAGGCGTTTTCCTTCAGGCCGCGCTTTTATGTGTACATGAACGATGTTTTGCAGGCCGAGATCGTCAAGGACTTCACCTTATTTACGCAGCACTACCGCGTGGAGGGCATGGACTGGGAGGTGAACGGCAACTTCGGCGCACACGATTATGAGATCAGCGGCGCGCGCGGCACGGTCGCGTCCGTCCACAAGCAGTGGTTCACCTGGGGCGACTGCTACGAGATCTGTATTTCGGAGAACGAGAACGAGCAGCTGGTGCTCGCGGTCGTGCTTGCCATTGATGCCGTGATGGCGCAGTCGAGTGCCGCTGCGGCAAACAGCGCAACATAAAGGGGAAAACAGAGATGAAAGAGCTTGACTGGGAGTACGCGCTCATGCCGCGAAGGGCGGCGGAGAGCAGCAAAAACGACTACGGGCGCATTCTTTGCGTGTGCGGCTCGGCAGGATATACGGGCGCGGCGTTCTTCGCGGCGCAGGGCGCGGTGCGCATGGGCAGCGGCGTGGTGACGCTCGCCGTCCCCGAGCGGGCGTGGCCCGTGCTCGCGGTCAAGCTCAGCGAGCCGGTCGTGCGGCCGGTCCCGTGCACGGAGGACGGCCTGTTCTCCGTCCGGGCGCTCCCGCGGCTGCTCGAGCTGGCGGAGCATGCGGACGCGCTGCTCATCGGCTGCGGACTTGGCCGTTCGGACGAGGTGACCGAGGTCGTGTGCACGCTGCTGTGCGAGGCCGCGTGCCCGATCGTGCTGGACGCAGACGGCATATTTGCGCTCGCGCAGCATAAGGATATACTGCACCGGACGGCCAAGCCGCTCGTCATGACGCCGCACGCAGGCGAATTTGCCCGTCTGTCGGGGAAAAAGCAGATGCAGCCGGAGGGCAACTATGTGCTGATGAAAGCCGGAAAATGTATGGATGAAATCCACAGGGTGCTGGAGGCAAAACCCGGTGTGCGGGAGGTTTTCAGCATAAAAAACTGTGGTATGCCGGGAGAAGTCGTCAAGGACGGTCTTTTGGAGAACGAGACTTACGGATATTTCACAACTGTGATTGTAAAGGAGTAAAGAAGTGGTTCATTTTGTTGGGGCAGGCTGCGGCGCGCCGGATCTGATCACACTGCGGGGGCGCAGGCTTCTGGAAGAAGCGGATGTTATTGTTTATGCGGGCAGTCTGGTCAATCCGGCACTGCTGGGGTTTGCGAAAAAAGACTGTAGAATTTACAACAGCGCACAGATGACGCTGGAAGAAGTGATTGCCGTCATGGAAGAGGCGGAAAGC
>OGWX01002488.1_pt1 | contig 10978 bp, 9 predicted proteins | sample 1576151 | NCBI WGS metagenome assembly OGWX01 (sample SAMEA3541591, study PRJEB24748) | human gut metagenome | biome: human gut; feature: human-associated habitat; material: faeces | place: China | collected 2012
AATGGCCGTGACCGCCGTCCGCGCCGCCCGCGTGAGGACCGTCCGATCACGCCGTCCGTTCCCAAGGAGCGTGAGCTGATCCCGGTTTCCGAAGCAGGCATGCAGCAGGCGGAAAAGCTGGCTACCGATTTTGTAACCGGTCTGCTGGCAAAGATGGGCGTTGAGGGTCAGGTTAAGACCCTGCCACAGGTAGAGTGCGACCAGCTCCGTCTGGAGATTTCCGGTCCGGATATGGGCCCGATCATCGGCCGCCGCGGCGACACGCTGGATGCTATCCAGTACCTCGGCTCTCTGGTGCTGAATAATGCACTGGATGAGCACGTTCGCCTGTCTGTCGATACCGAAAACTACCGCGAGAAGCGCGCGGAAAGCCTGGAGCGTCTGGCTCGCAAGATGGCGATGAAGGTCGTTAAGGCGCATCGCTCCATGACGCTTGAGCCGATGAACCCGTATGAGCGCCGCATCATCCATGCCGCGCTGCAGGACTTCAACGGTGTGACCACCTATTCGACCGGCACCGAGCCGGGTCGTCGCGTTGTTATTGCGCCGGATAACAGCTATCGCAACCGCGACCGCGGTTAAATCGGGGTATTCGTTATGAACGATACGATTGCCGCAATTTCCTCCTCCGGCGGACCGATCGGTTTGATCCGCGTGTCGGGTGAACGCGCAATCGAAGCGATAAATGCCGTTTTTCAGGCGAAGAACGGCAAGCCGCTTACGGAAGCACCCTCGCAGAAGCTGGTTTACGGCACACTGACGGACAAGTCCGGCAATGTGATCGACTGCTGCTACGCTGTCGCGCTGCACGCACCGCACACCTATACGGGTGAAACGATGGCGGAGCTGCAGTGCCACGGCTCGACAGCCGTGTTGTGTGCCGGCCTGGACGCTCTGTTCGCGCAGGGCGTGCGGCAGGCAGAGGCAGGTGAGTTTACCCGCCGCGCCTTCTTAAACGGCAAAATGGGCCTTTCTGAGGCTGAAGCCGTGCATGATCTGATCACCGCGCGCACCGCAGAGGCGGCGCAGAATGCGGCGGCACAGGTCATGGGCGCGGTCGGCTCTCCCGTGCAGCAGATGCGCGATGAGCTGCTCGGCATGGTGGCGCATTTCCACGCGGTCGTGGATTTCCCGGACGAGGACATTGATCCGGTGCTGTTCGAGGACGCCGCGGCGCTGCTGCACCGCACGACAAGCCGTCTGTACAGCATGGCAGAAAGCTATGAGCGCGGCCGTATTCTTAGAGAAGGCGTACCGTGCGTTATCCTCGGAAGGCCGAACGCCGGCAAGTCCACGCTGCTGAACACGCTGCTCGGCCGCGAGCGGGCGATCGTGACCGATATTCCGGGCACGACCCGCGATCTCATCGAGGAGAATGTCAAGGTCGGACAGATTCTGCTTCGCGTGACCGACACCGCCGGTCTGCGCAACACGAACGATCCGGTGGAGCAGGCGGGCATTGACCGGGCGATGGCGGAGGCTTCGGCTTCCTCGCTCATCCTGGCTGTGTTCGACGGCTCCAAGCCCATCAGCGACGAGGATATGCTCGTGCTGGCACGCTCGGCAGGCCACCGCGCGATCGCGGTTGTGAACAAGGTCGATCTGCCGCAGCAGCTGGATGAAAAGCTGCTCAAAAAGCACTTCCTGCACATCGTGCCGCTTTCTGCGAAAACCGGTGACGGACTGGATAAGCTGCTCAATCTTATTCCGCGAACCGTGGGTCTGGGAGACGGCGCGTTTGACGGTGCGCTCATCACCAACGCAAGACAGGCGGCGGCGCTGGCGCGTGCTGCCGAACGCTGTGAAGCGGCGCTGTATGCGGCGCAGTCCGGTATGACGCCGGATGCGGTCGTGATGGATGCCGAAGGCGCGATTACCGCACTGGGCGAGATCACCGGCGAAACCGTGACCGATGCTGTTGTCACCCGCATTTTCAGCGACTTCTGCGTCGGAAAGTGATGCTGCTGCAGCTGTTATTAAGAGAAATTGCACTTAAAATTCAGAGAGGACGTTTGCAATCTGTGCAAACGTCCTCTTTTATTTTACGCTGAAATCGTGTATGATATATACTGTATGTCCGCAGGTAAAAATGAGGTAAAAACCACTTGTGCACAACTTCTATCCGGCGGTATACGAGATATAGTGGATAACCCGGAAAATTGCCCTATATTCAACTACTTATTGTAATAACAAAACGCAAATAAAACTGTGCGTATAAAAATGTGGTCAAAAACTCACAAGTTATCAACAGTATCCACAGAGTTATCAACAGTTACGCACAGGTTTCACACAACCGAGATCACAGGAATTTTTTGAAAGGGGAGAGAGCGCTAATGACGGTTTTTTCGGCAGAGAGCTTTGATGTAGCGGTGATCGGCGCCGGTCATGCCGGTATTGAGGCGGCGCTGGCTGCAGCACGTTTGGGTGCAAAAACAGCGTGTTTTTCGATCAATTTGGACGCCGTAGGCAATATGCCGTGCAATCCAGCGATCGGCGGCACAGCTAAGGGACACCTTGTACGCGAGATAGATGCGCTCGGCGGTGAGATGGCGCGTGCGGCTGACGCGGCCTGTATCCAGTACCGCATGCTCAACCGCGGCAAGGGTCCGGCAGTGCACTCGCTGCGTGCACAGGCCGACCGCATTAAATACAGAGAGTATATGAAGCACACGCTTGAGCGGCAGGAAAACCTGTTCCTCATGCAGGACGAGATCGTTTCCATCGAGGTAGAGAACGGTGCCGTTTCCGCGGTCGTTACCGCCATCGGCGCACGACATCCGGTCAAGGCGGCTGTCATTGCGTCCGGCACATTCCTCGGCGGACGTGTGATCATCGGCGAGTACACCCGTGAATCCGGTCCGGACGGCATGGCGGCAGCCAAGCCGCTCACCGAGTCGCTGCGCGGTCTGGGACTGAGGCTGCAGCGGTTTAAGACAGGTACGCCGCCGCGCATCAATCGCCGTTCAATCAATTATACCGATCTGGCGGAGCAGGCCGGTGAGGATGAGATCATCCCGTTTTCGTTCGAGACCGACCACCCGCCGGACAACCGCGCGGTGTGTTATCTGACCTATACGACCGCGAAAACACATGAAATCATCCGCGCAAATCTGAGCCGTTCGCCGCTGTACGGCGGCCAGATTGAGGGCGTGGGACCGCGCTATTGTCCGTCTATCGAGGACAAAGTGGTGCGCTTTGCGGATAAGCCACGCCACCAGCTGTTCCTTGAGCCGATGGGTCTGGACACCGAGGAGGTCTATGTGCAGGGCTTCTCGTCGTCCATGCCGTTCGACGTGCAGCGCGAGATGCTGCGCTCGGTCAAGGGATTGGAGAACGCGGAGATTATGCGGCCGGCGTACGCCATCGAGTATGACTGCATCGACCCGCTGGAGCTGCGGCCGACGCTCGAGACGAAAAAGGTGCCCGGACTGTACGGCGCAGGCCAGTTCTGCGGCTCGTCCGGCTATGAGGAGGCGGCGGCGCAGGGATTGGTTGCGGGCATCAACGCCGCGCTCAAAATCAAGGGTGAGGAGCCGCTTGTACTCGACCGTGCGGACGGCTACATCGGTACGCTGATCGACGATCTGGTGACGCGCGGCACGAGCGAACCCTACCGCATGATGACCTCACGCTCGGAATACCGCCTGCTTCTGCGGCAGGATAACGCAGATGAGCGTCTGGTGCCGATCGGTGTTCGAGTTGGCTTGAATTCGCCGGAACGCGGTGAAAAGGTGCGTAAAAAGTACGAAGCAGTGCAGGCAGAGATCGACCGCACAGCCTCGGTCGGCGTGGCGCCGAGCGATAAATTGAACGGCTTTCTTGCGGGGAAAAACTCTACACCGCTCAAGGCGGGCTGCAAGCTGATCGACCTGCTGCGTCGCCCGGAACTCAGCTATGCGGACCTCGCAATGTTCGATCCTGAGCGTCCGGAGCTGCCCGCTGTTATCCGTGAGCAGGTGGAAATCCGCGTCAAATACGCGGGCTATATCGAGCGCCAGATGCGCGATGTGGAGCAGTACCGCAAGCTGCAGAGCCGCCCGCTGCCGCTCGATCTGGACTACAACGAGGTGGACTCGCTGCGACTGGAAGCACGTCAGAAACTGAACGCCGTAAAGCCGCTGAATTTCGGTCAGGCGGCCCGTATTTCGGGCGTTTCACCGGCGGATATCACGGCACTGATGATTTACATCGAGACCCATAAAAAGGAGGAAAAGGCATGACCGAACGCGAGCTTTTGACCGCCGGTCTGCGCGAGCTGGGTGTCGCAGAGTGTCCGTCTGCAGCGGACAACTTACTGCGTTATTCTGAGATTCTGCGCGAGAAAAACAAGATTATGAATCTGACTGCCATTACCGATCCGACCGAAATCGTGACCCGGCATTTCCTCGATTGCGCGGCACTTGCACCGTATATGCCGCAGGATGGACGCGTGCTCGATGTGGGAACGGGAGCCGGTTTTCCGGGCATGCCGCTGGCGATTCTGTGCCCGCAGACCGAGTTTGTGCTGCTCGATGCACTGCGCAAGCGCATTGATTTTCTAAATGAAGTCATCGCCGAACTGGGCCTGACCAACGTTACGGCGGTGCATGCCCGTGCGGAGGATTACGCCAGAGACAACCGCGGCACGTTTGATCTTGCGGTGTCGCGTGCGGTAGCCGATCTGCGCGTGCTGAGTGAACTGGCGCTGCCGATGGTCAAGGTCGGCGGTGCGTTCCTCGCCATGAAGGCCGAGGACTGCACAGAGGAAGTTGAAACAGCGGCAAACGCCCGCACGGTTCTCGGTGCGCCGGACGCTGAAGTGCTGCACTATACTGTGCCGTTCGATGAGGTTTCCCGCGCCATCGTGCGCCTGCAGAAAACGCAGGAAACACCGGAAAAGTATCCGCGCCGCTTCAAGAAAATACAGACTTCGCCGCTGTAAATCAGGCGAGAAATATACGGAAAGTACCCCTCTGTACGGAAAATTACAGAGGGTATTTTTTGTCCGAAAATAGGGGAAAATATAGATATCAGGTAGAATTTGTCATGTTTTCGTCGGATTTTGCAGATTGTGCGGTCGATTTTACTTGTCAATATGTAATTATATGGTAATCTATTACCAAGGGCGACATTTCTGCTGGTGGTGCGGCAGAGATAAGCGCGAATGAAATGAACGAATAAGGCGAATTGGAGAGTGGTTGACCATGATGTCTGTATTAACACTGGTTTCCGGCAAAGAGGATCGCACGCTGCGGCGTATTCGCGTGAGTGAGATTGCGCGCAATCCCAATCAGCCGAGGAAATACTTTGATCCGGAGGCAATCGCGCAGCTGGCAGAGAGTATCCGGCAGTATGGCGTACTCAATCCGCTGACCGTACGGCGTGCGCCCGGAGGCGGTTATGAGCTGGTGGCAGGGGAGAGAAGGCTGCGCGCTGCGCGTGTGGCAGGGCTCAACGACGTACCGTGTCTGCTGATTGCGGCAGATAACGAGGATTCCTCGGCGATTGCGCTCGTGGAGAACCTGCAAAGGCGTGATTTGGATTTTTTCGAGGAAGCCTACGGTTTCAAGCGTCTGATCGATCAGTACGGACTGACGCAGGAGGAAGCCGCGCGTAAAGTAGGGAAAACACAGTCTGCGGTGGCAAATAAGCTGCGTCTGCTGCGACTTTCTCCGCAAAATATGGAATTGATTCGCAGTGCGAACCTTACAGAGCGGCACGCGCGCTGTCTGCTGCGTCTGCGTGATGACGAGGAACGGATGAACGCCACACACTATATTATCGAGAACGAATTAAACGTCAGCCGATCGGAGGAGTATATCGAGAACCTGCTGGAGCAGAAAAAGCATCCGGAGTTAGCGGAACCGCCGCATAAGGACAATGTTGTGCGGCTTATTAAGGATGTGCGTTTTTTCCTGAATACGCTCAATCGGGCGGTCGGCGTAATGGTGGACGCCGGAATCGGTGCAACCGTAGACCGGCAGGAAAACGAGGATGGGATTACGCTGACAATCAATATTCCGCACGCAAAGAGCTGATGTTTCACGTGAAACACTTTTGTTCCACAGGAGGGCGGATTTTGTTTCACGTGAAACATGGGATAGTTGCTTGCGAAGCAAACGGAATCTGCGCTGACGCCGCGCGGGCGCACAAGAGGGTAGACACCAAGGTTTGCCCGTAGGCCACTAAACCTTTTTTCCGCGCCGTGCGCGGATTAAATGAGTACCACCCTCTTGTGAATTACCCCTTTCCCTTTAGGAAGCACGGCGAAAATCGGAGAGCGGCGACCGCTGCGAAAAGGAGAACGGCAGTCGGGTTACTCTTGCGTGACTTTCGTAGACTATCGCAGTTTACAGATATATGTACTGCTACACATGTCGGCTACTCTACGCAGGGTCGGCATAACAGTGCCGACCAACGGTTTTACTGTGTATGATGCACGGCAATTCTGGGTAGGGCGGGAGCAGATTGGAGAGCGTGTAAAGGTGTATATATAATAAGGTAAGAGAGCCGAATGGCTCTCTTTTGTTTCACGTGAAACAAAAGTCAATGAATTTACCAGTTGTATCCTGTAAAACGGCAAAATACTTGATGTTTCACGTGAAACAGCTGTAAAAATACTGCGATTGCTTTGCAATTAAAAGTGCAATGTGATATAATGAAATCCGTAGAAAAAACCATGGACGAGAGGAAATGACTATGGGGAAGATTATCGCGTTTGCCAATCAAAAGGGCGGCGTGGGAAAAACTACAACCGCCATCAACCTCGCGGCAGCGTTGTCGGAGCGCGAAAAGCGCGTTCTGCTGTGTGATTTCGATCCGCAGGGCAATGCAACCTCCGGTTTTGGCGTGGATCCGCGCTCACTGGAAACCTCGATTTACGATTTGATTGTAGCCGATCAGCCGGATGTCAAGAGCGCAATCGTATCGACCAAGTGGGTTGATCTGCTGGGCGCGAACGTCAATCTGGCGGGTGCTGAGTTGGATTTGATTGGAATGTCCGACCGCGAGTACCGTCTGAAAAACGTACTCGATCAGGTGAAGGACGATTACGACTATGTATTTATCGACTGTCCGCCGTCACTCGGTCTGCTGACGCTCAACTGCCTGTGTGCAGCCGACAGCTTTCTGGTGCCGCTGCAGTGCGAGTATTACGCGCTCGAAGGTCTGAGTCAGTTGATGACGACCGTGCGCATGGTAAAGAAGGCGCTCAACCGCAAGCTGGTGATGGAAGGCGTGCTGCTGACCATGTTTGACGGACGCACCAATCTGTCGATTCAGGTGGTTGAGGAAGTGAAAAAGCACTTCCCGGGCGAGGTGTTTTCGGCTGTTGTGCCGCGCAACGTGCGTCTGAGTGAAGCGCCGAGCCACGGCAAGCCCATAACGGCATACGACAGAATGTGCCGCGGCGCAGAGGCTTATCTGGCTCTCGCGGACGAGATTCTGAAGAAAAATGACCGAAAGGGGAGAAGCTGATGGCAGGCGCAAAAATGGGTCTGGGCGGCGGCTTGTCCAACCTTTTCGGCAGTGATACCAGCGATTTAATGGAAGAAAGTCTGGATAACGGCACAAAAAACCTGCCTTTGGCAAAAATCGAGCCGAATCCCGATCAGCCGAGGAAGGTCTTTGATCAGGTATCTCTGGACGAGCTAGCAGAGAGCATTCGCCTGCACGGTGTCATCACACCAATCACGGTGCGCAAGGGCGAGAAGGACGGCTACTACCAGATCATTGCAGGTGAGCGCCGCTGGCGTGCAGCACGTCAGGCAGGTTTGGAAGACATTCCTGCGATGGTGCTTGAGGCTGAGGAAAACGAGGTCATGGAGCTGGCACTGATCGAAAATCTGCAGCGGCAGGACCTGAACCCGATCGAAGAAGCCGAAGGCTATGAGCGTCTGATGAAGCAGTTCGGACTGACGCAGGAGCAGGTTGCCAAACGCGTGGTCAAGTCCCGTTCGGCGGTAGCGAACGCACTGCGTCTGCTGGCTTTGCCGACCGAGGTGCGGACGATGGTCAGCGAAGGCGAAATCTCCGGCGGTCACGCGCGGGCAGTCCTTGCAGTAAACGAAGCGGATAAGCGCGTAGAGGCAGCCAGACAGATGGTCGGCCTGTCGGTCCGTCAGTCGGAAGCGCTGGCCAAGCGCATGAACAAAAAACCGGTCGAGAAGCCTGAGCAGTCGCCCGAGGTTTCCGTGGACTACATTGCCGAGCTGGAGAAGGAGCTGGAGGGCGCCCTCGGACGCAAGATCAGCATCCAGCAGGGCAAGCACAGCGGCCAGCTGACGCTGGAATATTACGGCGCAGAAGATTTGGAGCGGCTCAGTGAAGCACTCCGAAACCTGCGTGTATAAAGGAGGCAAGCAATGGACGAGCAGAATAAGCAGCCGGAACAGAACAAGCCGGAGAAAAAACTCAGCCGCACCACGCTGACCTTTTATATCGTCGGACTGTTTTCTGTAGCGATTGCGCTGATCCTGATCAGCTATGTGGCACAGTCGCGTGCGGACAAGCAGGTCGAAAATCTAAGCTCACAGCTGACACAGCAGCAGACCGTGGCACAGGGCGCAACCCAGAAAGTGGAAGATTTGCAGAAGCAGTATGACATACAGAACACTGCACTGGATAAGGTCCGCAAGACGCTGGACAGCGAGCAGGCGGCAACCGATGTAGTCGGTGCTACCGAGCGGCGTATGGAGGAGCGTGAGGTGTATCAGTACCTTGCGCAGATCGGCGTTTCCCTGGCGGCAAAGCAGACCGCGGATGCCCGCAAGACCTGCGACGAAATGCTGACGAAATACAGCGAGGAGCGTTTGCTGGGCAGCAGCGAGGATGGCTTTGATGAGAACATCAGCAAACTGTTCCAGTCGGTCAAAGCTGCACTGGAGCAGGCTGAGCAAGCGCAGGATGCAGAGCCGAACGACACGGAAGAATAACACGTATATAATGTAAAAGGAGATATAGACACAATGCTGGATATCAAATTTGTCCGCACCAATCCGGATGCGGTAAAGGAAAACATCAAGAAGAAGTTCCAGGACGAGAAGATCCCGATGGTTGACGAGGTCATCGAGTTTGACGCGAAGTACCGTGCAGCCAAGACCCGCTGTGACGAGCTGCGTGCACAGCGCAACAAGAAGTCCAAGGAGATCGGCGGTCTGATGGCCAAGGGTCAGAAGGAAGAGGCTGAGAAGATCAAGGCCGAGGTAAAGGCTATGGCCGACGAGATGACCAAGCTCGAGGAGGACGAAAAGACCTTCGCTGAGGAAGTCAAGAACCGTATGATGGTCATCCCGAACATCATTGACCCGTCCGTTCCGATCGGCAAGGACGACTCTGAGAACGTTGAGATTGAGAAGTTTGGCGATCCGGTCGTTCCGGATTTCGAGGTTCCGTATCACGTTGATATTATGGAGTCTTTCGACGGCATCGACCTCGATGCTGCACGCCGCACCTCCGGCAACGGCTTCTACTACCTGAAGGGTGATATTGCCCGTCTGCATTCCTCCATCCTGTCCTACGCACGCGACTTCATGATCGACCGCGGCTTCACCTACTACATTCCGCCGTTCATGATCCACGGTGATGTCGTTAAGGGCGTTATGTCCTTTAAGGAAATGGAGAACATGATGTACAAGATCGAGGGCGAGGACCTGTACCTGATCGGTACCTCCGAGCACTCCATGATCGGCAAGTTCATCGACACCATCAACGATGAGGAAACCCTTCCGCAGACCCTGACCAGCTACTCTCCGTGCTTCCGTAAGGAAGTTGGCGCACACGGCATCGAGGAGCGCGGCGTATACCGTATTCACCAGTTCGAGAAGCAGGAAATGGTTGTTGTCTGCAAGCCGGAAGAAAGCAAGATGTGGTATGACAAACTGTGGCAGAACACGGTTGACTTCTTCCGCACGATGGATATTCCGGTACGCACCCTCGAGTGCTGCTCGGGCGATCTGGCTGACCTCAAGGTCAAGTCCTGCGACGTAGAGGCATGGTCGCCGCGCCAGAAGAAGTACTTCGAGGTAGGCTCCTGCTCCAACCTTGGCGACGCACAGGCTCGCCGTCTGGGCATCCGTGTCCGCAGCAAGGAGAATCCGAAGGAGCTGTACTTCGCACACACGCTGAACAACACCGTTGTTGCACCTCCGCGTATGCTGATCGCATTCCTCGAGAACAACCTGCGTGAGGACGGCTCGGTTGCAATCCCGAAGCCGCTGCAGCCGTATATGGGCGGCATGACTGAGATCCGCAGAAAGTAATTTACCTTACTATAGAAAAAAGGAGAGATTCCAATGCAGGTTGGTATTAAGGGCGAGAAGAAGTTTACCGTAACCAGGGATCAGCTGGCATGCAATGTCGGCAGCGGTCTGGTATCCGTGTTTGCCACTCCGATGATGATCGCAGCCATCGAGAACACCGCTGCAGGCAGTGTAGCCGGTGAGCTGGAAGAGGGCAAGACCACGGTCGGCACGCTGGTAAACGTAAGCCACGTTGCCGCTACGCCGGAGGGCATGGAAGTCCGCATCGAGACCGAGCTGACCGAGATCGCGCCGAACGGCAAGATGCTTACCTTCAAGGTTGCCGCATACGATGAGGCAGGTCTGATCGGTGAGGGCACGCACCAGCGCGCCGTCATCACCGTGGATCGCTTCATGGACAAGTGCCAGGCCAAGCTCGGCTGATTTTGTAAGGAGGAACCCTGATGCATTATTCGGGAGCCGTTTACCGTCCCCCCAGCGAGGCGCGCAGCCTCATCGTGCAGTGCACGCTCGGGTGCAGTCACAACAAATGTGCGTTCTGCACGATGTACAAGGACAAAAAGTTCTCCATCAACCCCATTGAGCAGGTGCTCTCCGACCTCGACGAGGCACGCGCCTACGGGCGCTATATTGAGAAGATCTTTTTAGCCGACGGCGACGCGCTGATCCTGCCGATGGACTATCTTCTGACCGTTCTCGACTATATCTGCGACCATTTCCCTACCTGCAAGCGCGTTGCG
>OGWX01002495.1_pt1 | contig 10967 bp, 9 predicted proteins | sample 1576151 | NCBI WGS metagenome assembly OGWX01 (sample SAMEA3541591, study PRJEB24748) | human gut metagenome | biome: human gut; feature: human-associated habitat; material: faeces | place: China | collected 2012
CATCTGGGCAATCTGGCCTGCAGCCTGCTGGCGTGGCTCAGCGCAAAAAGTCAGGGCGGGCGCATCGTGCTGCGCATTGAGGATCTGGATGCCGAGCGCTGCCCGCGCATCTATGCTGACCTGCTGGAACAGGATCTGGACTGGCTGGGCCTTGCGTGGGACGAGGGCGGCAGCACCGGCGGGCCGAACGGCCCCTATTACCAGAGTGAGTGCGCGGAGATCTACACCGCAAGCTACAAAAAGCTGGAAGAGCGCGGCCTTGTGTACCCGTGTTTTTGCTCCCGCGCCCAGCTGCACGCGGCCAGCGCGCCCCATACCTCGGACGGCAACGTGGTCTATCCGGGCACCTGCCGCGGCCTGACCGCTGCCGAAATTGAGGAAAAACGCAAAAAGAAGGCCCCGGCCTACCGTCTGATGGTGCCGGACGAGGACATCACATTTGTGGATGGCTGCATGGGCCCGCACACCGAAAATCTTTTGCATGACTGCGGTGACTTCTACCTGCGCCGGGCGGATGGCGTGTTCGCCTATCAGTTGGCCGTGGTGGTGGACGATGCCCGCATGGGCGTTACCGAAGTGGTGCGCGGTGCAGACCTGCTTTCGTCCACGGCACGGCAGCTGTATTTGTACCGCCTGCTGGGCCTGCAGGCACCGGGGTTTGCCCACTGCCCGCTGCTGCTGGCCCCGGATGGGCGGCGGCTCTCCAAGCGCGACGGCGACCAGAGTCTGGAAAACCTGCGGGAAAAGTATATCGCGCAGGAGATCGTGGGCAAGCTTGCCTACGCCTACGGCCTGCAGCCGGAGCCTGCGCCCCGCACACCGGAAAGCCTGATTAAGGACTTTTCCTGGGCAAAGGTGCCAAAGCAGGATGTCTGCCTGCCGGAGAATCTGTTCTGAACAAAAAAAGAAATGCGCTGCCCCCGATGACAGCGCATTTCTTTTTTATAGAGATTCAGATGCGGCGCATCTGCGGCAGATCGTTGGTGTCCATCATACGGCTGAACGCGGTATCCAGTGCCAGCGCCAGCAAAGCGCCCAGCGCTGCATCGATGCAGCTGTGCTGCTTGAGCAGCATGGTGGAGCATACAATGGAGATGCACAGCACATCAGCGGCCGGGCGCATCCAGCGGAACCGGGGCTGCTCAAAGATGCGGCAGCGGTGATAGGCCAGCATCAGCGTGACCGAGTTGAACACATGGATGGACGGGCAGACATTGATGGGTGTGTCGGTGCTGTACAGGAACCGCACCGCACGGGCGAAGATGTCTGTGCCCGGCACATAGCAGGGGCGCAGATTCAGCCCGGTGGGCAGGATCACGTAGCAGGCCAGCGCAATGGTCATACCGCTGAACAGCGGCATACACAGCCGCCAGAAGTCCTCCCGAGGTGCCTTCCACAGAAGGAAGAACAGGGTGAACGGGATCCACGGAAACCATGCAAAATAGGGGATGACCGCATATTTGCAGAAGGGAATCAGATCGTCCAGCCGGCAGTGCACGAGGATGTGCGGCATATGGATCTGGGTGTTCAGGAAATTGAATGCGGAAAGATAAAGTATGAGATACAGCGCCATGAAGCAAAGCGGATGGCGCGAAAACCAACTGCGTTTCATTGAAAAAGCCTCCTTTTTGCAGAAGTGAAAGCTCTTAGCACTGTGAAATTATACGCCGGGAATGTGACAAAAACAAGAACGAAAGCAGACAACATTGCTGAAAAACAGATAAATTATTTGTGCGTATTGCGTAAAAAAGAGCCTGCCTTCGCGGCAGGCTCTTATAAAATGCAGAGGAAAGATTCAGATGACCTGCTGTTCCAGCCACTTGCCGCGCACGAAGCGTACAAAGAAGCACAGGGAGCGGAACGCCCAGTCCAGATACATGCCCATCCAGATGGCCAGCAGGCCGCCGTGGAAGGCCAGCACACACAGGTAGCAGAAGCCCACCCGGAAGGCCCACATGGACACGATGCTCACGGTCATGGTAAAGCGGGCATCGCCTGCCGCACGCAGGATGTTGGGCATGGTAAAGCTGGAAGGCCAGATGAACAGCGAAACGATGTTGAACCACACCATCACTTCCAGCGCCATGGCGTAGGCTTCCGGCGAGAGGTTGAACAGGCCCAGTGCAAATTTGTTGGCAAACAGGAAGGCCGAAAGGTTCATGAACCATGCGCCGCAGTAGGCAAACAGCATCAGGCGGCGGGAGTAATACACGGCCTGATCTTTTTCGCCTGCGCCAAGGCACTGGCCCACCACGGTCAGCGCAGCCATGCCCACGGCGTTGGCCGGGATGTTCAAAAAGGTGGTGGTGGTGTTTGCCACGGCGTTGGCCGCAATGGCGGCGGTGCCCAGAGTGGAGGTCAGGCTGGAAACGGACAGCTTGCCGATCTGAAACATGCCGTTTTCAATACCGGCAGGGATGCCCACCCGCAGGATCTGCTGGATGAGCCGTGCCTTCGGGGCAAGGGCCTGCAGGCCGTCCACCCGCAGCGGGCAGGCGGGCCGCTGCAGCAGGTACAGCACAGCCACGCAGGCAATGGCGCGGGACACAAGGCTGGCCAGTGCGGCACCCATCACGCCCATTTTGAAGCCGTAGATCAGCACGGCGTTGCCGCCAATGTTCACCACATTCATTACAAGGCTGGACATCATGCTGATCTTGCTGTTGCCCTGCGCCCGGAACAGGGCCGCACCGGCGTTGTACAGGCCGATGAACGGGTAGCTCAGGGCCGAGAGCAGGAAGTAGGTCTCGGCATAGCGCATCACGTCCACGTCGATGGAGCCGAAGATGCCGCGCAGGATGGCATGGCGGCCCGCCACCACAACGGCGGCCACCAGCAGGCTGAAGCTGGACAGGATGAACAGGATCTGCGCCGCTGCATTCTTGGCATCCTTTGGCTCCTGCCGGCCGATGTACTGGCTGGTGACCACCGCGCCGCCGGTGGCAAGGGCGCTCATGATCTGGATCATCAGGGTGTTGAAGCTGTCCACAAGGCTCACGCCGGAAACAGCGGCTTCCCCCACCGAGGAGACCATCAGCGTGTCGGCCAGACCGATGGTCACGCTGAGCGCCTGCTCTGCGATCAGCGGCAGCAGCAGGGCAATGAGCTGTTGCCGGGTGAACAGCGGCGGCTTATGGAACGCGGGCGTTTTGGTTGCTGTCATAGGTTCCTCCGTGACGGTGACAAGATACACTTGGATACATGACCTATATCATACAGCAGAACGCGCAGAATTACAAGAGAAAATCTTCTGTCAGGAAAATTCCTGACTGGGGGTCAGGCTGGTGCCGTAATATACGATATAATCATACGGGACGGTCGGCCCGAACACCGTCTTGTCTGGGTACTTCCTCAGCATGTCCGCTTTCAGGTCGGCCGGGGTCTCGGGCACACCGGCGCAGAGCGTATCGGAGCACACGGCATTCCAGAGGCCCGCAGAGAACGAGGTGCAGTTGTAAATGACCGACCAGTGGTCTGCGTTGGCCAATGCCTGATTTACAGTGTCTAGCTGGCTCTGGTCCAGTGAGACCTGAATGCCGTAAAGATTCTGATAGTAAGAAGCGTTCAGGTAATACTTGTAGTAGCCCTCCAGATTGTACCAGATGCCGGAATGCTCGCAGCGGTTGCCGCGGGTGCTTACGGTGATGGACGTATCCGGCGCAATGAGCAGTCCGCCCACATTGATATCCTGCTCCGAGACATTGGTGATGGTGAGGAAGCTGTGTCCGCTGGTGTTGAGGGGAACATCGCCGTGGTCATCGGCGCGGGCAAAAAGCCGCAGCACCGCAACGGCTCCCTCGGCAGGGGCATCACCGTAGGCCTGCGCAGGGGACTTGTGGTCTGCCTGCGCAAAGTGGTACGGCCCGCCAAAGTTGGTGGTAAAGCCAACGACATTGCGCATCAGGTCGGCAGAACCGGTGATATCTGTTACCACCTTATCCTCTTTTGCGGCGGGCTGTGCGGCCTTGGGTTCCTGTGCGTAGGCGGGCAGGGCGCACAGGCAGGCCAGCAGCACGCAGCAGGAGAGGATGCGGAAAAAATGTTTTTTCATAAATGCCTCCATTTGTGCTTTTTTTCAGGTAAAGCTTACCGTTTTTTGCAGGGTCTGTCAAGGACTGCGGCAGGCGGAAAAGCCGCGCCGCAGCGTGTTTGTTCCACTTTACCCGTGCAGGCAATTGTGCTAAAATAAACCTGAGGTGCACTGCGCTTTGCAGGAGCGGGGAGTGCACTGCGGTAAATGAGATAAGAAATAAAAGGGAAATCAGAACCCAAAGGGGGAACAATATGCCAAAAGCAGCCCATAAGGTGGTCGTGATCGGCCACCGCAACCCGGATACCGATTCCATCTGCTCGGCCATTGCCTATGCAGAGTTGAAAAACAAGACCAGTGATCTGGTCTGTGAGCCCCGCCGTGCAGGCAAAATGAATCAGGAGACCGAGTTTGTGCTCAAAAAGTTCGGAGTAAAGCCCCCGCGCATGTGCACGGACGTGAACCCCAAGATCCGCGATGTGGACTACCGCGAGATGCCCGGCATCCCCGGCTCCACCAGCCTGCGCAAGGCGTGGGAGATCATGCGTGACAAGCAGATCGACACCCTGCCGGTCACCAGCCCGGACAACGAGCTGGAGGGCGTGATCACGGTCAAGGACATTGCCACCGCCAACATGGACGTGTTCGACACCGGCATCCTGGCCAAGAGCCAGACCACCTACCGCAATATTTTGGAAACGCTGGGCGGCACCATGGTGGTGGGCCGCGAGGACGACGTGTGCACCACCGGCCACATCCGCATCGGCACCGCCACGCCCGAAATGCTGGAAAATACCGTGGAAAAAGGCGACATCGTCATCCTGACCAACCGCTACGAAAGCCAGCTGTGCGCCATTGAAAAAGAAGCGTCGCTGCTCATCATCTGCAACGGCTCCAAGGTGGGCCACACCATCCAGCGCATTGCCGAGGAAATGGGCGTGGCCATCATGTCGGCCCCGGTGGACACCTACGCCGCCGGTAAGCTGATCAGCCAGTGCGCTCCCATCTCCTACTATATGACCCGCAGCGACATCATGAAGTTCACCCTCGTCACCCCGGTGGCAGACGTCACCCGCGTGATGGCCAAGGTGCGCCACCGCTATTTCCCCATCCTCGACGAGGACGGCAAATACTGCGGCATGGTCAGCCGCCGCAACATCATCAATCTGCAAAAACGCCGCATCATCCTGGTGGACCACAACGAGGCCACCCAGGCCGTGGAGGGCTTCGATCAGGCCGAAATTCTGGAGATCATCGATCACCACCGCATCGGCAGTCTGGAGACCAGCGGCCCGGTGTACTTCCGCAACCAGCCGGTGGGCTGCACTGCCACCATCATCACCCAGATGTACGACGAGAACGGTATGGAGATCCCGCCGCAGATCGCAGGCCTTCTGCTGGCGGCCATCCTTTCGGATACGCTGGTGTTCCGCAGCCCCACCTGCACCCCGCTGGATGAGGCCCTTGCAAAGCGTCTGGCAAAAATTGCCGGTGTGGACATTGACGAGTTTGCCAGCGAGATGTTTGAAGCAGGCGAAAAGCTGGACGGCAAGACCGCCGAGGAGGTGTTCCTGCAGGACTTCAAGGTGTTCATGTGCGGCGATATCCGCTTTGGCGTGGCGCAGGGCAGCTACATGACCCGCAAGAACCTGCTTGCCGCCGAAGCGCTGCTGCAGCCCTATCTGGAAGAAGCCCGCAACAAGCAGAACGTGGAGGATATCTACATGCTGCTCACCGACGTGCCCAAGGAGGAGAGCGTGGTCATCAGCGATGGCCGCTATGCTTCCGAGGTGCTCTCGGACGGCTTTGAGACCCAGCCTGCCGAGGACGGCAGCTTTACCCTGCCCGGTGTGGTGAGCCGCAAAAAGCAGTTCATCCCGGCGCTGATGACCGCCTATCAGGAGCTGTAAGATGTTTGATTTTCTGCATAAAAAAGCACAGGATGCCACGCCGCCCGCCCTGCCGGAAGGCACGGTGCGCCGCCGCTATTCCATCGAAGGGCAGGTGCAGGGGGTGGGCTTCCGCTACCGCGCCCGCTATGCGGCCCAGACGCTGGAACTGACCGGCTGGGTGGAGAACGAGGACGACGGCAGCGTGACGCTGGAAGTGCAGGGCGACCCGGAAAAGTTCCTGCGGCTGTTCGCCATGATCCAGAAAAGCGATTATATCCAGATCACCGGCATCCGCCAGAAGGATCTGCCGCCCGACCCATGGGAGCGGGGCTTCTCGGTAAAAGGGTATTGATCTGAACTGCAAACAAAAAAGCTGACGCGAACGCGTCAGCTTTTTTGCTCTTTCTAAATTTATCAACCTGCTGTTTTTAGCGGGGAATTGTCTGTCCAGATGGTGCCGTCCAGCAGCCGGGTCACAGCCAGAGTGCCGTTTGCGGAAACACGGGCCGGGTCCAGCGCGTAGAAATCGCTCTCCTTCAGGTTCGCGGGGTCTGCATCCGCACGGATGCCCACCACACAGACCCAGTGGCCATAGGCGGCGCTGGTGGCGATGTGCGGGTAATTGACCTTGTTCCAGCCGGAGCCGGTCAGGTGGTATTCATAGCTGGAGGTGCGGTTCGTGTGCCGTTTTACGCCGCTCACCGCGGTGTTTTTCAGATGCACGATCACCGGCTTCCCGGCGGAAAGCTCGGTGTAAAGCTTCTGCAGGCACTCGGACAGGCTGCCGGAATAACCGTAGTAGCCGCCCGCAGACCAGACCGCACCGTTTGACCACATGCCGCTGCCGGAGGAAACTTTTCCATCCAGAATGGTGCGTGCATAGCGCAAGGCGTACCAGCTGCATTTGCCGGAGGTCTGGTTGCCGATGGAAAGGATCTTGCTGGTGCTGAAGTCCAGCATCCGGATGCCGTGCGTTTCCTGCAGGGCAGCTGCGTGTGCGTGGGGAACGGCCAGAGCCAGCACAAGGCACAGCGCCAGAACTGCCGCCGCCAGCCGCTGTGCCGCGCGGGCGGGACAGTGTTGCATATTGAGCCACATCCTTTGTTTTTTCTACGACCTTATTTTACCATGCAAAAATGGTAGAATTGTGTAAAATCGTAATTTTTTGAAAGAATTCTGAAAGATGGATCGGAACACAACATCTGTCCAAACCGGGAAGGACTGTGCCCCGGAAAAGAACAGCATGGAGCTTCCGGACGGAAGAAGATTTTCCAGCACGGTAAAGAACCTTTGCGAAATAAGGACGGTGTATCTCAATACTGCAACAAAAAGCCGCTGTTTCGTTGATTTTGAACGAAAATGTTTCGGAAACTTTATGCATCTTCTCGATTGACAAAACCAACTGCTGTCGGATAAAATAAGGCCAGAACGACACCCGTTCTGTAGTGCGAAAAAACAGCACTGAAATGAGACAAATCAACAAAATCTTGAAACGACAGGAGGCGCTTGACGATGAAAAAGCTGAAGAAATTTGCTGCCCTGCTTCTGGTGGGTGTGATGGCTCTGGCCCTGCTGACGGCCTGCGGCGGTGGCGGCGGCAGCTCCACCAACAAAGCCGAAGAGCAGAAAGTGATGGAGCAGATCGGTAAGGAGAAGGGCATTTCGGTGGCCAGTGACGCAGAGCTCCGCGCAGTGGCTGAAAAGAGACTGGATGAGTCGCTCCAGTATAAAGTTTTCGGCTATGCAGGAGCGTACAGGTTCTATCAGAATCGAGTAGGAAATGATCTGGCTGTCACCATTACTGCCCGGCACAACTATGAGGATACGTTCCTGAGCACGGTTCTGACTTATATCTCGCAGTATGTTAAAACGGATGTCAGCGGCAACGTGAGTCAGGATGGCATCTGGTCGAATATAGGCGTGGTGGTCAAGAGCGATAACGAGCAGAACTACATTGGCATCACCATCCGCATTAAGAACTACTACAAGTAAAAATCTATCACCCTTTCCCCCGGAGCGTGGCTGCAAGGCCGCCCTTCGGGGCTTTTTTGCGTTTGAACCCTCTCAGTCACGCCTTACGGCGTGCCAGCTCCCCCAAAGGGGGGAGCTTTTAGGCATCTGACGGTTTGCAGCAAATAAGCTCCCCCTCTCGGGGGAGCTGGCATCGCGCAGCGATGACTGAGAGGGTTGCCTCCCTCGCTGAGGGAGGTGGCAAACCCGCAGGGTTTGACGGAAGGAGTTCGTCCTGCCCCGGGGCTTTTTTGCGTTTGGGGACAATTGCCAAAAAGAACTGCGGAATTTGGGCGATATGCCTGTTGACATGCGGGGGGGGGTATGGATAAAATAAATTCAGACGGGTAAAGCGATTTGGGGTCGCCCAAACCGTCAGAATTTGAAAACAGGAGGAACATTACAATGAAAATGTTCAAGCGTTTCGCAGCCGCCTTTCTGGCCGGCGTGATGGCTCTGGCAATGCTCACCGCCTGCGGCGGTGGCGCTGGTGGCCCTGGTGAAAGTGAGTTCGAGAAGAAAGTTCAGGATGTATATATGGCTGCGCTGAACAAGGAATACGGCACAGAATGGTCCAATAACAGTGAAGTCAAGGAACTGGCAACAGAAGCACTGAACAAAATTGCAGACGGCAAGATTGCATTGACTGCTATTGCTGCAAAGAAAGAAACTGAGAAAAACTACGTAGGTGCAATTGTTTGTGCTGAGAATGCGAAGCAGAACGCTGAAGTGTACACGGCTGTTTACTATGAAGAAACAACGGCAGGAACGATTACGGTTAATTCTGATATGGTTGAGTTGATGAAGACTGCAACAGATTTAGTAATCAAAATTAGTGAACAAAATGGAACGAAAATCGAAGTTACTGGTTTGGGTGTTGGCACTAAGACCGTTGGCGGAAAGACCTACGTTGCAATTGGCTATAAACTGAGCAAGTAAGCGGATTACAATTAAACTATTGCCCCGAGGAGCATCCCGCTCCCCGGGGCTTTTTGCGTTTAGGGCAAACTCCCCCAGTCGCCTGCGGCGACAGCCCCCTCAAAGAGGGAGCCTTTCGCATCGGCAAAGCTCCCGGCTCAGGTGCAAAGCTTCCGGTTCCGCCAGAGCCTCCCTCACTGAGGGAGGTGGCAAACCCGCAGGGTTTGACGGAAGGAGTCTGCCCCGCCCCTCCCGGCGGCAATTCTGAATGGTTTCTCTGTCAAACCGTGTCGTTTTGTGGTACAATAAAAACGTATTCTGATGTGAACAGGAAAGGACGTTTCCATGCAGCTGTTTGAACTGGTGTCCCCGCGGCTGTTCCGCCCGCTGGCGGGGCCGAACCGGACTTTTTATGCGGAATTGCTGCTTCTGCTCTGGGAGGAGTGCCGCCACACGGCGGATTACAGCATTTCCCGTGCGGAGGCCGTCTGGCGTGCCGAGGATTACTTTGCCGCACTGGCAAAGCCCCTTGCGCTGGATGCCGACGGTGCGGGCGATGAAGAAGAGCAGCCCACCCGCGACCCTCACACGCTGGCCGTGGGCTTCCTGCTGCGGCTGCGCCGCACCGGCTGGCTGGAAGAGCAGCCCGGCAGCTACGAGGGGGAAGCGTCCCTTGCCTTTGTGCCGGAGGTAACGCCGCTGCTGGAAGCGCTGGAAGAGATCCTGAACCCCCGCGTAGTTACCTACACCGGCAAGCTGTACAAGGCATGGCAGCTGCTGGGCAGCATCGGGCAGGAAAAAAGCCCCTATGAGAACGTTCTGCGGGAGGTGGACGCAGACCTTGACGCGCTGAACCGCTCTCTCCGGGCGCTCAATGCCTCCATCGGCCACTATATCGACCGGCTCACCCGCAACCGCACCCCGCAGGAGGTGCTGGAACTGTTCGACCAGTACGAGGAAAAGGTGGTGGCGGCGGCCTACCACCGCTTCAAGACCAGCGACAACCTGTTCAACTATCGCGCCTATCTGGAAGAAGAGCTGGACGACTGCGAGGAGAACTACCTGCCGCAGCTGGCCTTTGATTATGCCCGGGTGGAGCGCTGCGCCCCGAACGAAGCGACACCTGCCGTGCGTGCACTCATCCAGAAGCAGCGGGACGCGCTGGAAGAGATGAGCCTGCTCATGCGCGAGATCGATGCAAGCCACATCCGCTACCGCAAGCGGGCTGTGCAGCGGGCACAGTTCCTGCTGCTGAGCGACCGTTCTTCGCAGGGCAGCGTCACCGCCCTGCTGCGCCGCTACGCCGAGGACATCCGCACTCCGGAGCAGCTGTTTGAGCCGGACGACGGCCCGGTGGCAAAGCGGCTGCATCTGTACCCGGCGGCGGTGTTCGGGGAGAAATTTCTGTACCCGCCCGCTGCCCAGCGCACCGCCGAGCCGCTGGCCCCGGTGCGCACCGAAGTATTCGATCCGGAACAGCTCAAAAAAGAGCAGCAATTGCTGCTGGATTACGCCCGCCTTGCCGTTACCGAGGAAAACGTGGCCCTGCTGGCCCGGCAGGCCCTTGCCGCCCGCCCGCAGGTGAACGCGGCACTTCTGGCAGACGAATACCCGAACGATTTTGCCCGCATCATCGGCCTGCACACCTACTCGCAGTCGCCGCACCGGGATTATGACATTCAGCTCACCGGCAATTGGGTGGAGCGCGGCGGTTTCCGCTTTGAGGACTTTGTCCTCACCCGCCGCAGGGAGGAAGAAAATGGCAACCATTAACATGCTGGAAGAAACCGCGAATTACCTGCTGAACCACTGCTTTCTGCTGGGCAGCGTGGAGGATCAGCGGGCAAAATATCTCTACGTGCAGGACCATCTGGACGAGGTGCGCGCTGTGTTCGCGCCGCTGGGCTATTCTGTATTGCTGTACCCGGCACCCCTGCAGGCGGCGGCTTTGGTCAACGGCCACGAGGGCAGTCAGGCCCGGCTGCTGAAATACGAGAGCATCCTGCTTTTGGTATTGCGGCTTTTGTACCTGCAAAAGCGCGAGAGCCTTGCAGCCAATGCCGACGAGGTGCTGGTGACGGTGGAAGAGGTGCAGACCGAGCTGCAGAAGATGAATC
>OGWX01002498.1_pt1 | contig 10959 bp, 6 predicted proteins | sample 1576151 | NCBI WGS metagenome assembly OGWX01 (sample SAMEA3541591, study PRJEB24748) | human gut metagenome | biome: human gut; feature: human-associated habitat; material: faeces | place: China | collected 2012
AGAAAATACCGGGGAGATCCCGGTCCTCCAGAAGGCAGAGGAGAAAAAGCAGATCGTCACTGCCGCCGGGAAGGTCATCGAGACCGATGCGGAGGAGATCATCCGCCAGAAGGCGGAAAAGAGGAGGCGGGAGGCGGAGGCAGCAAAGGCGGCCGAAGAGAGGCAGGCTGCCGATGCCGCTGTGCGCCAGGAGATCCAGAGAAAAGAGGAAAAACCCAGAAAGCCCTATGTGGCCCCGCCGCTGGAGCTTTTGAAGAAGGGGCCTGGGGCGGCCTCCGGCCAGTCAGAAAAGGAATTTAAGGAGACGGCCATTAAGTTACAGCAGACGCTTCGGAATTTCGGCGTGGGCGTCACCGTCACCAATATCAGCTGCGGGCCCACTGTGACCCGGTATGAGCTCCATCCGGAGCAGGGAGTGAAGGTCAGCAAGATCCAGTCCCTGGCCGACGATATCAAGCTCAACCTGGCGGCCACCGACATCCGGATCGAGGCTCCCATCCCCGGAAAGGCGGCTGTGGGCATCGAGGTCCCCAATAAGGTCAACAGCATTGTGTATCTGCGGGAGCTTCTGGAGAGCCCGGAGATCAGGCAGCACCCCTCCAGCCTGGCCTTTGCCGTGGGAAAGGACATCGGCGGCCAGCCGGTGGTGGCGGATCTGGCAAAAATGCCCCATCTTCTGATCGCCGGCCAGACCGGCTCCGGTAAGTCCGTGGGCATCAACACCATGATCATGAGCCTGATCTACCGATCCTCGCCGGAGGATGTGAAGCTGATCATGATCGACCCCAAGGTGGTGGAGCTTTCTGTTTATAACGGGATCCCGCACCTTCTGATCCCTGTGGTCACGGACCCCAAAAAGGCTGCGGGAGCCTTAAACTGGGCGGTGGCAGAGATGATGGACCGGTACCAGAAGTTCGCCCAGAGCAATGTAAGAGACTTAAAGGGATACAATGCGAGGGTGAAGAGCCTTATGGAGGCCGGGGATGTGCCTGCGGACCAGATCCCTGCAAAGCTTCCCCAGCTTGTGATCATCATCGATGAGCTGGCAGATCTTATGATGGTGGCATCCAGCGAGGTGGAGGATTCCATCTGCCGTCTGGCCCAGCTGGCCAGGGCAGCCGGGATCCATCTGGTGATCGCCACCCAGAGGCCGTCGGTCAACGTCATCACCGGTGTCATCAAGGCCAACGTGCCCTCCAGGATCGCTTTTTCAGTGGCTTCCGGCGTGGATTCCAGAACGATCCTGGATATGAACGGAGCCGAAAAGCTTCTGGGCAACGGCGATATGCTGTTCTATCCGTCTGGCTATCCTAAGCCCTTAAGGGTCCAGGGAGCCTTTGTGTCCGACCAGGAGGTCTCCCAGGTGACGGATTATATCAAGGAGCAGAATGAGGATACAGGCTATGACAGATCGGTGGAGCAGAAGATGAACCAGGGCGGAGGAGCCGGAGGTGCTTCCGGCGGCAGTGACCGGGATACCCTGTTCTTTGATGCAGGAAGATTTATCATCGAAAAGGATAAGGCTTCCATCGGCATGCTCCAGCGGATGTTCAAGATCGGCTTCAACCGGGCTGCCAGGATCATGGACCAGCTGGCCGAGGCCGGGGTCGTGGGAGAGGAAGAGGGCACCAAGCCCAGAAAGATCCTCATGTCCATGGAAGAGTTTGACGCCTTCACAGAGGCAGGGTATTAGCCGGAAGGAAGGCGCGGAGATGGATCGGATGCCGGAAACGGCGTGAAGATACAATGAAACAAGAAGAGGAGAGGGACTATGAAAACAGATATCGAAATCGCTCAGGAAACGAAAATGCTGCCCATTAAGGACGTGGCTGCCCAGTACGGGATCTCTGAAGACGATCTGGAACTCTATGGAAAGTATAAAGCCAAGATCTCCAATGAACTCTGGAATGAGGTCAGGGAAAGACCCGATGGGAAACTGGTGTTAGTGACTGCCATCAACCCGACTCCGGCCGGAGAGGGAAAGACCACCACCAGCATCGGACTGGCCCAGGCCCTCACAAAAGCGGGAAAGAAGACCATGCTGGCCTTAAGAGAGCCGTCCCTGGGACCGTGCTTCGGGATCAAGGGAGGAGCTGCCGGCGGCGGATACGCCCAGGTGGTGCCCATGGAGGATCTGAACCTGCATTTTACCGGTGATTTCCACGCCATTACCACGGCCAACAACCTGTTAGCCGCTCTTCTGGATAACCATATCCAGCAGGGGAACGCCCTGGGCATCGACACCCGGCAGATCCTCTGGAAGCGGTGCCTGGACATGAACGACCGCGCTTTGAGAAATATCGTGATCGGACTGGGAGCCAAGGCCGACCGCGTTGTCCGGGAGGATCATTTCGTGATCACCGTTGCCTCTGAGATCATGGCCATCCTCTGCCTGGCCACAGATATGGACGATCTGAAGGAACGTCTGGGAAGGATCGTTGTGGCATATAATTTTGCAGGAGAGCCGGTGACTGCAAAGGATCTCCATGCGGTGGGCTCCATGGCCGCTCTTTTAAAGGACGCCTTAAAGCCCAACCTGATCCAGACCCTGGAGCACTCGGGTGCCCTGGTCCACGGCGGCCCCTTCGCCAACATCGCCCACGGCTGCAACAGCGTCATGGCCACCAGAACGGCCCTGAAGCTTTCTGACATCACCGTCACGGAGGCAGGCTTCGGCGCAGACCTGGGAGCAGAGAAATTCTTTGATATCAAGTGCCGGAAGGCCGGATTAAAGCCGGATGCGGTGGTCCTGGTAGCCACGGTCCGTGCCTTAAAGTACAACGGCGGCGTTCCCAAGGATCAGCTTTCCACAGAGAACCTGGAGGCCCTTAAAAAGGGTATCGTGAATCTGGAAAAGCACATTGAAAATATCCAGAAATACCAGGTTCCGGTGGTGGTGACCTTAAACTCCTTCTTAACAGATACTCCGGCAGAATACGAGTTCATTAAGAACTTCTGTGAGGAAAGAGGCTGTGAGTTCGCTCTGTCCGAGGTATGGGCCAAGGGCGGCGACGGCGGCATGGAGCTGGCGGAGAAGGTCCTCAAGACCCTGGAGACAAAGGAAAGCCACTTTAAGCCCTTATACGAAGACAGCCTGGGGATCGCTGAGAAGATCGAGACCATTGCAAAGGAGATCTACGGAGCCGGAAGCGTATCCTATTCCCCGGCTGCAAAGAAGGCCATTGCCAAGATCACAGACATGGGCTTTTCTGAGCTTCCGGTCTGCATGGCAAAGACCCAGTATTCCTTATCCGACGACCAGACGAAGCTGGGACGGCCCGAGGGCTTTGAGCTGACGGTCCGCGACGTATATGTGAGCGCCGGAGCCGGTTTCGTGGTGGCCCTGACAGGAGCCATTATGACCATGCCGGGCCTTCCGAAAAAACCGGCAGCCGACAGCATCGATGTGGATGAGAATGGAAAGATCACAGGATTATTCTAAGTAAAAGGAAGAACAGGCGGGGCCCTGGTCCGTATACGGCGGACCCCGCCTGTTTTTGGACTTGACAGAAGGAGAGTGGACAATGAAGATCAGAGACTGGCTTGGAAGACTGGCGTACACCCTGGTACAGGGAAGCCTGGACGAGGATGTGGAGGATGTGGTCTACGATTCCAGAAAGGCGCGGCCCCATACGGTATTTGTCTGCATCAGAGGGAGCGCCAGGGATTCCCATACCTTTATCCCGGATGTCCTGGAGAAGGGCTGCCGGGTCCTGGTGACAGAAAAGGATGTGACGGTACCCGGGGATGTGACGGTGCTCCGGGTGGAAAACGGACGTCTGGCCCTGGCGGAGCTTTCCGCAGCCAGATTCGGCTATCCGGCCGAAAAGCTGGTGACCATCGGGATCACAGGGACCAAGGGGAAGACCACCACCAGCTATATGGTGAAGGCCATCCTGGAGGCCGCCGGTAAAAAGGTGGGGCTCATCGGCACCAATGGGGCTGTCATCGGCACGGAAAAATATGCCACAGCCAACACCACCCCGGAATCCTATCTGGTACAGGAATATTTTGCAAAAATGGTGGAGGCAGGCTGCACCCATATGGTCATGGAAGTCTCCTCCCAGGCCATGATGCTCCACCGGGTGGGCGGCATCTGCTTTGATCTCGGCCTGTTTACCAATATTTCCCCGGACCATATCGGACCAAAGGAGCACGAAAGCTTTGAGGAGTATCTCTATTATAAATCCAGGCTTCTTACGGTCTGCCGGACCGGCGTTGTCAACCGGGCCATGGACCATTATGAAGAGGTGGTCCGGGATGCTTCCTGTACATTGTATACATATGGCCTGGAGCGCGGCGCAGACTTTACCGGAAGCGGCCTCCATTATGCCAGCGACCACCAGTTCGTGGGCGTGGAATTTGATATGGACGGCGCTTTAAGCGGAAGGGTCCGGGTAGGAATGCCGGGACGGTTCAATGCAGACAACGCCCTGGCGGCCCTTTCTGTGTGCAGTCTGGCCCTGGGAGAGGAGGGCCATGATAAAAAGCTCCTCCGCGCCCTGGAAAATGTCCGGGTGGACGGCCGCATGGAGATCGCCCATGTGTCGGAGCGGTGCAGCGTCATTGTGGATTACGCCCACAACGCCATGAGCATGGAAAGCCTTTTATCCACCCTCCGGGATTACAGCCCGAAGCGGCTGATATGCGTCTTTGGCTGCGGCGGGAACCGGGCAAAGGAGCGGCGGTACTCCATGGGAGAGATCGGAGGAAAAATGGCGGATCTCTGTATCCTCACCGCCGACAACCCGAGGTTTGAGAAGAATGAGGATATCATAAAAGACATCGAGACCGGAATGGCAAGGACCAGCGGAAGGTATCTGGTGATCCCGGACCGGAGAGAGGCCATTTTTTATGCGGTGCACCATGCGGAGCCGGGGGATATGATCGCCATTATTGGAAAGGGCCACGAGGACTACCAGGAGATCGAGGGCGTCCGCCATCATTTCCTGGACCGGGAAGTGGTGGAAGAAGCGGTAAAGGAGATAAGATAAATGGAACATGTAACAGTAAAAGATCTGGTCCTTGGAAGCGGCGGCGTTCTGGTCTCGGGGAGTGAGGAAGCGCCCGTCTCCCATATCCGCCTGGATTCCAGGCAGGTGGAGCCGGGAGACCTTTTTGTGCCCCTGCTGGGCGAGCGGGTGGACAGCCACCGCTTCCTTCCCCAGGTGATGGACCAGGGGGCGGCGGCAGTGCTGACCAGCCAGGAGCTTACGCTTCCGGAGGGCGGGGCCGGCTGCGCCGTGATCCGGGTGGAGGATACGAAAAAGGCGCTGCAGAAGATCGGATCCTATCTGCGGGACCGTCTGACCCTGCCGCTGGTGGGCGTTACCGGAAGCGTGGGAAAGACCACAACCAGGGAGATGATCGCCGCCGCCCTGTCGGCCAGATTCCGTGTCTATAAGACCCCGGGGAACAGCAACAGCCAGGTAGGAGTGCCTGTGACCCTGTCAGAGATCACAGAAAATGACCAGGTGGGCGTCATCGAGCTGGGCATGAGCGAGCCGGGAGAGATGACGGTCATTGCAAACATCGCCCGGGTGGACATGGCGGTGATCACCAACATCGGGATCACCCACATCGGCCAGCTGGGCTCCCAGGAAAATATCTTAAGGGAAAAGCTTCACATCACCGACGGCATGAAGGACGGAGGGCTCCTGATCTTAAACGGAGACGATCCTCTCCTTAAAGGTGTCCAGGGCCGGGAGGGCTTAAGGACCGTATACTACGGCACCGGGGAGAACTGTGATTTCCGGGCTGTGGACATCTGCTTTGAGGACGGCTTTCCCTCCTTTACGGCAGTCCATGGAGCAGACCGCCAGAGGGTGCGCTTAAACGTCATGGGGCAGCATAATGTCATGAACGCCATGGCGGCCATGGCCGTCTGCGCGGAATGCGGCATGACCATGGAGGAGGCGGCCAGGGGTCTCCTTACGGGCCAGGGCTTCAAAAACCGCCAGCAGGTCCATGAGACCGGACGGTTTACGATCCTGGACGATTCCTACAACGCCTGCCCGGAATCCATGAAGGCGGCCTTCCAGGTCTTTAAGGAGCTTCACCCGGAAAGGCGCCATGTGGCGGTCCTGGCAGAGATGCGGGAGCTGGGCCGCGAAACAGAAAGCGCCCACAGACAGGTGGGGGTCTTTGCGGCAGAGGCCGGGATCCATCTGCTGGTGACCCTGGGCGCAGAATGCAGGGCGCTGACAGAGGAATTTAAAAAGCGCTCCGGCGCACCTGTGGCAGAGTTTACGGATAAAGACCAGATGACCGCCTACCTGGATCAGGCCTTACAGGACGGGGACTGCGTCCTCTTTAAGGGAGCCAATTCCATGGCGCTTTTTAAGGTGGCGGCCAGATATATGGAAAACAGGCCGGAGTAAAGACCGGAAGACAGAAAGAAAGGGAGGCGGAGGATCTGGAAACAAAGGACAGGACGGCAGGACCGGGAGAGAAGGAGACGGCTCCGGTCTATGCGGATGTGATCATCGACCTTTCGGTCACCAACGTGGACCGGGTCTTCCAGTACAGGATCCCGCCGGAGCTTCTTGGCAGAGTCCGGGTGGGCGTCCGGGTGCTGGCTCCCTTTGGGCGGGGAGATACCCTGCGGAAGGGCTATGTGGTCTCCTTAAGCCATACGCCCTCCTTTGCCCCGGAAAAGCTCAAAGCCCTGAGGGAGGTGGATCCCGGGGCCGTTTCCGTCCAGGAGCAGATGATATGTCTGGCCTGGTGGATGAAGGAACGGTACGGAGCCACCATGAACCAGGCCTTAAAGACGGTGATGCCGGTGAAATCCGCTGTGGCCCCAAAAGAGGAAAAGACCATTGTGGCCCTGCGGTCCCGGGAGGAGCTTTCCGGGCTTTTAAGGGAAGCGGAAAAAAAGAAATATAAGGCCAGGATCCGGCTTTATAAGGCGCTGCTGGAAAACGGGGAGCTGCCGTACCGGCTGACGGCCCAGAAGCTGGGGGTCACAGCGGCCTCCTTAAGGCCCCTGGAGGAAAAGGGGATCTTAAAGATCCGGACCGAGGAAAAAAGCCGGGACCCGGTGAAGGGATATGCTCCGGCTCCAGCCCCTGTGGTCCTCAATGAGGATCAGAAAAGGGCTGCGGCTGCGGTGAAGGCCTCCATGGATGCGGGGGAGGCCAGGACGTGGCTCCTTTACGGGATCACAGGCAGCGGAAAGACAGAGGTGTACATGGAGCTGATCTCCCATGTGCTGGATCAGGGCCGCCAGGTCATCGTTCTGATCCCGGAGATCTCCTTGACGTATCAGACGGTCATGCGGTTCTACCGCCGGTTCGGGAACCGGGTCTCCATCATCAATTCCAGGCTTTCGGCGGGAGAGCGGTACGACCAGCTGGCCCGGGCCGCCAGGGGAGATATCGACATTATGATCGGCCCCCGGTCGGCTCTTTTTACGCCCTTTGAGAGGCTTGGGCTCATCATCATCGACGAGGAGCACGAGGGGGCTTACCAGAGCGAGCTGTCTCCCCGGTATCATGCCAGGGAGGTGGCGGCCATGCGGGCCTCCATGAACCAGGCCACCCTGGTCTTAGGCTCCGCAACTCCGTCTGTGGAGAGCTTTTATAAGGCAGAGCGGGGAGAATACGGCCTGCTGACCCTGGGCCGCCGGGCAAAAAAGGACAGCCGCCTGGCCCGGGTCCATGTGGTGGACTTAAGAGAGGAGCTGGCAGAGGGAAACCGGTCCATGTTCAGCCGGAAGCTTAAGGAACTGATGGAGGAGCGGCTTCTGCGGAAGGAACAGATCATGCTGTTCATGAACCGCCGGGGCTATGCAGGCCGTTCCTGTGGAGAGGCCATGAAGTGCCCCCACTGTGATGTGAGCCTGACGTACCACCGGGACGGGATCCTGCGGTGCCATTACTGCGGCCATGAGATGCGTATGCCAAGGGTCTGCCCGGTCTGCGGCTCTCCTTATATCGCCCCCTTCGGCTCCGGGACCCAGAAGCTGGAGGAGATCACAAAGCGGACCTTTCCCCAGGCCAGGGTCCTTCGGATGGACGCAGACACCACAGGAGCCCACGAGGAGATCCTGGAGGCGTTTATGGAGGGGGAGGCCGATATCCTCATCGGGACCCAGATGATCGTCAAGGGCCACGATTTCCCCAGGGTGACGCTGGTGGGAGTCATGGCGGCCGATCTTTCTCTTTATGCACCGGATTTCCGGAGCTCTGAGCGGACCTTTGAGCTTTTGACCCAGGCATCCGGCCGGGCCGGACGGGGGGAGCTCCCGGGAGACGTGGTGATCCAGACGTATGCGCCGGACCATTTTGCCATTACGGCGGCGGCAGAGCAGGACTACGGCCAGTTTTACCGTCAGGAATTCCTGTACCGGAAAATGATGGGGTATCCGCCGGCAGAGCATCTGATGGCGGTACTGGTAGCCTGTGAGGATGAAGCACTTCTGGAAAAAGGAATGCACTATCTCAAATTATATGCAATGCGGATCACGAAGAACCGCAAGGTACAGGTGATCGGTCCGGCAGCTCCGGCAGTCGGAAAGGTCAAGGATGTGTACCGGAAAGTTTTGTATCTGAAGCAGGAATCCTATGAGATCCTGATTGAAATGAAAGATAAAATGGAACAATATATTGAATTGAACCGGGGATTTGCAAAGATGCGGATTCAGTTTGATTTTGATCCGATGAGTGGATTTTAAAAGAAAAGGCAGGAGGAAGAACAAATGGCAATTAGAAAAATCAGAGAAATAGGCGATGAAGTACTGACAAAGGTGTGTAAGGAAGTAACAAAGATGACACCAAGAACAACAGAACTGATCGATGATATGTTAGAGACCATGTACGAGGCAATGGGGGTAGGTCTTGCTGCACCACAGGTTGGAATTCTCAAAAGAATTGTTGTCATCGATATCGGAGAAGGTCCGGTTGTCATGATCAACCCACGCATCGTAGAGAGCAGCGGAGAACAGACCGGGGAAGAAGGATGCCTTAGTGTACCAGGTAAATCCGGTATTGTTACCCGTCCGAATTATGTAAAAGCAGTAGCACTTGATGAAGATATGAAAGAATACGAGATTGAAGGCGAAGGACTGATGGCAAGAGCAATCTGTCACGAACTGGAGCATCTGGACGGTCATCTTTATGTAGAAAAAGTAGAAGGCGAACTTCACAGCACAGAATACGAAGAAGCCTAGGCTGGAAGCGGGAGGTTAAGATAAGATGAAGATAATATTTATGGGAACTCCTGATTTCTCAGTCGGAACACTGGAAGCACTGGTAGAAGCAGGACATGAAGTAGTGCTCGCTGTCACACAGCCGGACAAGCCAAAGGGCAGAGGCAAAGAAATGCAGTTCACTCCGGTAAAAGAATGTGCACTTGCACATAATATCCCGGTCTATCAGCCAAAGAAGATCCGGGAACCGGAATGTATCGAAGAATTGAAAAAATATCAGGCAGATGTCTGCGTAGTCGTGGCATTTGGACAGATCCTTCCAAAAGAGATTCTGGAAATGACACCGTACGGATGTATCAATGTCCATGCATCCCTTCTGCCGAAATACCGCGGTGCTGCACCAACCCAATGGGCGGTCATCAATGGAGAAAAAGTATCCGGTGTCACAACGATGCAGATGGATGAAGGACTTGACACGGGTGATATGCTGGAAAAAGTAGAAATCACATTAGAAAAAAAAGAAACAGGAGGAAGCCTTTTCGATAAACTTTCCGCAAAAGGAGCCGCACTCTGCGTCCATACCCTTGCAGAACTGGAAAAAGGAACCATTACTCCACAAAAACAGGGCGAAAGCACCACTGAATACGCAAAAATGCTCAACAAAAAATCCGGTGAGATCGACTGGACGAAAACAGCAGTAGAAATCGAACGCCTGATCCGCGGCTTAAATCCATGGCCAAGTGCCTACACCCAGTGGGAAGGCAAAACGATGAAAATCTGGGAAGCAGAAGTAGAGGATGTTGTAGAAACCATAGATACTCATGAGCCCGGAACGATCACAGAAGTCACAAAACACGGCTTCAAAGTTCAGACCGGCAAAGGCAGACTAGCCATCAAGTCCCTCCAGATCCCAGGCAAAAAACGCATGGAAGCCGATGCCTTCCTACGCGGATACCACATAGAAACAGGAGAAAAATTAGGTTAGAATTTAATTTTAAAATTTGAGTTTTGCTAATATAACAAATATTTTATGACCTAACATATCTGGCGCAAAAAAACGCAAAGCGTTTTTCGCGCCCTTTGGCGCATTTGTCCCATCGTGCACCGCACGATAGGACAAACAGCCGACACCCATTGAAAAATGTAGCCCGGAAGCGAAAGATATTCGCTAAGCAGGTCATCGAAAACGTCGGCACTTAATAAGGCTGAGCGTTAGCGAAAGCCGAATTTAGTACCGCTACGTTTCCGGACTAAGCGCGAGCGGGCCTGCGTGCGAATATCTTTCGCTTCCGGGCGGACCCTTATTCAACAAGGAGGCAAACATGTATTACCCATATTATTTTGATCCAACTTATTTCCTTGTCATCATCGGCGTCATCATCTGCGCCCTTGCATCCGCCAAAGTGAATTCCACCTACGCCAGGTACGATCAGGTTCGCAACCACGCCGGGATCACCGGTGCGATGGCTGCGGAACAGATCCTCAGGATGGAAGGGATTTATGATGTACAGGTGATGAGAGTAAGTGGAAAACTGACCGATCATTACGATCCGGCGAACCATGTACTGCGGCTTTCGGATTCCACCTACGGTTCGACATCGGTTGCGGCACTTGGAGTTGCAGCACATGAATGTGGACACGCGATCCAGCATGCAAGGCATTATGTACCGCTGACAATACGCGGAGCACTTGTTCCGGTGGCGAATTTTGGATCCGGGATTTCATGGCCGCTGATCATAATGGGATTATTTATCAGAGGAGAAATGTCTACATTGTTTATCAACCTTGGGATCCTGATGTTTTCATTG
>OGWX01002500.1_pt1 | contig 10954 bp, 7 predicted proteins | sample 1576151 | NCBI WGS metagenome assembly OGWX01 (sample SAMEA3541591, study PRJEB24748) | human gut metagenome | biome: human gut; feature: human-associated habitat; material: faeces | place: China | collected 2012
TATCTTAAATTCTAAAAAATCTCTATGGAAAACGCTATGAATTGTTCTTCTCTTCCAGACAACCAAACCGCCGATTTTATCGAACGTTTTTTTCCTTTTACCTATAACCAGATTTTGGAAAATGATTCCGGCTGCTATGATTTTGTCAATCATGAGTATGTGATCTGGCACCGGTCTCTAGCGGAGGCGCTGCCGCTCTCAGTCCAGCAGTATGGCTATGACTCGATCCCGAATCTTTATACCATATTAGATACATCCAGCCTGGACAGCGCAGGAATTTCCCGGACCGCAGAACAGCCATTCCTGGGAAACAAGGGGCGCGGGACGCTGATTGGGATTGTGGATACGGGGATCGATTATACAAATCCCTTGTTACGCGATCCGGATGGAAGCACGCGCATCGCCGCCATCTGGGATCAGACGATTCCGGGCGAGGGGCTTAGCACGCCGGATCCGATCGATGCGCTGCACTACGGAAGTGTCTACCAGCGTTCCCACATCAACGAGGCGCTGCGCTCGGAAGATCCGCATTCCATCGTCCCCACCTCGGATCCTCTCCGCCACGGCACGCAGATGGCGCTGGTCGCCGCCGGTTCCGAAGATGCCGATGCTTTTTTCTCCGGGGCGGCGCCGGAATCGGAACTGGTCGTTGTCCGCTTGAAACCAGCCAGAACCTATCTTCGCGATTTTTTTCTGATCCGCGAGGATGCCATCGCCTTTCAGGAGGACGACATCATGCTCGGAATCAAGTTTCTTCTTTATATTGCCAGGCAGGAGAAAAAGCCCCTTGTGATCCTGCTGGGTCTTGGCACCAATACCGGAAGCCACAGCGGCACTTCGCCGCTTGGTCTATATCTGAACAGCCTGTCGCGCGCCAGCGGGCAGATTCTGGTCGCCGCCGGAGGCAATGAAACCGGGCGCGGGCACCATTTTCGCAGTGTATTTCCTGCTTCCACCTCCTATGAGGATGTGGAACTGCGGGTCGGTCCCGGCGAACGGGGATTTACGCTGGAACTGTGGGCGCGTGAATCGGAGCTTTACAGTGTCGGATTTTTATCCCCCTCCGGCGACGAAACGGGACGCATCCGGCTCTCCGGCGACGAAGAACGCCGGATTCCCTTTCTTCTGGAAGGAACGACCATTCACCTCAACTATACCAGCTCCGAGCTGGCGACCGGAAGCGAACTGATCCTGATGCGCTTTGATGCCCCCGCCGCCGGAATCTGGAAAATCCGCGTCTACCACACGCTCTCGATTCAGGGTGAATATCATATGTGGCTGCCGGTGCACGGCTTTATCTCGGATGAAACCTTCTTTCTGCGCCCGGATCCGGACACAACCATCACCGATCCGGGCAATACAGCAGCCATCATCACCACCGCCGCCTACAGCCACCAGACGGGCGGGATCTATCTGCATTCCAGCCGCGGATTTACCCGCACCGGAGCTATCAAGCCCGACCTTGCCGCCCCCGGCGTCCGGCTCCCGCTTCCCGATTATCAGGAGGTAACCGGAACCTCATTTGCCGCCGCCATGACCGCCGGAGCCGCCGCGATCCTGCTCTCCTGGTCTGCCTATACGCCATCAGCCCCGCGGATCAACACCTCGATTGCCAAGGCGTTTCTGATCCGCGGGGCTGACCGCCGAAATTCCATCGAATATCCCAGCCGGGAGTGGGGGTATGGGACGTTAAACCTATATAACTCTTTTTTATCCATGAGAAGTTAATTAACTTCTGCTGTTTTCTCTTCACACACAAATTGCTTTTCCAGATCCTTACATCGATAACTTTCACCACATCCATGACACCGTTCACCGATCATGCTCCTGAAAAGCTATTACCCCCGCATCTCTATCCGCGGACCGCCCTTCTTCTCCAGATACGGGCGCGTGATCACAACGGATCCGATATTCGGATCTTTCGGGATCTCATACATGATATCCATCATAAAATCCTCTAAAATTGCACGCAGCGCACGGGCACCTGTATCTTTTTCCAGCGCCCGCTCGGCGATCCACTCCAGTGCATCGTCCTCAAACACCAGTTTGACCTCATCCAGCGCCAGCAGGCGCTCATACTGCTTGAGGATCGCATTTTTCGGTTCTTTCAGAATCCGCATCAGCAATTCCTTTGTCAGCCCCTGCAGGCTCACAAGCACCGGCAGACGTCCGAGAAACTCCGGAATCATGCCAAAATTCCGCAGATCTTCCGTTGTCACCTGGCTCAAAATATCCGGATCATTGTCAAATTCATCCTTCAAATGGGAGTTGAAGCCCATCGTGGAACGCTTTTTCAGGCGCTCCTTGATGATATCATCCAATCCCGGAAACGCGCCGCCACAGATAAACAGGATGTTGTTCGTATCCACAGTCGCCATCGGCGTGAGCGCATTCTTCTGGTTTGAGCCGACCGGCACCTCTACCTGGCTGCCTTCCAGAAGTTTTAAAAGCTCCTGCTGTACCGACTCACCGCTGACATCGCGGCTCATCGTATTTTTCTTTTTCGCAATTTTATCGATCTCATCGATGAAAATGATGCCTTGCTCAGCTTTCTCCACATCATTTCCAGCCGCTGCCAGAAGCTTGGAGACTACGCTTTCTATATCATCTCCGATATATCCAGCTTCCGTGAGCGCCGTCGCATCCGCGATCGCCAACGGCACATCCAAAAGCTTCGCCAGCGTCTTGACCAGGTACGTTTTTCCGCTTCCGGTCGGTCCCAGCATCAGGATGTTGGATTTCTCAATCTCCGGCTCGCCGCCCTGCATCTGCATTCCCTGTGCCGCCGCGTTTTCCGCCTTTTCTTCCGTATTTTCATTTGCCCGGAGCTCGTCCTGCTGCCGGAGAATCACGCGCTTATAATGGTTGTAGACTGCCACTGAAACTGCCCGTTTCGCCCGCTCCTGCCCAATCACATACGCATCCAGCTGCGCCTTGATCTGGTGCGGTGCCGGAACATCCTTCATCGTCAGAAATTTCTCCGCGTCTTTTGCCTTGCTCTTTTTCTTGATCTTATTTTTCTCTGGAATCTCTGTATTCGGCATCTGCATGCCCGCAAAATCATTGAGATTCATGTTCATAAACGGCATATTTTGAAGCTTGGAAAAGTCCATGCCCGACTTGGAAATCGAGTCAAATGCTTTCTGCATACACTCATGGCAGAAATTCATCCCGCCCGGCATCGTGATCATCTCTCCCGCCTTGCTCTCCGGGCGACGGCAGACGTAGCAGATTTTCTCGTAATCATCCGAATGATCTGTACTGGTTTTATTTGTATCTGTTTCGTTTATATTGGTTGTCGTATCTATATTCTGGTTATCACTCATATTTTTATATTTCCTCCAATCTGAAAGCACCTTTTCATTTTATCATAGCTTGCGAAAAACGTAAATCATAACAGCAGCCGTCATTTCGTTTTAAAAATAAAAAAATTTCCTATGAAACAAAAAGACAGATGAATCACCGCCCTCTCTGATTACAAGAGGATCTACCGGCGGTTCACCTGCCTTCTTTTCTATATCTTCCTGATTTTATTCATTTCCGCTTCGCAACAGTTCCGTATCTTCACCGTTACGGGCAACTATCCATTCCAGCCCACTTCGCTGATGGGGTATTTTCTATCTTCCCAGTTTTCTCTGCGGACTTGCCTGTGATTCACTCTGGCTCTCGTTCTGGCTATCCTGGCTCTGCGGCATATCGCTCTTGGAGCCCAGTGTAATCTGTACGTTTCTCTCGACATATTTGCCATTTTCCAGACTCTGTACCGTCATGGTAACGGTGGAACCTGCCTTATAGTAAGTCAGCATTTTCTTGAGATCATCACCATTCTTTACCTTCTCACCGTCAAACTTGGTAATAATATCGCGCTCCCGCAGATCCGACCTGGATGCCGCGCCGCCCGCAACAATCTTGTATACATAGATACCTTCCGGCATGCCATACGCCTGCGCCATCTGGCTGTCGATATTCTGAAGCTGGATTCCCAGATATCCCTGCTCATTCTCATCGACAGCTACCTTCGTCGTCTTCGTCATCAGGTCGCTGATAATATCCTTTGCCTGTGAAATCGGGATCGCATAGCCGATGCCCTCAACACTGGTGTCCGAATACTTCGCCGCATTGATGCCGATAACTTCACCGTTCATATTTAAAAGTGCGCCGCCGCTGTTGCCTGGGTTGATCGCCGCATCGACCTGCAGAAGTGTCCGCTCTACGTCGTTGATGGTTAGCTTTTTATTTAAAGCGCTGACATAACCGACGGTAACCGACTGCCCCTGTCCCAGTGCGTTACCGATTGCCACAACACCCTGTCCCAGCTTCAGGGAATCAGAATCGCCCAGATCGGCTGCCTTAATCTGTTTTCTCGTTTCTTCCGGTATATCTGAAAGCTGTACGGCAATGACTGCCAGATCCGAATCGGAATCAGTACCTTTGACCGCTGCCTTAACGCTCTGGTTATCAATAAAGGTAACCGAAAGTTCCTCGGAATCTTCAACGACATGGTTATTGGTAATAATCAGAAGTTCCGTGTCATTCTGTCCGGCAATGATACCGGAACCGCTGCTCGGCACCTCGTACTGCTGCTGACCAAACAGCCAGTTGTTCTGTGTATAAATCATCTTGTTGTTGATCGCTACAACGGACGGCATCGCTTTCTCTACAATCGAAGAAACATCGTTGCCAATGGAAGCCTGCGTTTTAGTGCCCGCATCTGCCTGTGTCTCCTGGGAAACCTGACCGATCGTTTCCTGTGCGGTCTCACCCGGAAGAAGCCGGTTTGAAAGTGCATTCACGCCAACCATGGTTCCGCCTGCCACACAGCCAAACAGAATGCCCGACATTACAAGTGCCGCAATTTTCTTACCAGTATTCTTAGAGCCATGTCCCCGGCCACTCCGTTCTTCCGGAATATAGCTGCGTTCCGGCTGCTTCTCTGCATTCTCTTTCGGATCTGCTCCGGCTGCTGCCTCCGGTTCTCCATCGAGACTGCCCCGGTAACGTGAATCATGATAACCGCCATAATCGGAAGTTTCTTCTTTTTTAGCAGTATCGTTATTCTTTTCCTCATAAGCGCTGTCCGAATAAGCGCCCTCCGTATAATCTACATCCTGATCGTGTCTCTCATTTCTTTCATTCTCGTCATACATATATTCATACCTCCTGTTCTCAGGAATCACAGCCGCGTACTGTCCATTTTGCGAACCTTCCCGCAGCGGATTGTTCATACTCTTATATTCTGTCTCAGGCTTTCTGCCCTCTCTCTGTTTACATGAGATAGTCTATCAGTTATTTGTGATGTAATTGTGAAAATAAAATCATAAATCTGTGAAGCTTAAAAACATCTCTCGGTTTTCACTTGTCAGTCCTTCTCTCCTCTTGTATACTTAATGAAAGAAACGAATTTTACATTTTATATGAAAGGACTGTTACATCCATGATGAATACACAGGCAGTTGTCCATATCCGCAAAGGCGAGGCTCGTTCCCTGAAAGCCGGCGGTATGTGGATCTATGATAATGAAATTGAACGAATTGAGGGCGAATTTGAAAATGGCGATATCCTTCGTGTCGAAGATTTTGACGGTTATCCGCTCGGATGTGGTTTTATCAACACCCGCTCCAAGCTTACCGTGCGAATGCTTTCCCGCAAAAAGGATACTGTCATCGACGATGCTTTTATCGAAATGCGCGTCCGCAATGCCTGGGAATACCGCCGTCAGACAGTTGATACCAGCAGCTGCCGCCTGATTTTCGGCGAAGCAGATTTCCTTCCGGGCATCGTGATCGACAAATTTTCCGATGTGCTGGTCGTTGAATCCCTGGCGCTCGGTATCGACCGTCTGAAACCGCTGATTCTGGAAAAACTCGTCAAGGTGCTTGAGGAAGACGGCATTCATATCCGCGGTATTTACGAGCGCAGCGACGCTAAGGTCCGCTTACAGGAGGGCATGGAGCGCTATAAGGGCTTTATCGGGGAACCATTTGATACAAAAGTAGAGATCGTTGAAAATGGTGTCCGCTATCTGGTAGATGTCAAGGACGGGCAGAAAACTGGCTTTTTCCTCGACCAGAAATACAACCGCCGCGCGGTGGCCAAGCTTGCCGCGGGGAAGCACGTGCTTGACTGTTTCACGCATACGGGAAGCTTCGCGCTCAACGCCGCCCATGGCGGCGCGGCGTACGTGAACGCCGTGGACATCTCCGAGCTCGCCGTGGCGCAGGCGCGCAAGAACGCGCAGCTCAACGGCCTGGAGGAGCGCATGGACTTCACGGCCACGAACGTGTTCGACCTGCTTCCGGAGCTGGAGCGCCAGGGAGAAAAATTCGATGTGGTGATCCTGGATCCCCCTGCCTTTACCAAATCCAGGAATTCCGTCAAAAATGCTGTCAAGGGTTACAGGGAGATCAACCTCAGAGGCATGAAGTTAGTAAAGGACGGCGGCTATCTGGCCACCTGCTCCTGCTCCCACTTTATGACCCCGGAGCTCTTTGCAAAGACCATCCGGGAGGCCGCAGGGAACGTCCACAAGCGTCTGCGCCAGGTGGAATACAGGACCCAGGCCGCTGATCATCCCATCCTCTGGGGCGACAGTGAATCCTCATACTTAAAGTTTTTCATTTTCCAGGTGTGCGACGAAAAATAAGCGGCCGGCAGATAAGCCGGAATATGTACGGGCGCTGGAAACGGGACACCATATGGCGCAGCCCGCTTCCAGCGCCCGTATTTTTACAGATAGGCCTTCATTTCATCCCTGAGGGCTTCCTCTGTCCGGATCAGACGGTCCGCCAGGTCCATGCTTTCCCTGGAGGCTCCCGCATACTGGTTCCGGAAGCCGCAGATAGACTGGATCCCCATGCTGCAGCCGTCCATGAGGATCTTTGCCGCCTGTCGGTTATCGTCCTTCATGAGCATTTTCATCCCGGTGGACATACGGGAAAACGCCGCCGCCATCATCTCTGGCTCCTTCCCGCCCTCTCCCAGGCTTTTTAACTGCTTATATGCCTCTTCCTCCATGGCCTGGTGCTTTTTCTCATACCCATCTATGGTATTTTTCAGTTTCTGGTCCGACACGTAGCCCTTGATCTGGGCCATGCTGTCCAGAGCCATCTTGCAGCCGGAATCACATTCTTTTAAAAGGCACACCGTATGATCTCTCATGTTCCATCTCCTCCTTCATTCATAAACAGCTCCATACTCAGTATGCGCCGTCTCAGGAAAGAATATGCCGCTCGTGTTTTTTCTTTCGTTTTTTCAAAAGAAGAGCATTGATATAAGCGGCAACAGGCACTGTAAAGATCACTCCCAAAGTGGCCGATATGCCCTGGATGATCTCAATGCCGATGGAATACATATTGATGGTCTGGTTTAAGCTGTAACCGTAAGCATAAATAAATATCAGCGTGTTGATGGAGGTTCCTGTAAATGCCAGGATCAGCGTATTGGACATGGTCCCCATCATATCGCGCCCCACATGGATCCCGGACCGGAACAGCTCCTTAAAGCCCAGCTCCGGTGCCCGGGCGGCCACCTCATGGACAGCGGAGCTGACCGACATGGCCACATCCATGATGGCTCCCAGGGCCGAGATCAGGATCCCTGCGTACAAAAGCTCTCCCACCTTGATGTCGGTCATCTGGGCCACATATTCCAGCTGCTCGATGTCCGACACGTTATATCCGCTGATTCCTGCCAGACGTCCAAAAGCCGCCGCCAGCGATCCCGAAAGCATGACCCCCAGGATCGTAGCCAGAATGGCCGCTGCGGTCTTTGTGGACCTGCCGCCGATGAGATACATGGTCACAACTGTGGTCAGGGCCGCCACCAGCATGGAGGCTCCGATGGGCGAAGCTCCCCGGTAGATCATGGGGATGAACATGAAAATGATGCACAGGAAGGTAAAGATCAGACCGATGGCTGAATTTAATCCCTGTCTGCCTCCGATGGCCCAGACGGAGATCAGGAATAAGGCTACGATCCCGTAAAGTACCAGGCTCCGGTCCTGGCTGTATACAGTGACATACAGCTCCTCTCCGCTTTCGTTGACGGCCGCAATGACCCTCATGCCAGGCCTGCAATGGGCTCCGTACAGGTAACTGGAGGAGCTGACGGCCTCCACCGTTTCCCCCTTTCTGCTTCCGGAGTCCAGGACCAGCAGGACCTTCTGCTGCCCCACATACTGGCCGCTTTCCTGCTCATTATCCTCTAAGACCTCCAGGACTCTGGCCTTTTCAAAGGACCGTCCCTGGGTTCCGTAAAGCTCCGTCCGCTCGGTCTTTCCAAGAAGGAAAAGAATAAATCCGAACACAGCCACGAAAGCCAGGGCCGCAAGCTGCCGTTTCCTCACACTTCCCATACGTTCCTCTCCCCGGTTATTTTGTCTTCACGATGCGGACCTGCTCATCGATCTTTTCGTTGGTATCGGTCCGGTAGGTGTTGATGGTAAAGGACTCGCTGTCAATGTCCACCACTGAATAGGTGGGCACGTCCTCCTGCCATCTGCTTGCAATGTACGTCTGCTTTCTGGGAGTAAGATCATAATATTTACTGCCTGAGGAGGAGCCGGCCGTCATATAGAGAATCCCTTCCGGGTCCACAGACTCCCTCTTCTTTGATACGATGGCATCAGTGTCCATCACTGCCGCCAGGTACTGGAGATACGTGATCTCATCTGGATCCACCGTATTCTTTTTAATGTTTAAAGGCGCTGTAAACAGAATCTCCTTGCTGTCTCCATTGTCGATATCCTTTTCCAGCTGTGCCTCAAAGGAATCGTCGTCGTACTCAAAGCTCTTTTTTCCGCCCTCCAGAAGATACGTTCTGGAATATGCATGGTCATGGCCTGTGAGTACCACGTCCACATCGTTCTCCTCAAAAATGGGGACCAGCTCGTAGCGGAGGTTTGTGATCTCCGGTTCATTGGAATGCTCGGCAGAACCATAAATGTCCTGGTGAAGGGTCACGATCCTCCATTTACAGTCTGCATTGGCCTTTATGGTCTCCTCCATGAACTGTCTGTGCTCTGCCACATTGGTATCCTGGGTATTTAACATCATGAACAGGGCGTCTCCATAACGGAAGCTGTAATCTCCGCCCACAATGCCGTTGGAGCCCAGGGTACTCAGGTTGGGAACATTGAAATGCCAGGTGTAGTTGGCATTGTCCGCGTCATGGTTGCCCACGGTCGTGGCCACCGGAAGGGACTTTAATACCTCCGGGCTTAAATATCCGGCGTACTCGATCTCGCTGACGGTCCCGTCCTTCACCTTTTTGGCATTGGTCTGGATCTGATCTCCGGCGGAAAGTACAAAGGCAGGATCGCTGCCGGCCTTTTCCACTGCCAGCTCCAGGGTATGGTTCCAGTTGAAACTGTCGCTCATGACCGATTCATACTGGGCCGTCTTAAAAGTATCCTTTAAAATGTCCTCTGGCTTTTTGGCCTTTTCCTCATTGGAGGAGCCGATCTGCGGGTCTCCCACAAAGATGAAGCTGAAGGAATCCGGATCCCTTGTCTCCAGCCTGCTGACCGCTTTTCCGCCTGCCTGGTAGTAATAGACAGAGCCCGGCTCCAGCCCCGTGAGCGTCACCTTGTTGGACTGATAGCCCTCCTGGGCGTCTGTGCTCTTTACCTCTGCATCCGTTCCGTCGGACAGGTCTGCCTGCTTTCCATACCGGAAGCCGGCATCCTCCCCCTTTCTGGAATACCAGGCAAAATTCATCTGAGTCTCGTCTGCGCCGGGGGTGATGGAAACCTGGGTCCAGTCGCCGCTTAACTCCTTCCACCGTTCCTTCCACGCATCGTAAGCGCCTCCCTGGGCTGCCTCTGTGTCCTGCGCCAGGGTTTTTCCATCCGGAGCCGCACCGCCAAAGGCCGGGAAGGTCTGACAGGCCAGGACTGCCGCCAGGGCTGCCGCCATAATACTCTTTTTTCTGATCATCAATTCATCCTCCTCATAGCATGATAATACAAAAACTCTTTTTTCCGGCCCCAATATAGCATCGGAAAAAAGAGTTTTCAATAGGACTTACGAATCTTTAAGCGGAGTATTTCCAAAGTTTTACATAGATTTTAGGGAGGTTTTCCCCGGTTTACGTCTGGATCTCCAGAAGCCTCAGCATATCTTCCCTGGTCATGGGAGCCGCCTGCTCCGTTCCCTGTCCGATGATCCGGTCTGCCAGCTCCCGTTTTGTCTCCTGAAGCTCCAGGACCTTTTCCTCAATGGAATCCTTGGTGATCAGCTTGTAAACCGTCACATTTTTCTGCTGACCGATCCGGTGGGCACGGTCTGTGGCCTGGTTCTGGGCCGCCAGGTTCCACCAGGGATCGTAATGGACCACCATATCCGCTCCTGTCAGATTTAATCCCACTCCCCCGGCCTTTAAGGAGATCAGGAATACTGGGACCGCTCCCCCATTGAAGGCATTTACCAGCTGGAGCCTCTTCTCCTTGGGCGTAGCTCCAGTGATCATAAAGTGCTCCACATGTTCTCCATCCAGTCTGGAGCTTAAAATATCCAGCATGGAGGTAAACTGTGAGAACACCAGAAGACGGTGCCCTCCGTCCACAGCGCTCTGGACCAGCTCCATGCATGCGTCCGTTTTGGCTGTCTCGTCTCCATAATCCTCAAAGCACAGGGCAGGGTCGCAGCAGATCTGGCGGAGCCTGGTCAGCTCTGTCAGGACCTGGAACCGGCTGTTATTAAATTCCTCCTCACTCTGATGGTCCAGGAGTGATCTCAGATGGATGGCCTGGCCGTCGTACAGCTTCCTCTGCTTTCCTGTCATCTGTACATACCGGACCTCCTCCGTCTTTTCCGGCAGGTCCCGGAGCACATCCTGCTTCAGCCGCCGCAGGATAAAGGGCCCCACCATTCTCTGGAGCCGCTCCATGGCCTCCTGGTCATTGTTTTTCACCACCGGGATCTCAAATTCCCGCCGGAAGGTATCGTAGCCATAC
>OGWX01002506.1_pt1 | contig 10943 bp, 11 predicted proteins | sample 1576151 | NCBI WGS metagenome assembly OGWX01 (sample SAMEA3541591, study PRJEB24748) | human gut metagenome | biome: human gut; feature: human-associated habitat; material: faeces | place: China | collected 2012
GCTGCCGGAGCGGTGCTTAAGCCGCAAGGCGGGAATTGTGCGGTGTTGCCTAAAGCCTATCCCCTGCCATGGTATGCGGTGGAACGGCGTTTCTTGCACTTCTGCCGGAATAAACTGCGTGCCGCGCATGGCGTTCAGGCGCGGCACACAGCTGGGGTGTATCTGAAAAGTCGAAAATTCAGTCTATTTCTACAGGCACAACGGGATTTTGCGTTAAAAAGCCTTAAATCCTGCTTGTATTTGCGAAACATCCGTCCTTTTCTTTGTTTTCAGATACACCATAAAGAGGGACTGCGCCCAGGCAGGCTTACGCCCGTCTGCCGCAATCAGACCTCCATGATCTCCTGATTTTTACGGGCGCAGGTTGCGTCAATTTCCTTAACGAACTTATCGGTCAGCTTCTGGACCTCTTCTTCCAGGTTCTTCTGGTCGTCCTCGGTCAGCTCGCCAGCCTTTTTCTGGGCTTTGAACTTATCCATGGCATCGCGGCGGACATTGCGCACAGCGATCTTGGCTTCTTCGCCCTGCTTCTGCACATCCTTGGTCAGCTGCTTGCGACGTTCCTCAGTGGGGGCCGGGAACACCAGGCGGATGGTGTGGCCGTCATCAATGGGGTTGATGCCGATATCGCTGGTCTGGATTGCCTTGGAGATTGCCTTGATCAGGGTACCATCCCAAGGGGTGATGGTCAGGATGCGGGCTTCGGAAACAGCTACGGATGCAACCTGCTGGACCGGCGTCGGGCTGCCGTAATAATCCACCATTACTTTATCCAGGATGCCGGGGTTTGCGCGGCCTGCACGGATGGAGGTCAGCTCGCGGTCGAGATGGGCAACGCAGTTGTTCATTTTTTCTTCGTAAATTTTGGTCGTGCTGCTCATGAGGGTTTTCTCCTTTTTCGATATATAAATTAGGGGTTAAAATACTTTGCGGTTACTCGCGCACAATGGTGCCCACGTTTTCGCCCTGCAGGGCACGGGCAATGTTGGCGGGCTCGTTCAGGTCAAACACCACAATGGGCAGACCGTTGTCACGGCAGAGGGTTGCGGCGGTGGAGTCCATAACAGCCAGGCGCTCGTCCAACACACGGGTAAAGGTCAGGGTATCGTACTTGACGGCATCGGGGTACTTGTGGGGATCCTTATCATACACGCCGTCCACCATAGTTGCCTTGAACATGGCGTCTGCACCGATTTCCAAGGCGCGCAGGGCGGATGCGGTATCAGTAGAGAAGATGGGGTTGCCGGTGCCGCCGCCGAACACGACGATCTTGCCTGCTTCCAGCTCAGCGATTGCCTTATCGCTGCGGAAGGTATCGGCCACCTGCGGCATGGCGGAGCTGGTCATAACAACAGCGGGCACACCCTGCTGGCGCAGAGCATCCTTGACGGCAATGGCGTTCATCACGGTTGCCAGCATACCGATCTTGTCTGCATCCATGCGATCCATTTTGCCGGAGGAACGGCCGCGCCAGAAATTGCCGCCGCCAACCACGATGCCGATCTGTGCGCCAAGGTCATACGCTGCCTTGATGCCCGCGCAGATAGAAGCAATGGTAGTTTCATCAAAACCGGTGCCTTTTTCGCCGGAAAGTGCTTCGCCGGAGACTTTCAAAAGAATACGTTTATATTGAACTGCCATATTCAAACACCACCTGTATTTTCCGGGCGCAGCCGCCGCTGCCGGGTTTTTCCAAACTGCACCCATATTATCTTTTCCCTTGTATTTTACAATAGTTTGCGCTCAAAGTAAAGCCGTTGTTTGAAAAAAGAAAAATTGAGGCAATACCGCATAATTCTAAGTGCCGGAGCGGTGCTTAAGCCGCAAGGCGGGAATTGTGCGGTGTTGCCTTGACATAATTACATTTTGTTTTCCGCTTGCCGCACAGAAAAACAGCGGCGCACCGGGTGCGCCGCTGTACAAATTATATTTATTGCTTATGGCAACACCGCACAATTCCCGCCTGACGGCTTAAGCACCGCTCCGGCGGCTGCGGCACGGCATCTGCGTTGCCAAAATGCTCGATAATACACAAAGTATTATCTGCGCTTTTGGCTTAGCAGCTGCCGTGCCTCGCTCGCCGTATCGGCACTTAGAATTGTGCGGTATTGCCTTATGATTTCCGGCTTTGCTTTTCGACTGCAGGATGGTGTTTTTTATCAGCTTTGGCAACCGCATCAAATCTTTTTGGGCGGCAGGGTCGCACGGAATTCTTCCCGCAGGCGGGCTGCGCCGCTTTCGGGTCGAGGTGTGCGCAGCACATTATGGGTGCCGAACGCTGCCAGCGGTTCCGGCGGCAACGTCATGCGCAGCACGGTTTCCTGGTTTGCTGCGGTTTCCAGCCGCCAGCCCAAATTTTGGGCGCAGCGGTATACCAACAGCAAACCGGTGCACCCGTTGGCAAGGGCTTCCGGTGTCTGAACACCAGCCAACTGGGCGCAGGCGGCCTCCGGCCAGATCCTGCCGTCATGGTATTCCAGCGTGCGTCCGGTGCAGCTTATCGTAATTTTTGCTGCCGGGTTTGCCCGCAGAGAATTGGAAAACAGGTTGGCAAACATCGTTTGGACGATGGCCAAATCAATCTGCGCCCAAACCGGCTGGTTCTGCGGCATGGGCTGCAAACGCACCCGGCCGGTAACGGCGCATTCTTCCAGCTCATGGTTGGCGGCATCACACAGCTGAGCCAGGTACACCGTCATTTCCTGCACAGTCCAGTTCAGCTGCCGGGGCGGCTGGCTTTGCGCCACAAGATCCGCCGCATTATCCGCCAAACGTTCCAGGCGGAAAATTCGCTGTTTCATCTCTTCCAGCAGCGGTGCTGCCATATCCTGTACATCAGGGGTGGCAGCGTGCACAAGATAATTCTGCAAGGCATCCACAGTGCTTTGCAGCAGGCAGAAATCCGCAAAAAAGCGGCCTTTCAGCCCCCCGCGCAGCTGCAGTTCATCCGCTGCATCTTCCTGCTGCGGGTGCAGGGCATCGGGCAGTGTATGTTCCGGCATAGGAAGTTTCTCCTTTTATAGCGCTGGATATGCCCGTTTATCTGCTGCTGTCAGCAGCGCAGGTCATGGTGCGTGCGTGCGATCACCGCTTCCAGCAGTTCACTTACCGTCAGGCGATCCTGCGGGGTCTTGCCGTTGCGCTCGCACAGCATCTGGTAAGCCGGCGTATTGCTTTTGTACAGCCGCGCATTCAGGCGTTCCAGAGCCGAGCGCACCGCCGGGCCATTTACGCCAAACGGCTCCCCTGCTTTGGTGCACAACTCCCCCAGGGAACACGCCTGGCGATTGCAGACCGCAATATACACGGCTTCCTGCAGGTAGTTGATACCATAGGCCAGGTTTTTGTAGCAGCCAAGGGTGCGCAGCTGAGCCGTAACGCTCTCATGCACCAGGTAACGGTTCAGCCGCGGGCCGCTTGCTGCTGTTTGATACACCGTATCAAATAATTCGGGCAAACTATATGGTTTGAATATAGTACACTCGGCCCCCAATGTCAATATTTTTTCAATTTGGGGCGCTGCACTGGGCATCAGGGTTACGATAATATGCGGTTCGTACTCAATCTGCTGTTGGCGTATGCTGCGCAGCAGTGGAAAAATTGTGGTATCACTCAAAACCGAATCCAGCACCAGAACTTCCGGCCGCAGGCCGCCTTGCAGCATATGCAATACTTCTGCGCCGGAATCAATGATTGCGCTTGCCTCAATGGCATCATTGGTTTCTGCATACAGGCGGATCATCTTGCGCTGGGCTGCATCACTGTCTGCAAACAGTGCGGTCACACGTTCGACCAGCTTTTCTTCCGTCATTCTTGTTTCTCCTACCGGGGCAAGGCATCACATACGGTCCCCCTGCATTTTAACATTCTTTCGCAGCTTTTTGCTGCGCATTTGGTTCAGGTGCTCAGCAGCCTGCGTTCAGCACTTCAACCTGCCCCACTGTACAGCAATCAGCCAGCACATCTGCGGCCTGGCTGGGCATTACGGCGTTTTCGTATAAGTATTGCAACAGGTTCCGGGCGCGGCACTCCATATCTGCGGGGAAGGTACAACGCACAGCGGGGCCCGCCTCCCCGCTCACCAAAATACGCAGCTCCGGGCCACATTGCCACAGGGTATAATACACACGCGTTTCCGCCTGTAATCCTTCAATGTAACTGAACAATCGGGTTTGCTTTGCCAGCAGTCTGTTCACCTTGCTTCTGCCTGCTTTTCCACAATGATCCTCCACGGTTTTAGGGCCTCCTTTTCCCTGCCGGTACGCTAATCCACCCCGCCGCAGCACAAGCAGACTGTTACCATGTGTAACCTTTTATAGTTGCTCTCTCATTGTATTGCGCCTGCTACCCAGGCTGTTACCCCTCTGCTTTTGGCAGGTCCAGGCTGCAAGCCTTGCCCGCCGCATGGTTAATATTGTATTAAGGTTACTATATACAGCCGCACAGCAAAAAGTCAAGGCTTTTGTGGTATACGGTTTTGTACGGCCTGTGCAATTTTAGAACTATGTGTTTTATTTTATCATATACGCGTTATTATTATAAGCAAATATTATTCGTCTGTCGATATATGCCGATTTTTGCAGACCGCAAGCCATGAATTGCCGTTGTTTTATTGTTGTGCTCTTGTTGTAAAAGGAACGCTGCACAGATGGCCGGCGACGTTGGGGATCGTGGGTATTCTGTTTTCTAAGGCAACACCGCACAATTCTAAGTGCCGATACGGCGAGCGAGATGCGGCAGATGCTAAGCCAAAAGCGCAGATAATACTTTTTGTATTATCGAGCATTTTGGCAGCGCAGATGCCGTGCCGCAGCCGCCGGAGCGGTGCTTAAGCCGTAAGGCGGGAATTGTGCGGTGTTGCCCTAAATATAATCAGGGAAGCACAGTTTGTGGCGTATTTCTCCGCTGTTAAAGTTCAGCCTGTTTTTCGCGGCATTCAGGGCAGATGTAATGGATGGTCAGCTGGTAGGAACGCACTTCGGTTCCAATGGCATTTTCAATTTCGCGCACCAGGCCGATCACCGGCAGGTCCTGCAGGCTGCCGCAGCAATCACAGTACAAATGGCCATGCGGGTTGGAGGTTTTATCAAACCGGTCGGGGCCATCCGGCATTTCCAGTCGGGCAATTTCCCTGGCCTGTTCCATCAGCTTTAAGTTGCGGTACACGGTGCCGCGGGCAATGCCGGGCATCTTCTCCCTGGCAATGGCAAAAATTTCGTCCGCCGTCAGATGTTTGGGGCTGTGCTGTAAAATTTCCAAAATCAAGGCACGCTGGCGTGTCATGGCGGGCTCCTTTCTGTATGGAATGAGTTGTAAGAAAATTTATAAAATAAGACATGGTAAGATATCTTTACCATAAGAATACACATATTTCGTGTATTTGTCAACGGGATTTGCTGGCAAGCAGGATATTTTTTAAGAGCTTGTCTGAATTCATAGCAGAGCAATGCCGCCGCACCATCCACGGTGCAGCGGCATTGCCTGTGTTAATTCTTTTCCGGGTCCAGGCAGGCGCCGGCTTTGCGGCATTCCAGGTGCAGGTGGCTGCCCTGCTGGGCTTCGGCGGGCACATTGCCTGTGGTGCCAAGGCGGGCCCCGGCGGTTACTTTTTCGCGCTGGGTCACGGCAACTTCTTCCAGCCCGCAGTAGCGCCACACGCGATCCTGCGCGTCGGTCACTTCCACCACACGGCCCCACAGAGCGTCATCCGCAATGGCGGTCACGGTACCGGCGGCCACCGCCGTTACCTGTTCGGCGGTATAATCCGTGCCGTTGTGGGTGCGCCAGTCCCCCAGGGTGGGGTTATACACCAGCGTATTCCCGCTGAACGCCTGGCTGACTTTACCGTTCCAGCCAGCGTGCGGCAAGGTTCCCTGCTGCGCGGACGAAGCAGCAGAGCTGCCAGTCCCGCCGGAGGCGCTGCCAGACTGCCCAGCCCCCTGCTGCAAGGATGACGATGCAGACCCCGCAGCTGACGGCGCGGGCGATGGCTGCGCTGTCGCCACAGGCACATCCTGTGCGGGCTGGTTTACGGCGGCATCTGGTGAATCCCATACGTCTGTTCCCTCCTCCAGGGCCTGCTTTTGGATGCGGGTCAGGTCCTCCACCCCGCGCACCACGCTGCGGATGGCGGCAATTACGGTAATGGTTGCCGCAAACACCAGCGCAAGGCAGACAAGATATAACCCTTTTGCCTTCAAAAATGCTTTAATGCTGTTCATCTTCCCCCGTCCTTTGCTTGCCGTACGGCCAAAACATCGGGCGCAAAACCTGCCGCCCGGAATTTTTAACCGCACCGTTCGTGTTGTGTATGCCATTAGTGTTGCGCGGACAGATTGGATTTATGCACAAAGCGGGCAAAAATACCGCCCGGTTTTGCTATGCAGTTTGCCCCAACGGCACCGTTTTGTTTTGTTTAACCTTGCTCTTGCGTTTTGTCCCACCAGCGTTTATACTTATTATAGTAGGACTATTATGTCCATCACTATTATTATTTGTGAGGTGGAGACAATGAAGGAACCCCTGGTTATTACGATGGCGCGTGAATATGCATCCGGCGGCAGCGAGATTGCCCAGAAAGTTGCTGATCTTTTGGGGATTCCCCTGTACAACAAGGAGCTGATCACCATCGCCGCAAAAAAGAGCGGCCTGACGGAAGAAGCCATTGCCGCCAGCGAGACCCAGCGCAGCGGCAGCCTGATCTACAGCCTTTACATGATGGGCAACACCATGCCCCTGGCGGACCAGGTGTACATTTTGCAGTCCAATGTCATCAAGGAAGTTGCTTCCCAGGGCTCCTGTGTGATTTTGGGCCGTTGTGGCGACTATGTTCTGCGCGACCGCCCCAATGTGCTGCGCACCTTTGTGTTTGCCCCCATTGATATCCGCGTGGCCAACGCCAAAGTGCGCCCCGATGCCAAGGATATGCCCGATCGCCTATGGGAGACCCATCTGGCCAAGCATGACCGCGCCCGCGCGAGCTATTACAACTACTATACTGAAAACCGCTGGGGCGAAGCGAAAAACTATGATCTTTGCCTGAATGCAGCAATTGGCCAGGATGCCTGTGCCCAGCTGATTGTTCAGGCTGCAAAAGCAATGGAGGCAGCTAATCAGGAATGAGTGATTCCGTACAGAAATACTCTGCATCCCGAATGGGCAGCGCGCCGATAGGCCCGCTGCTCCTTTCGTGTTCAGTACCTATGATGATTTCGATGCTGGTTCAGGCACTTTATAACATTGTGGACAGCATCTTTGTCAGTCATGTGAACGAAGCGGCGCTTTCCGCCGTTTCGCTGGCGTTCCCCATCCAGAACCTGATGATTGCCTTTGCCGTGGGCACTGCTGTTGGTGTAAACGCCTATCTTTCCCGCTGTTTGGGTGAGGGCAACCGGGCCGAGGCCAGCCGCGCGGCGATGAACGGCCTGTTCTTAGCGTTCTGCGGCGGCATCGCCTTTCTGGTGTTCGGCATTTTGGGCGCGCGGGCGTTCATTGCGTCCCAGACCACCGATGCCCAGATCATGCAGTACGGTGCCGATTATCTTTCCATCTGCACGTTATGGTGCATGGGCTTGTTCCTGCAGTGCATGCTGGAAAAACTGCTGGTCTCCACCGGGCGCAGTGCGTTCGCCATGGCCAGCCAGCTGATTGGCGCTTTGGTCAACATTGCGCTGGATCCCATCTTCATCTTCGGTCTGTTCGGCGTGCCCCGCATGGAAGCAGCCGGTGCTGCTGTGGCTACCGTAGCCGGGCAGTGGATCGGCGCAGCTGCCGGGCTGACGATGAACCTGCTGTGCAATAAGGACATCAACCTAACGCTGAAAGGCTTCCGCCCGGCGGGGTCCACCATCAAGCGCATTTACGCGGTGGGCATCCCCTCCATTGCCATGAACGCCATTGGCAGCGTGATGACCTTTGCGATGAACAACATCCTGATTGCCTTTTCCAGCACCGCCGTTGCGGTGTTTGGTGTTTACTTCAAGCTGCAAAGCTTTGTATTCATGCCTATTTTTGGCATCAACAACGGCATGGTGCCCATTATCGGCTACAATTACGGTGCCCGCCAGCCCAAGCGCATTACCCAAACCATCAAACTGGCTGTCTGCTTTGCCGAGTGCATTATGCTGTGCGGCCTGATTCTGGCCGAAGTTTTCCCACAGGTGCTGCTGGGTGTGTTCAACGCCAGCCCCACCATGCTGGCCATGGGTATTCTGGCCTTGCGCATTATTGCCATCCATTTTCCGATGGCGGGGTTCAACGTAATTTCTTCCTCCGCGTTCCAGGCGCTGGGGCGCGGCACGCTGGCGCTGTTGGTTTCGGTGATCCGCCAGCTGGTTGTGCTGGTGCCTGCCGCCTGGCTGCTGAGCCGCACCGGTAACGTAAACGCCGTGTGGTTTGCTTTTCCCATTGCAGAGCTGGTTGCCGTTACGCTGTGCGCTGTGTTTATGCGCAAGTGCCACCGCGACATTTTGCTGCCAATGGAAGCCGGCCAGAAAACGGCTCCGCTGTATAAGGAGGGTTTGTATGCTGCGCCATATCAAACCGGGCATGCTGGTGTTCAGTGTGCTGTACATTCTGCTTGGCCTGCTGTTGCTGCTTGCCCCGCAGGCGGTTGCCGATGTGTTCTGCATTGCGCTGGGCTTGTTGGTGGTTTTGTGCGGGCTGCAAAGCCTGTACGGTTATTTTAAGAAAGATAACGGCAGCATCCGAGCCGCCGTCAGCCTGCTGCTCAGCCTGCCCACCATTGCGCTGGGCATGTGGGCACTATTGTGTACCGTACAAAGCGCCATGACCTTTGAATGGCTGTTGCCGCTGCTGTTTGGCCTGATGCTGCTGGTGGATGGCGTGGTGCGCGCACAGTCTTCCTTTGCCCTTGCCAAGCGCAAGGGGCAAAAGTGGTGGGTGGTGCTGCTGCTCAGCATTGTTTCGCTGTTGTGCGGGGCATTGCTGGCGTGTTCTCAGCTGCTGAACAACCGTAACGTGGATCTTTTGATGCTGTCCGGCATCTTTTTACTGGCAGAGGGCATTTTGAACCTGTGCTGCACCATTTATATTGCGATGGAGTTCCATGCGCTGGACAGGCTGGATGCTGCCAAGGCGGAAATGGAAACCGCTGCCGCACCGGAGCCATCCCCCGAAGCCCCCTCCCCTGCCCCGGCTGAACCCGCTGCAGAAGAATCTGCCGAAACGGACCTGCCCGATGTGCCAGCTCCGGAGCTGACCACCGAACCACCGGAACCCGACCAAGAGCCCACAGCGGATGCCGCAACCTGATGTTACCCTGCGCTGAAACGGCGCTTATTTGTAAATTTAAGGAGCAATTACCCTACATGAACAATTATGATCTGATTATCGTTGGCGCCGGCCCGGCCGGTATTTTTACCGCACTGGAACTGCTGCGCAAAAGCAGCAAAGCTACCGGCCCGCGCATCTGCCTGATTGAAAAGGGCAAACCGGTAGAAAAGCGCCACTGCCCCAAAGATAAAACCGGCCACTGCGTGAACTGCAAGCCCACCTGCGCCATCACCACCGGCTTTTCCGGTGCCGGTGCGTTCTCGGACGGCAAGCTGTCCCTCTCCTATCAGGTTGGCGGCGAGCTGCCGGAGCTGATCGGTGAGGATTTTGCCCAGGAGCTGATCAACTACACTGACAAGATCTATCTGGAATTTGGCGCTGACCCGCATGTGGAAGGTGTTTACGAGGGCAGCGAGATCAAGGAGATCCGCAAGCGCGCCATCCAGGCCGGCCTGCAGCTGGTGGACTGCCCCATCCGCCACCTTGGAACCGAAAAAGCCCAGCAGCTGTACCTGAACATCCAGAACTATCTGCTGGCCCGCGGTGTGGAGATGCTGTTCAACACCGAATGTGACAACATTCTGCTGGAAGGCAGCGAGTGCAAGGGCGTTGTGATCACCGAAAAGGGTGAGCGCCGCGAGCTGCGCGCCGACCAGGTTGTGATTGCCACCGGCCGCCGCGGTGCAGATTGGCTGGAAAAGCTGTGCGCCGAGCACAACATTGCCCACAAGCCCGGCACCGTTGATATTGGTGTGCGTGTGGAGTGCCGCAACGAGATCATGGAGACCATCAACAAGGTTCTGTACGAAGGCAAGCTGATCGGTTACCCCAACCCGTGGAAGAACAAGGTCCGCACCTTCTGCCAGAACCCCGGCGGCTTTGTCGCGCAGGAAAACTATGACAATGACCTGGCGGTCGTCAACGGTCACAGCTACAAGGATCTGAAATCCGGCAACACCAACCTGGCCATTCTGGTCAGCCACAACTTTACCGAGCCGTTCAACCAGCCCATTGCCTATGCCCAGAAGGTTGGCGAACTGACCAACATGCTGGGTGCCGGGCACATTCTGGTACAGCGCTACGGTGATATTCTGGACGGCAAGCGCACTTGGGCCAAGGAGCTGGCACATTCCAATGTGCGCCCTACCCTGAAAGATGCCGTTGCGGGCGACATTACCGCCGCCATGCCGTACCGCGCCATGGTGAGCATTATTGAGTTCATCAAGATGGTGGACCATGTTGCCCCCGGCTTTGCCGCACCGGAAACCCTGCTGTACAGCCCGGAGCTGAAGTTCTATTCCAACAAGGTCAAGATGGACACCGACCTGGAAACGAACATTTCCGGCCTGCACTGCCTGGGCGATTCCTCCGGATGGACCCGCGGCCTGATGATGGCCTCCGTCATGGGCGTTCTGATGGGCCGCAAGCTGATTGAGAATCATGATATGTGAGGTTTTTACGGGGGATTTTGTTTCTTCTTTGAAAAGAAGGAAGCAGAAACTTTCATCATATTATCACATAAAATAAAATTAAGGCGCACCACACAATCCCTGTGTGATGCGCCTTAATTTTATTTTTTCTGTTTTGCTATACCAAAGGCAACACCGCACAATTCCCGCCTTGCGGCTTAAGCACCGCTCCGGCGGCTG
>OGWX01002519.1_pt1 | contig 10902 bp, 9 predicted proteins | sample 1576151 | NCBI WGS metagenome assembly OGWX01 (sample SAMEA3541591, study PRJEB24748) | human gut metagenome | biome: human gut; feature: human-associated habitat; material: faeces | place: China | collected 2012
GGAAAGCCCAGCCGCCTGGTACTGAAAAAGGAGACCATCACCGGGACTGTCCTTTCGGTGAGGGAGGATGAGATCGAGATCGAGGGCTACGGCACCGTGCCCCTGTCAGAGGACTTTAAGATCTACCGTACCTACGGCGTTTTAAAGGAGCAGAAGAAATCGGATATCCTGGTGGGCTATCATATGCAGACCTTTGTGGTGGCCGGCGATGAGATCTGCGCGGCCCTGACGACAGAGAAGCCGGAGATCGATAATATCCGCGTTCTTCTGATGACAACAAATTTCAAGTCCCTGTTCCATCCGGAGATCACCCTGGTCTGCGATTCCATGGCTGTACTGGAATATGGGGATGAAAAGGATAAAAAGACCCAGTCTGTGGCGGCTGGAGAGCCGGTGACCATTTCTGCTGGAGATTCACGGCTGGAAAGCGGCCGTATGGTATTCCGGTCCGCCAATGAAGGCGGCATGATCACCGTCAGGAATATTGAGCGGAGTCAGGGAACTCCGGTGTATCCGGGCCATATGGAGATCACCGGGGAGGAGGAGGGCCTCCTTCTTCTGAACGAGGTAGATCTTGAGGAATATCTGAAGCGGGTGGTGCCCAGCGAGATGCCCTATACGTATGAGCTGGAGGCTTTAAAGGCCCAGGCCGTCTGCGCAAGGACCTATGCCTGGAGGCAGATCCGGGGAAGCTCGTATTCAGAATACGGCGCCCATGTGGACGACAGCACCAGCTTCCAGGTGTATAATAATACCTCCGTTTTTGACACCACTGACGCGGCTGTCAATGAGACCTTCGGCCAGATGGCTGCCTACGATGGGGAGCCCATCGACGCCCTTTACTATTCCACCTCCTGCGGCCACGGCACCGACGGGACCGTGTGGGGAAACGACGGTTCGGCGACACCGTATTTAAAGGCGGTCTCCATCAATGAAAAGAGGAAGCCCATGGACCTTACCTCCAACGAGGCCTTTGGAGCATTCATAAAAAATATGGATGTGGAGGCATACGATTCAGAATTTGCCATGTTCCGGTGGAACGCAAAGACGGACAGCCAGATCCTGGCAGAAAAGATCGGCGGAGTCGGCCAGATCACGGGCCTTACGGTGACAGAACGGGGACCTGGAGGCGCGGCAAAGGCTCTGAAGGTCGTGGGCACAGAGGGCTCCAAGACTTTCACCGGCCAGAGCAAGGTGCGGAGCGTGCTGGGAAACACCAGGCTTGTCTTCAACCGGAAGGACGGCAGCACCTACACAGAGTGGGAGACCCTTCCCAGCGGGTTTATCTACATAGAAAACCAGGGGACCGATGAAAATGGCGTTACCGCCTTTACGATCTACGGCGGCGGCTACGGCCACGGAGCCGGCATGAGCCAGAACGGGGCCCAGGGGATGGCAAAGAAAGGAAAAAATTATAAGGAGATCCTGAAATTTTTCTATGACGGATGTGAGATCGTAGATATTGGAGATGTGGTGTAAAAAAGGGGAGCTGTGATACGCAGCTCCCTTTTTCTATCTCTTGATATCATAATTCATATTCATCAGATTCCGGATGGTGTCCACGTCGTCGGTGATGTTGGCGTCGCCGCGGATGGTGTGCTTGATGGCGCTGCTGGCCACGGCGAAATTGATCATGTCCATGGGCTTATAGTGGTGCATCATGGCGTAGATCAGGCCGCTGGCAAAGGCGTCGCCGCCTCCTACCCGGTCTAAAATGGTGAAGGTGAAAAGCTTGCTTTCAAAAGTATGGCCCTCGTACCACATAAACGCCTTGAGGCTGTTTTCGCTGCCGCTGTGGGCATAGCGCACATGACGGGCGATGCACCTCAGGTTGGGATACCGGTCAATGAAGGCCTGGAAGATCTCATCCTGCTGCTCGTAGCTGGGCTGGAAGGGGATCCCGTCCTTCACGTCTCCTTTGCTGTGATCCTCCTCATCCCGCCACAGGTGGTAAGGCTCAATGCCTAAAAGAACGTCCACATAGGGGAGGCACTGGGTACAGAAATCCCTGGCCTCATCCCAGGTCCACAGGGTGCTGCGGAAATTTCCGTCAAAGCTCACAGTAAGGCCCAGCTCTCTGGCTGTCTTTAAGCACTCCATGGTGAGCTTCCGGCAGTTGGGAGCCAGGGCCGGGGTGATGCCGCTTAAATGGAGCCAGGTAAAGTGCTCCAGAAGTCCCTTCAGATCAATGGTATCAAAATCAAATTCTGTGATGGCGCTGTTTTTCCGGTCATAAGTGACTTTACTGGCGCGGATCCCGTATCCTGTTTCCAGGTAATAGCTTCCCAGCCGGTGGGTAGGTGTCTGCTCCGGCGTGCTTAAGATCACAGGGGTGCAGTGGACGTCGTTGCTCCTTAACATACGGATGGCGCTCTTTCCCAGGCTGTTGTTGGGAACCACGGAGAAAAAGGTACTGTCCACGCCCAGGTTGGCCAGAGCCAGGGCAATATTTGCTTCGCTGCCGCCGTAGCTGGCCTCGAAGGTGGAGGTCATGCGGATCTTTTCATAATTGGGCGGCGTCAGCCGCAGCATGATCTCGCCGACGGTGATGAACTTTTCCGGGCTTTCCAGGCCAGTGAGCAGCGGATTGTAATGTTCCATAAAATCGTTCCTCCTTGGAATTAAAGGATAGTTCTATTCTAGTCCACTTCCGGACAGATTTCAATAAAAATTTAACGATCTTTTTTCCGGTCTGCTTCTTTTATCAGAGAGGGAGAGTTCTGCTCCAGATACTGCTCCAGCGTGTCCTTATCCACAAGCGCCGGGGTGACGCCCTGTCGGGTGATGGAAAAGCCGGCGGCACAGGAGGCGATCCGGCAGGAAGCTTCCATGGAGAACCCATAGAGCAGGTAGGAAACCAGGGCGCTGATGAAGGCGTCGGCGGCTCCCGTATTGTCTACGGACCGGAAATCGGCGGCTTCAATGTGACAGGCAGTTTCCTTACCGAAGATCCAGCAGCCTCCGGCTCCCAGGGTGACGATGACAGTCTTTATCCCATGGGAAAGAAGCCTGGCGGCCTTTTCTTTTATGGAGCCCTTTCCTGGGCAGATCATGGACAGCTCTTCGGCGTTGGGTACGGCCACATCGATATTTTTTAACAGCTCCTCTGGCAGGGGGCCGCAGGAGCTGGGCTTCAGCACGGTCATGAGGCCGTAGCGTTTTGCCATGGACGCGGCAGTCAGTACAGCCTCCATGGGGATCTCTGTCTGGATCAGGCAGCAGCAGGCTCCGTCAAAGAGCCGTTCAGCGGCTGTGATATCGCCGGGACAGACCTGGCTGTTGGCGCCTGAAAGGATGGAGATCATGGATTCCCCGTTTTTCTGGACAAAGATATAGGCCTGGCCCGTTTTTTGTCCGGGAGTCCGCAGAAGGCCGCTGCTGTCAATGCGGCAGTCCCGGACCGCCTGGTAGATGGAGTCGGAATCGGCGTCGCCGCCCACCCGGCCGATGACGGAGACGTGGTGGCCCAGCCTGGCCACGCCAACGGCCTGGTTCAGGCATTTTCCGCCGGGGTAGGTGGCTGAGTCCGAGGAGGTAACGGTCCGTCCGCTGTGGGGCAGGGCGTCAAAGGCCAGGTAGTTGTCCATGTTGACGCTCCCAATGGAAATGACCCTTTTTTTCTGGAGATCCCTGGGGACGCTTAAGGTGGTCTCTGTGTTTAACGGGAAGTCCGGGGAAAATTCCGGCATATGCTCCCATTTTTCGATCCGTGCCACCAGAAGCCTTGCAGCCTGGGAACCGAAGGCATCGAAGGGAACGGCCAGGGAGGAGAGGAAAGGAAGGTCTCCGCCGGAGCTGCCATCCCGGAGGGTCAGAAGGGACAGATCCTCAGGGATCTCATACTGGAGGTTCCGGGCTGTCTCATAAAACTTCAGGGCTTCCGCCTGGCTGAAGAATACAGCCGCCGTGAACAGTCCGTTCAGGATCCCGCTTACGGGAAGGCTTTTGGCATCGGGAAAGACCAGCTCCTGCCGGAAGGGGAGCTTTTCGTCAAACAGCCGTTTCCGGTAGCCCTGGAAAAATTCCCTGGCCAGGGAATCGTCTCCGGCCACACAGGCAATGGAGGCGTGACGTTTTTTTACAAGAAGTCCGGTGGCTGTATCCCCTATTTTTTCAAAATCCATATGAAATGCGCCCTTATAGGGGCCGATGACCACATAGGGGATCCCGGCCCGGTCCAGCTTTTCCCCCAGAAAAAGGCTGTCACTGGAGACAGGCTCCCAGATCACACCGTCCGTATGGGCCGCCGCCATGGCGGAGATATTTTTAAGCTCCGTATCCACCGAATCCCCGCTTTCCCGGAGGAGCAGCGAATATCCCAGGCTGGCAGCCTCTTTGAGGATGCTGGAGACGAGCCGTTTTCCGTGTTCAGTATTCTGAAAGATCACGCCCATGGTCAGCGTCCGGGTCGTGGGCGCGGCGGCAGATGCATAAGGGACATAGTTGTATTCCTTGGCCAGCTTTAAAACGTGCTCCCTGGTCCGGGCACTGATGCTGGCATCCTTTCCGTTCATGATCTTAGAGACCGTCGATACGGAAACTCCCGCCAGCAGGGCAAACTCTTTGATGGTCATTTTTTCCTCCCTGTATTAAAGAAACGATCTGGACCCTGGAGGCAGAGGAATGTCTGTCACCCCCCCCGGTATCCAGGCTGCTTTTAGGATATCACAAAAATACTGGAAGGGATACCCGGATCCGGAGAAAATGGTGAAAACACATAAAAAATCCAGAAAACTTGTGAAGAATTTGACAAAAATATGGATAAAAATGGGGAAAACAGCGGGATAAAGAGCAAATTCCACAATAGTGGTTGACAGAAAACTGGAAAACATATATTATCTGCTTAGGAAAAAGATTTCGGAAAATATTTTACCAAACGGGAGCGAGGCCTATGAAAATTTTAAATCTCGGTTCTTTAAACATTGACAAAACGTATTCGGTAAAGCGTTTTGTCCAGCCCAAGGAAACGATCCAGGCCCTGGATTATGAGGAATTCTGCGGCGGCAAGGGACTGAACCAGTCGGTGGCCCTGGCCAGGGCAGGCGCGGAGGTATACCATGCCGGAGCCGTGGGAGGGGATGGAAGGATTCTTCTGGACATGCTGAAGGAGGCCGGAGCCGATACGGGCTATGTGGAGACCCTGGACGGGGCCAGCGGCCATGCGGTGATCCAGATCGACGAGTCCGGACAGAACAATATCATCATCTGCGGCGGGACCAACCGGAAGATCACCAGAGAATACATATCCTCTGTGCTTGAGCATTTTGGAAAGGGCGATCTGATCCTTTTGCAGAATGAGATCTCCAACATTGACTTTGCCATGGAGGAGGCAAAAAAACGGGGACTCCAGGTGGCGTTTAACCCATCTCCGGCAGACGAGGGCGTGTTCCTCTGCAATCTGGAGCTGGTGGATTATTTTATCCTCAATGAGGTGGAGGGGCGGATCCTGGCAGGAACCGATTCCGAGGAACCGGCTCCGATCCTTAAGGCCCTGAGAGAAAAATATAAGAACGCAGCCTTTGTGCTGACCCTGGGCGACCAGGGGGCCTGGTACTGCGATCCAGAGGAGACGTCCTTCCAGGATATCTTCCGGGTGGAGGCCGTGGATACCACGGCGGCAGGCGATACGTTCTGCGGATATTTTATTGCCGGGATCGCCGGAGGCCTGGGCCATAAACAGGCTCTTTTACAGGCCAGCGCTGCGGCAGCCCTGGCTGTGACGAAAAAGGGAGCGGCCCCCAGTGTGCCGGAACGATCAGCAGTGGAAGCGTTCATTGGGGAACGCGTGTAGGATACGGGAGGAAAATATGGAAAAGAGACCATTTATCATTGACTGTGACACAGGAACCGACGACGCCATCGCCATTCTGGCAGCCCTTGGCTCTGATGCCATAAGGGTCCGGGCCCTGACCAGTGTCAACGGCAACGTAAACGAAAATTTCACATCCAGGAATAACCGGGATCTGGTGGGATACCTGGGCGCGGATGTGGAGGTGGCCCGGGGGGCGAAGATCCCGTTTTATCCCAGAGCCGGATATTATGATGCCACCCACGGCAGCGAAGGCCTTGGCGATGTGACCCTTCCGGCGGCAGAAAATGTTCCATTCACAAAGGAAACGGCTCCGGAGCTGATCCGGAGGATCGCAGAAGAGGAGGAAGGCCGCCTGGAGCTTCTGGTGGTGGGTCCCATGACCAACATTGCCATTGCCTTAAGCATGTATCCGGAGTTAAAGGAAAAGATCCGTCATATCTGGTTTATGGGCGGCGCTGCCCTCGGCGGAAATATGACGCCCACAGCGGAGTTCAATATCTGGGTGGATCCGGTGGCTGCAAAGCTGGTAATCGCTTCCGGGATCCCCATGACCATGGTTGGACTGGATGACCTTAAAGGCCGCCTTAAACCGGGAAGATGAGCAGGAGATCCGGAGCTTTGGAAATAAGGGAGCTGTCCTGGCCGCCGATATCCTGGATTATATGATAAGAAGATATGCAGACGGGGGCGAGGATGCCCTGATGCACGACGCTCTGGCTGCGGCTGCGGCCGTATGCCCCCAGTGCCTGGTCTGCCATGATTATTTCGTGGATGTGGAGTGCCAGGGCGAGTACACGGCCGGCCATACCATGGTAGACCGGCGTGGACGCACGGGGAAGAAGCCCAATGTTTCCGTGGCCATGGAGCTGGATCTTCCCGTATTCAAGCAGTGGCTCAAGGACTGCCTGAAGCAGTGTGGTTAAGCCATGGGGGCAAAAGCAGAAAAAAGAGAGATGTTCGTTACCTCTCCGCAGTTTTACAGGACCATCGTCCTTTTGTCCGTTCCCATCATTCTCCAGCAGCTTTTAAGGGTCAGCGTTGATACCCTGGACAGTATCATGCTGGGGCGGATCGATCAGGTACAGATGAGCGCTGTGTCCCAGGCCCAGCAGATCTTTTTCATTTTTTATACGGTGTGCAGCGGCTTTTCTGCCGGGTGCAGCGTACTGATCGCCCAGTACTGGGGCAGAAGGGATACGGAGAGCATCAAGACTCTGGTGGCCATCGGGGTCCGCAGCATCGCTGTTTTCGGCGTGCTGTTTTCGGCTGTGGTGATGATCTGGCCGGAACGGCTTTTAAGGATATACAGCAGCGATCCGGAGCTGATCCGTCTGGGAGTGCCGTATTTAAGGATCGCCTCCCTCATGTATCCGGTTTGCGCCGTCAGTACCATGATCTTTGCCTGCTGCCGGGGATTTGAGGAGATGAAGGTCTCCTTCACCACCAATGTGATCTCTTATCCGTTAAATGTATTTCTGGATTTCTGCCTGATCTTTGGAAATTTCGGAATGCCGGAGCTGGGGATCCGGGGAGCGGCTGTGGGAACCGTCATCGCCCGGGTGGTGGAGCTTCTGATCCTATGCCGGTTCCTGTTCCGGAAGGAAAAGAAGCTTTCCATGAAGCCCTCCGATCTGGGAAGAAGGGACCGGAGGCTCCTTGGGGATTTTTGGAAGGTGGGCCTTCCCATCGTGTTCCATGAGCTGATCTGGTCCACGGGAACCACGGCGGGAAGCTCTATCACAGGCCAGATGGGAACCACCATCGTGGCCGGGTACAACATTGCCAACGTGTATTATCAGTTAATGGCCTGCGTGACCAACGCCATCCTCTATTCCTGCTCCACGACCATCGGAAAGACCATTGGCTCTGGGGCGTCTAAGGACAGGATCCAGAAGGAAGCGTACAGCATGGTGCTCATCGGCCTGGTCAGCGGGACTCTTATGGGACTCCTGACCCTGATGTTCGGCGGCCTGTTCACGCGGCTGTATGTGCTGACTCCGGATGCGGCGGCCTATGCCAGAAACTTTATGCTGGTGTTTGCGGCCATCTGGCCCTTCTCCGGTATGGAGATGACCGGCATGATCGCAGTGCTGAGAGCCGGAGGAGATGGGAAGATGGGACTGATCTGCGATATCTTCTCCATGTGGATGTTCACCATTCCCCTGGCGGCTGCCTGCGCCTTTGTGTTCCGGCTGTCTCCCTATCTGGTGGTATCCATCATCAAGTTCAACATTGCCATCGAGGCATTTGTGGGAATCTGGAGAATTCATACAAAAAAATGGATGCGAAATCTTACAAGATGATGTATAATGGCAGTATGAATAAAAAAGCAGAGAATCAAAGAAGAAAATTGTGCATTTTTAAGCGTATTTCTGATCGGACGAGCTCATGGTCTGATTAAAATAATTAAAATCTTTAACCAAGAAGAAGGAGGATTACAATGAGACTGAAAAGAGTATTAGGAGCAGTATTATCCGGCGCCATGGTCCTTTCCCTGGCTGCCTGCGGAGGCGGCGGAGACGCGGAGACCACAGCGGCATCCAAGGCTGAAGAGATCTCCAAGGAGGCTGCAAAGGAAACTGAGGCGGAGAAAAAGGATGACGCCAAAGAGACCGAAGCTGCCAAGGGCGGCGAGGAGATCAACAAGCGCATCGCTTACGTAGTAGGAAACTTAGGCGATAAGTCCTTCAACGATTCCGGCGAAGTGGGAATGAACGTTTTAAGAGAAAAGGGCTGGGACTGCAAGACCATCGAGGTTGGCGACCCGTCCAAGGCTGATAAATGGGAGGACATGATCTTAGACGTCATCGATGAGGGCTATTATTACATCGTGGCTTCCTCCACTTACACCGACATTATCTTAAAATTAGCCGAGGAGTATCCGGAGAACCGCTTCGTCATCTTCGACGATTCCAAGGATGAGTCCGAGATCCCGGAGAACGTGGCGTTTATCTTCTACGCACAGAACGAAGGCTCCTACATGGTTGGCCAGATGGCAGCCGGTATGACAGAGACAGGCGTGGTTGCCGTAAACGTTGGTATGGATAACCCGGTCATCGCAGACTTCGTAACAGGCTTTGTAAACGGCGTTCAGGATTATGATCCCGAGGTTAAGGTCATCAAGGCTTCCGTTGGTTCCTGGACCGATCCGGCCAAGATGAAAGAGCTTTGCTTAAGCCAGGCAAGAGACAAAAAGGCAGACGTATTCTATCAGGTAGCCGGCGGTTCCGGCGGCGGACTGTTCGAGGCATGTAAGGAGCTTGGAACATGGGCCATCGGCGTTGACTCCGACCAGTACGCATACTATAAAGATTCCGAGAACCCGGAACTGGCAGACGTGATCTTAACTTCCATGTTAAAGAACGTAGGCGACTCTTTCGTAGCATTCTTTGAGGATGTGGAAAACGGAGAGGATGTATGGGGCAAGTTAAACCGTCTTGGCTTAAAGGAAAAATCCGTTGGCTATGTGGACAATGAATTCTTCCAGCAGAACGTTCCCCAGGAGATCCGTGACAAGATGGCTGAGGCTCAGGAGAAGATCCTTGCCGGCGAGATCACTGTAAAATCCTATTATGATTTTGCCAACGAGGCAGAGTACCAGCAGCTTCTGGATTCCGTGGCTCCATAACTGAAAAAAATTAATTTTTGGTCAGCAGGATTGTCCGTTCGATCCTGCTGATCCCATATAGGAGGAAGATGGGTATGGCCAAGGAAATACTTAGAATGGAAGACGTTACCAAAATCTATGACAATGGTTTTGTGGCCAACAAAAACGTCACGTTCTGGCTTCATGAGAGCGAGATCCTGGCTCTTGTGGGAGAAAACGGCGCCGGAAAGACGACGCTGATGAAGGTACTGTTCGGACTGGAAACGCCCCAGACCGGAAAAGTGTATATGGATGGGAAAGAGGTAAAGATCCTCAATACCCTGGACGCCATTGAAAAGGGGATCGGTATGGTCCACCAGCATTTTATGCTGATCCCGTCCCTGACGGTGGCAGAAAATGTGGTTCTGGGCGTGGAGCCCATGAAGAACGGCCTTTTTGACTTTAAAAAGGCAGTGGAATGACGGAAGAGGTGGCGAAAAAATATAACTTTAATATTGATCCCATGGCCAGGGTCAGCGATCTTTCCGTCGGCCAGATGCAGAAGATCGAGATCATGAAGGTGCTCATCAAGGGCGCCAAGATCATTATCATGGACGAGCCCACGGCAGTTTTAACGCCCCAGGAGACAGAGGAGCTGTTTGAGCAGCTGATCCTCTTAAGAAACAGCGGCCATTCCATCATCTTTATTTCCCATAAGCTGGAAGAGGTGAAACGGATCTGTACCCGCGTTACTGTGCTGCGCCACGGCTATTGCCTGGGAAGCTATGACTTAAAGGATATGAGCGAGGCCGATATTTCGAGACTCATGGTGGGCCGCGACGTGGTCTTAAAGATCGAGAAGGAAGACCCCACAGTGGGAAAGACTGTGCTTAAGATCCGGAACCTGGTGAAGAACAGCGCATCCGGAAAGCGGGTGCTGGACGATGTTTCCTTTGATATCCATGAGGGCGAGGTCATCGGCATTGCCGGCGTGGAAGGAAACGGCCAGTCTGCCCTTTCCGACGTGCTGGCCGGGATGGAGAGCTTTTCCTCTGGGACTGTGGAGTTAAACGGCCATGACATCAAGGGAAAGAACGTCCATGAGATCCGCCAGATGGGCCTTGCCTATATCCCCGAGGACCGGATGCAGTATGGCTGCGCCGGAGATATGTCCATCCGGGACAACATCATCGCAGACCGGTATTTTAAAAAGGAATACAGAAACGGCCTGTTCATCAACCATAAGCATATCGACGAGATCGTGGACCAGTACATCAAGGATTTTGAGATCGCCTGCGACGACAAGAGAGAGCCGGTGCGTATGCTTTCCGGCGGAAATATCCAGAAGGTAGTCGTTGCCCGCGAGTTCACATCAGGCTCCAATTTCATCCTGGCCAACCAGCCGACCCGAGGCATCGACGTGGGCGCGGCCGAGATGATCCGAAAGACCATCGTTAAAAAATCCAGGGAAGAGGGAACGGCAACGCTTCTGATCTCTGCAGAT
>OGWX01002522.1_pt1 | contig 10894 bp, 8 predicted proteins | sample 1576151 | NCBI WGS metagenome assembly OGWX01 (sample SAMEA3541591, study PRJEB24748) | human gut metagenome | biome: human gut; feature: human-associated habitat; material: faeces | place: China | collected 2012
TCTGCCTTTATATAATTCTTCCGGAAATCCTGCTGTACTCCCCTTCACCTGTACACTCACCTTTGATGGGGATGCAAATGGGTCTCCCTGCACATGATCAATGGAAAAGACATATCCTTGGAACTGATATTTTCCTTTCGTATCTTTATATGCCGGATATCCTCTGTGATCAATTCTGTCTAATAACTGTTTTAATTCTTCTGCTGACTGCATCTTCTATAACTTCCTCCATCCTGTCACTGCTGTCTTTTATGCCTTTTCAATTAATACTTTCATAACACCGCCGCAGACCATTCCTTCATCTTCCGCCGCCTCGCCGGTCAGATCTACATGAACTACTTTGTACCTGCCGCTTCCGATCAGAGAACGTGCCTCGCCCAGCACGGCCGCCTCGCTGCAGCCGCCGCCGATGCTGCCGAGAATCCGTCCGTCCCGGTAGACAATCATCTTCGCGCCTGCCCCGCGCGGGGAGGATCCCTTTGATTCAATCACCGTGACCACTGCTTTCGGCTCATCCGGCTCCTCTGCCAGGCGTTTCAGCACATCAAAATCCAGATCGGAACGGTTTTTCACACGTTTGTCTTCCCGATCCATGCGCTTTACCTGTATGATCTCCGCCAGAATCGAGATCGCGATCTCCTCCGGTGTCACACCGCCGATCTTTAAACCGATCGGGCTCTTTAAACGGCTCATTCGCTCTGGATCGTAACCTTCTTCCAGAAGCTCCTGTTTCACGATACCGACGCGGCGTCTCGAACCAATCATGCCGAGATACGCCGGTTCTTTTCCTTTTCCAATCATCCGCAGGCAGTCCGCATCGTGGCGGTGTCCGCGCGTAACGATACAGATATAGTCGCTCTCCTGAATCTTGAGTTCTTTGATCGCATGCCCAAAGTCATCACAGATCACCTTCTCTGCCATCGGGAATCGTCCCGGATTCGCGAAGGAAAGGCGGTCGTCCACCACAGTTACCAGGAATCCGACGCGCGCGCCAAATTCTGCCACCGGAAGAGCCACATGGCCGCCTCCGAGAATAATCAGGCGCTCTTTCGGGAAAAATGGTTCCGCCACATTCCAACTGCTTCCGGCGCGCCCACAGACCGGCTGCCCCTGTGTCAGGGCTTCTTTTCCAATCTCCGACGCCTCTGCACCTTCTTTCAGTTCACAGCGCATATCTGTGAGATTTCCCTCTTCTCCCACAAAGCTTCTCTCGAGCGCCAGACACGGCGTCCCTTCCAGTTTTTTCAGAATCTCCCCATACAGATTCATATCACGCACTTCCTCTCTTTTATACTGCATGAGCCATCCATTTCTCATTTCGCAGTTGTGCCATCGCGGTTGCTGCCTCATCGCCTCTCTCTGGCTCGATTATTTACCAAAACCGCAGTTCGGGAAAATACAGGTTGGACAATTTAAGCACAGACCACCTGCGCCCATTTTCGCCAGATCCGCTTTTGTCACTGGCACATCTGCCATCACACGCGGCAGCACCAGATCAAAGATGGTCCTCTTCGCATACATCACGCAGCCCGGAAGTCCCATGATCGGCTTTCCGTCCTTCGTATATGCCAACAAGAACATCGCTCCCGGAAGTACCGGCGCGCCGTAGGAGACAACCTCCGCTCCGGTCTGCTTGATCGCGCTCGGTGTCGTATCATCCGGATCGACGCTCATGCCGCCGGTACAGACAACAAAATCGGCGCCCTGATCCAGCCATTCCTGGATTGCCTCCGTGATTTTATCCGGATTGTCCCCTATAATCTTCTGTCCCAGAACTTCCACACCAAATTCCTGAAGCTTTTCCCGGATGACCGGGCCAAATTTATCCTCAATCCGTCCATAGAACACTTCATTTCCGGTCGTCACAATGCCCGCTTTCTTATTTTTATACGGAAGCAGCTTTAACAGCGGCTCTGAACCCGCTGCCTTCTTCGCCTCTTCCATTTTTTCTTTTTCAATTACCAGCGGGATCACACGGGTTCCGGCTAACTTATCACCTTTTTTTACCGGGAAATTCGTCCGGCGGGTCGCGATCATCATCTCCGGCAGGCTGTTGACCTTTAAGAGGCGTTCTTCATCGACCTGAAACAGACCGTCCGACTCCGCAATCAGCTCAATCTTGCCTTCCTTCGGATCGGTTGCACGCATATACTCATTCTGGCAGATGCCGCGCAGAATGTCCGCCGCCTCGTCCTCATGATATTTTGTATCGTCCTTTTCCCAGACATAAATATGATCTTTTCCAATCGAAAGCAGTACCGGGATATCCTCCTCACGCACGATATGTCCCTTGCGGAATACAGCGTCCTTCGTCACATCCGGAATAATCTGCGTCATGTCATGGCAGAGTACCTGTCCGACTGCCTCGGTTGTTTTCATTAATTTCATATGATTTTCCTCTTTCATTTTTATAGTAATGCCTCCGCACGCTTTGCCAGCTGATACCGCCGTTCCACGCCCGCCAGCGCCTCCGGGTTATCCTTAAATTTCTCCCGTTTTGCCGCAAACCGTTCTTCGATCGTTACACGCCGTTCTCCCTGTATCTGCTTGTCCGCCAGGTACACGATCAGGCTTTCGTTCAGATATCCCAGCTTTTCTTCCGGCAGATCCATATGATCCGCAACGATATCCGCGATCCCGGTATGTCCCAGAAGCCGCAGCCATCCCGCCCCTGTCTCTGGATGTTCGGGGTATGCTTTGGCGATGTCATGAAGACACGCCGCCGCGTAGATTTTGTGTTTATCGATTGGAGGGCTTTTGTATGTCATCTCCACGCACGTTTCCGCCCTATGCTTTAGAACTCTATCTGCCAATTCCACGGCCAACTCCGCAACCGCCCGGCTATGGCGCACCGTCGCCTCCGGCGTGTGAAACCATGCAAGCAGACGTTCACACTCCTCTTTGTCCGGGACAGGACGTTTTCTCTCCCAATCACGCAATTTCTGAAACTCTTCCTGTGTATCCGCATCGAACGCACAGCCCGGATCCGGCACATCCAGGGAAATCCGGCGGATTCCCGGCTGTTCACAAGCACCTTTAAGCCCCATCGTCCCGTCATGCTGCAGCAGTTTTGCGATCACATCTGCACGGATCAGAAGCGGATGCCCCGGTGTTTTCTCATACTCCGGGAGATAGACATCCCAATCGCCCTCCGCAAACCGGTATTTTTCATATTCCAGCGTAAATGGCGTAAACAGCGGCACATCCACCGGGAAAAAGAAAATGCCATCCAGCGTCTCTTTTCCTGCCGTTTTCCGCTTTTCCTCATAATAGGAAAGCCCCAGGCAGACGGAATCAAACATTTTCGTCTCCGCATACGCCGGATTGTGGATGAAATGGATTCCCGGTCCCGCAGCCGCCGCGCGTATATCTTCCGCCCGGCGTCCGGTAATGATCGTGATTTCATGTACGCCGCACGCCCGCAGCGTCTGTATCTCACGTTCCAGAACCGTCTGGGCGCCGAGCTTCATGAGCGGTTTGAAATCCCCCATCCGCGAGGATCGCCCCGCCGCCGAGATCAAGGCGTCAAATACATAATCCTTTCTTTCATACACCTGTCCGTAGCCAAAGGGAATCTGCAGAAGTTCTGCCTTTTTCCGCTTCTCCCAGCCGCTGATCAGTGTCCGGAACCAACCCGCGTGCCCGATTACCAGAATATCGCCCCGGCTCTTCATCCGGAGTTCATTCCAGGTTGTCCTGGCGCGCCCTGCACAATCTGCAAAACTCTCTCCCTGCGGCGGTCGGAAATCGTACATATCTGCCCCTCGTGCCACATACTCCGCTGGAAACTGTTCCCGGATTTCATCGAAGGAATGACCATCCCATTCCCCCATGTCAATCTCCGCCAGACCATCTACGACCTCAATCGGAATACTTCTGTCAATCACTTCCTGCAGGATCGCGGCTGACTCCCGGCAGCGCTTTAACGGGCTGGTATAAATCTTTTCAATTCTGCGTCCCGCAAATGTCTCCCCCAGCGCCCGAATCTGTGTCCGCCCTTCTTCTGAAAGCGGCAGATCCGTCCGCCCGATGCAATATTTCCGTTCATCTGGAAATTCCGGCTTTCCATGCCGGATCATATAAATCGTCCGCATTCTATCCTTTCCTAGTGCTCGTGTTCCTCTTCTTCCCCACACTCGCAGCTGAAATCATGGCTGTGTCCAAATGGTCCCGGTCCGCCGATGTAATCGCGGATCAGCTCCAGTTTATAACGGTTCATATAGCTATATGCCTTCTGAACCGTATGCCCGCTTCCCAGATAACGGGTCACGCCCGCCTTTACCAGTATCTCAAACGGTTCTTTCTCGATCGGTCCGCAGATGACTGCCTCACAGTCATGTTCTACCACCTTCTTCGCAAATACCAGATTGTCCGGATCCTGTTTTCCATAGACATGGAAAATCTGGTTCTTGTCCGCGTCAATAATCATCAAAAACGGACTCTCCTTAAAAGTCGCCGGCACCAGTCCGTCGATCTCCTCTGTCTCTGATGCAATCGCTATGTTCATTTTTTTCTCCTTGTTCTTGTCAAATTTTACTGATTTTTTTCAAAATTTCTCGATTATTTTTAATTTTATGATACTGCAATTAAAACTTATCGTCAAGTTTTTCATGATATTGAATTTTACCACTCATTTTTCATTTTTCCTCGATGATTAGCCGCCTTTTTCCCGAACCGATATAGGGGGAAATTTCTTTTTCTATCACTGAGACGGTCAGGCAGTTCCCAAAGTATTCCGTTAATGCTGCTTTGACATTTTTCACTCTGCTTCCTACCGCATCTGCATAACCCGCTTTCTTCATAACAGCCACCGTCAGATGCTTCTGCGCCGCATTGTAAGATGCCTGAAAATCTTCCACCTCATCCAGGGCAAATAAAAGCTCATCTAATATGTGCATGGAAAGTACTTTTCCGCCGGACAGCCGGACGCTGTCATCCAGCCGTCCCTCAACCTTATCAAGTCTAGGCTTTAAACATCCGCAGGCACACGGTTCTGCAATCATCCGCCCCAGATCGCCGGTCCGATAGCGCACAAGCGGCATTCCCCGCCGCCGAAGCGTTGTCAGAACCAGCTCGCCGTATTGCCCTTCCGGAACCGGCTGTCCCGTATCCGGATCCAGAATCTCAATCAAAAGGTCCCGGTCCCGCAGATGGTAACCCGCGCGCGCCCCACACTGTACGCCGCCGCCGTAACCAGTTTCCGTCATACCCCAGTGCGTAAAGACCCGGCAGTTCCAGGTTCTTTCCAAAAAACGCTGCACGCTGACCGGCACATAATCAGCACTTAAAAGCACTGTTTTCGGGCGGAGTCCCGGCGCATGGGCTGCCAGCGCATACATCTGGCTTGGGACACCGATCAGGCAGTCTGCCCCCTCGCCGTCCCGCGCTGCCGCTTCCATATCGTGAATCAGTCCATGAACCTTCGTCTCCACCTGAATGCGCCCCAATCCTTCTTTTAAAAGTCCTCCAATCGAAAAAAATCCCGGTCCTTCCATATAAACCGTGACCCGATCGCCCGGCTTTACCATGTACTGCATCCCTGTTTCAAAGAAATCCGCCGTCTGCATCAGATCATCTTCGGTAAAAAACAGGCGCTTCGGTGCCCCTGTACTGCCGGAGGTTTTCAGCGTGATGATCCGCGCGATCTCCTTGGCTGGAACACATAAAAATGTTTCCGGCTCCGCTTTCAGTTCCTCCGGGGTTGTGAGGGGAAGTGTGCGGAAATCCGCCCATGAAAACGAATCCGGCGCGAGCCGTACATCGGAACCTGCCATTTCCCCAAGCTGTCCCCAGACGGATGTAAATTTCTTCTGATAAAATGGACTTTTCTCCTTTACATACGAAAGTGTCCGCCATAACCCGGACGGCTGCGCCGCTGCAATAAAATAACCGCAGCCCGCTTCTTTTAAAATCTTCCGTTCCGCCCCCAGCGCCGCGCAGACGGATTCCAGATTTCCATCGAAAATCTGCTGCCCGATCCACTCCGCCAATGTTCCCGACACGTCCTGCATCTTTGCAAGCACAAATCCCGCCTCCGCCATCCGGTCACAGATTGTTTTAGCGGACTCCAGCCGTCCCAGCATCCCGTCTAAGAAAAGCTCTTTCTTCCGGGCATACATATCGCTCATCAAAAGCCATCCTTCCGGTTTTAACACCCGGTACGCCTCCCGGAGCGCCGCCGCCGGTTCCGCAGCCTTGGAACAACTGCATTCCATCAGAATGATATCTGCCGTCTGATCTGGATATGGCAGTTTCTCCGCACATCCAGTCTCTATCCAGCCAGGTTCATGCACATCCGGATTCTTATCCAAGCCGGAAATCTGCCAGTCTGGGAAATGCTCAGAAAGCCATCGCATCGTGCCGCCGGTTCCGCAGCCGATGTCGATGACGCGAAGCGGCACTACAGGGTCTGTAGACTCCGTCTCTGCCGCTCCCGCCTCCGGTATCTCAATTCCCGCAAACTGGAACATCTGCCTCGTCAGCGCAAATCCGCCCGGTCGGCAGAGACTGCTCTCATTTGTATCCATTTTTTGCACCTCTCCTTTCTGCGCTTCTATTATCTGCCTCTTTCCATCGGAGACAAGTAGTATGCACAGAACGGAATCTTCTTCCCGTCTTTATACACATGCAGGCTGCACTGGCGCAGGCGCTCGATATCGAGATTTCCGGCATCCTGAAACGCCATAGATGTGATCGTGAAGCCATGGCTTTTTGCACGCTTTAAGAAGTCCTCCATATTTGTTATGTCAACCGACTCTTCTTCACAGCAGCAGGATTCTGGTTCGGGCTGAGTTCCGCCACAACAACAGTTTCCTGGTTCCGGCTGTGCTTTCTCCAACAGATACGCATCTGCATTGGCATCGCAGCAGCAGCTTTCTTTTTCCGGTTGACTTTCTCCACAACAGCAAGCCTCACTCTCCGGCTGTTTTTCCCCGCAGCAGCAGGTCTCTTCCAAATCGCGCCGTTCCCAGCGGCGTCCGACAAATTCACGGTTCTTCTCCGCCGGATCCGGACCGCAGCAGCAGCCTTCGCCCTCCGGTTCTGTCTCGGTTTTTCCACTATAATTTGTCAGCGGCATCAATTTATCCCCAGGCATCACAATGAAATCTCCGTGAAATCCACACATCGGGTGATCGCAGCAGGATGGCGCGATCTGTTCCTCTTTGATAAGCCCTCCGCTCTGGCTGACAACCGCCTCCAAAAGTTCATCCAGCGTATAGCGGTCATCATCCGCCGGAAGCTCCGGGATACGTCCAAAATAGCTGACCGGCTGGAAATGCACACCGCGCACATACGGCGACCGCTGATGTCCCCGATCTGCTCCGTATTGACGCCCGGAACAATGACCGGAACAAGCGTCACGCCGATTCCATACCGGCCGCACTGCTCGATCGCCCGTTTTTTCACTTCCAGCATCGGACGGCGGCGCAGTTTTTCATATACGGCATCGTCCACACCGTCAAACTGCATAAATACAAACGAAAGTCCCGCATCCGCCAGACGCTTTACAAATGCCTCGTCCTCCGCCAGGCGCAGACCGTTGCTGTTTAACTGCACATATTTACAGCCAACCTGCTTCGCATACGCCACGATCTCCGGCAGATCGTCCCGCACTGTCGGTTCCCCGCCGGAAAGCTGCAAAAGTGTCTTTCCCGGCTCCGTCAGATCGTCGATCCAGCGTTTTACCGTGTCTAAGGACGGATCCTTTGCCCCGTCCGGCTCCGCAAAACAGAAGGTACAGTTCATATTGCACCGCGCTGTGATCTCCAGCAGGGTACAGCAGGTGGCGCGCCTGTGCTCCGCACACAGACCGCAGCCCGCCGGGCAATTTAGATTTTCATTTTCTCCCACCGCCGGACGTTCCCCGCGCCAGTCGGCAAACTTGCGCTTATTTCTCCAGATTACACTGGAAAATGTCCCGTGATCCGGGCAGGTTTTTACCAGATATATCTGCTCGTCCCGCTCTTCCCGCTTTGCCGGAATGCGTTTTAAACAAACCGGGCAGACACTGTATGTATGGCGCATTTCTTCTGGCAGGAGGGCTCTGTCCTGTACGTTCATTACCATTGTCTTTCATCCCCTTATCTCAATTCATTACAGTTCTCCCATGATGAACCAGCCGCAGATGGGCTGTGTTCTCATGTTCACACATGGCAAATCCCCGCAGCCAGCCTGTCTCACCTATCCTTTTCAGATCCAAAAGCATCTCTCATGAATCATACTTATATCTACTATCTACTTATCTTCCAGCTCTCTCTCCACATCCGCCATACGCCCTTTTACCAGCGCTTCCGGCAGATATACCTCGCCGCACTTCGGGCAGCACAGGATCTCGGTGTGGAAATTGTGCCCCAGATAGTCAAAAAATGTGGATTTCGGCACCATCTCCACCTGACACCGGCGGCAAATGACTTTTTTCTCCAACGCCTCTTTGATCCGCTGATCTCTTCCGCCTCCATCAATCGTCGGCATACTCATCACTCTCCTTCCAGATTCATGCGGTGGCTGTAGCCATTCCAGAGCTTATAACCGCCGTCCGGCAGCACCTCGTACTCTGCCCAGTAGGTCATATGCTGGATCTTCAGATGCCCGATCCGATGTCCTGTCTCCGGGTCGATAATACCGCGATCTTCCCGCTCACAGTGTTCAATGACCTGCTCCATATCTTCGATCAAAATCTGACCCGCTGACAATTTGCGTTCCAGCTCCTTCTCAACTTCTAATTTCATATGTGTTTCCTCTTCGATCGTCTCATTCCAGTACGTCTTAAGCAGTTCCCGTTTCGCCGCCAGGCGGTTGTGCCAGCGCTCCGTCACCGTCGCCGCCGGGCGTCCCGCGCCATTTAACCCAAACAGCAGATCGAGGATATGAACTGCCTCCTTGCCCTGTCCGGCAAAGGACTCCCGGCAGTTGACGCAGTAGGTCACATACGGCAGTTCCTCCTCTTTTGCACGGGAAGTTGTCATATAGCTTGTGTGGCTCGGAGAAGCAATCCCGATATGTCCGCCGTATCCGCAGCAGCGCGCCTTTTTCCCGTCATACGGCAGATTTTCCCACGTAATCCCCGCCGCATCCGCCAGATGGCGTACACTCTCCTGCAATTCCGGGTAATAGCGGCTGGCGCAGGGATCAAACAAGGCATACGGCTGCGCTTGCTGGGTACTTCCTGCTTCCATTTCACCCTTTTCAGCATTGTCCGGTTCCAAAGCAGCATCTTTCTCCACGCCCCACTCTTCCATCACTTCCGCCAGAAAGACAACCGGAAGCTCCGGCAGGTATTCTTCAAACATCTTCCGGCAGTTCGGGCATGCTAAAACCACTGTCGGTTCGCCAAGCTCTCTCCACTGCCGCCGCATTTCCTCCAGATGTGCCGCGTGGATGTCCACTTCGCCTGCCCACTCGGCAGGCGCACCGCAGCAGGTCATCCAGATCGCCGCATCCGGCTTTTTGGAACGCAGCCACTCATACGTCCGCGTCACATAGCGCGGATCCGAACCGGCGAGCTGACATCCCGGAAAGAATGCATAGGAACTCTTTTTAACATTCTCCGGTTTCCGCGTAAGCCCCGCTTTTCCGGAGGCATACGCCATGTCACGCAGCCAGAAATCGTGGAATGGCCACGGCATCGCGCCTTTTTTTTGCATTGCCCGCATACTGTCAAGCAGAAACTGGCTGAAATCGATATGCTGCGGACAGACTTCCTTGCAAAGCCCGCAGTGGTCGCAGGTGCTGATCAGTCTGGTCGCCCACGTACCATCGCGCGATAACGTACCGGGATGGATTGTTATGTAAACCTCTTCATACAAACGGCGCGGTGTTTTCTCATGCAGGCGCATCAGATCACAGGCACGCATACAGGCATCACACGAACACTTCTGGCAGCGCGTGATCTCCTGCATCGCCTCTTCCTCCGTATACGATTCCCCGTTTGCCGGAACCACCCGATCGGCACGCTCGATCCCATTCGTTTGAAGCTTTAAAAGTGTCCCTTCCTTTCGAAATGGCTCATTCATGCCGCCCGTTTTCAGATACCGTTCGATCGCAAGCGAAACCGCCAGCCCATCTGCCAGCGCCTTCATGCTGTCGCCGCCTGTCAGGGAACCTCCAATGAAAACGCCCGGTGTCCGGGTTGCAAATGCACCGTCCGGGTCCATTTCCAGACCAAAGTCCGCGCCATCTGCCCCAGTTGCCACATACACAGCATCATAGTCCGCCCGGAGTGCCTCCAGATCCGTTACCGTTTCACCGAGATGGCGTGAAAATTCCTCAAACTGGAACTGTGCCTCGATCTCCGCATCAAATTCCGCCGGATCCATCTGGTTTCTCGCCTGACCGCCCAGAACCATTTCCCGCTCATAAACCGTTACCTCGTACTTTTTATTGCAGAGACGCAGTGCACAGCCAAGCCCCGAAAGACCGCCTCCGACGATCGCGATCCTTTTCCCTTTCGACGGCAGGTTATACGCATTCGGTGCCTTCCGCTTCGCGTACTCGACCGTCGCCCGCTCTAAAAGCCCCATCGCGATTCCCCCGTCCAGCTTCGCGCGCAGACACGCCTTCTCGCACGGATGGCTGCACAGCTTCGACACAATATCCGGAAATCCCACCGTATTCTGATAGGTCCGGTACGCCGCGTTGAAACGGCCCTTTTTCCACTTTTCTTCCAGCCCCTTGATATCCAGCCGGAACGGACAGGCTGCCTGGCAGAACGGCGGCTCGTTCTGATGGCATTTCTCCGCCAGCGTCTTTTCAAAATCTTCCAAATAGCTCACAGGGCGGACCTCCCTTCTTTTCTCCTGCATTTATCGTTACTGTTCACGCATACGTGCCCAGTAACGAAATTTGCCGTGGCTTCGCATTTAAATACGGCAAATTCCTGCTGCCACCACGTTTT
>OGWX01002523.1_pt1 | contig 10879 bp, 7 predicted proteins | sample 1576151 | NCBI WGS metagenome assembly OGWX01 (sample SAMEA3541591, study PRJEB24748) | human gut metagenome | biome: human gut; feature: human-associated habitat; material: faeces | place: China | collected 2012
GTTCATATGCATCATACCCTGTGTAAATGAATACCCTCTATCAGAAAATGATGCTTCTACATTCATATCAACACCACCAAGCGCATCAATAATCTTGATAAATCCGGCAAAGTTCACACGGAAATAATCGTCCAGCGAAATATCATAGAGCATACCCAGTGTATCCATAGAAACATCAATACCGTAAATACCGGCATGAGTCAGCTTATCCGGTACACCATTGGAAATAGACAGGGGTACAAAATAATCACGCGGTGTAGACACAAGCAGCATCTGCTTGGTATCTGTATTGATCGTTGCAATGATATTGACATCGCTTCGCGTATTAATGATCTCACTGCCTCTGGTATCAATACCGCTGATATACAGACGGATAATATTATCCGAATCTGTCTGTTTCGCTGTATCATCTGAAGAAGCGGTGTCATCTGTCTTAATCTCCACATCAACACTCAGAAGATCCAGTTCTCTGATCTTATCCTCGATATCTGCATAACCTTCCATGTCCTCAAGTACAGGCAGGTAAGCATGATTCAGAATAATCGCATCACAACTGCCGTCCAGCAGGCTGTCCACAAGCTTTGTTACACCATTTTCTTCCTGTGTCTTTACAGACTGACCGGTACGCTCTTCTATCTGCTTGACAGCAGCCTGTGTGTTCTCTGTATCCAGATTGCTTAAAGTACCAAAAGTATAACTCTTTGCATCCGCAATAGACTGGGCTGAATCATCCTTCAATACATAGACACCGATCTGAGACGTCTGTGTATTTACACCGGAAATTTTGTTCAATGTATTATATGTGCTCATCACATAAAGATTGCCCAGAAGCAAAATTACAAGAAGCAGAACGCCCAGAATTGCACCGATAATAAATCGGACTTTCTTCCTGAAATTTCCTGTCAGCATTGCCACCAGCAATACACAAGTCATAAATACAATGCCTACTGCAAAAAGCAGATAGACCGGCAAAAGTTTTGTAATCGCCAAAAGTCCTACAAATTCAGCGACAAGCAACAGCAATATAATAGTAATGATCAATCCCGGAACCCGGGCTTTTTTTCTTCGTCTTTTGCTGCTCATAACATTTCCTCCATATAAATAGCTTCATGTTGTCAAATTTCTTTTGTAATTCATTGTTTAGATAATTACAATTAATCTCTATCTTAGCACACTGGCTGATGATTCGCAAGTGATGTGCCGCTATGATATAAATTTTCGTAAACACCTTTTTTCGCCAGAAGTTCCTCATGAGTCCCCTGCTCCACAATATCACCATGGTCAACCACAAGAATAAGATCCGCATTTCTGACAGTTGACAGACGATGGGCGATCACAAAGGATGTTCTGCCGTCCATGACTTTATGCATGGCATCCTGCAGCATTTTCTCCAGACGGGTATCCACAGACGAAGTTGCTTCATCCAGAATGATGATCGGTGCATTTTTCAGCATTACACGGGCAATGGCAATTCGCTGCTGCTCGCCGCCGGAAAGATAGACACCCTTTGTACCGATGACCGTATCCACACCCTGTGGGAGTTTTTCCAGAATATCATCGCATTGCGCGTGATGAAGGGCAGTCAGAACTTCCTCACGGGTAGCTTCCGGTTTTCCCATACGCACATTTTCCAGAATGGATGCCTTGATCAGACGGCTGTTCTGAAATACGAAAGACACCGTGTTCATGAGTTCCTCTTTCGGGATGTCTTTCACATTAACACCACCGATTTTTACCATTCCGCTCTGGGGATCAAAGAATCGGGAAATCAGGTTGGCAAGGGTTGTTTTTCCACCGCCGGATGGGCCTACAAAAGCTACCGTCTGTCCTGCAGGAATGGTGAGTGAAATATCTTTTAATACTTCTTTTTCTCCATCATAACTGAAATGAATCGATTTCAGTTCCACGGAAGCATTTTGCGGATGCATAGGATGTCTGGTTTCCTCCAGAGGCTTCAAATGCAAAACGCTGTCAATTCTCTGTAAAGCGTCATCTACGATCATGGCATTTTCACTTTGGAACATGATGCGTGTCAGTGTAACAGAAATAACCGGCGTAATAATGATATAGAAAATGAGATCCAGTAAGAAACCGGAAGTCACACCGTCTTGTGTCAGCAACAGTCCTCCGGCGATCAGTGTGGCAAAAACTCCGTTGATCGCAGCTGTATAGAACATCATCGGTGTCCGAAGCTGCTTGGTATAGGCGATCACCCATACTTTATAGCGGTCAATGGAGTCTTTAAACTTCTTAAAGGAAAAGATCGTCTGGCCAAAGGTTTTTACCACCGGAATCCCACGGACATACTCTACCGCTTCATTGGACATATCATCCAGCGCATTCTGGTATTCTTTCATCTTTTCCTGCATCTGCTTTCCGGTCATTGCCATCATGATCAGAAACCCCAGCACAACCGGAACAAGACTCAATAGTCCCAGTCTCCAGTCAAACACGAACAACAGCACCAAAAGACCGCAGGGGGTTGCAATGGCATTGGCTCTGTCGGGAAGCTGATGGGCGAGATAGGTTTCGGTGGCTGCGCTGGATTCGTTGACAATCTTGCGCAGTTTTCCGCTGCCAAAACTCTCGGCAAACCCAAGAGGCAACTTAACAATATGCTCCATGGTCTGGATACGCAGGTTTGTGGCAATACGAAATGCTCCCAAATGGGAACACATCAGCCCTGCTATGTAGACAAGCACCGCTATAACCGCAAACAATACTGCCATCCAGCCATTACCGGTCAGGTTCTGTGCCTGGTCAAAATTCGGTGCCACCTCCAATACTTCCTTGATCATTTTCCAGATGTAATAGAATGGTACCAGAGCAATCAGGGCACTGATCGCAGAAAGCACCCAGGAAGCATAGGTCAGGTACTTATGGCTGCCTGCAATTTCCAGCAGGCGTGATAAATTGGATTGCTTTTTCAAAAAAATTCCTCCTTTTCTTTGTGTTTATGATAAAGAGAACACGTCTATGTTCTTACAATATCCGAATTTAGATTAGTTATAGCTAACTGCTGAACAAAAATTATAAGGCATTACTGCCCCATAATTTTCATCCATCCCGCTGTATAAAAGGCGCGCATTTCTCTGACGTAGTTTTCGGCATCTTTGAGCGGCATTTCGTGGATGATCAATTCAAAAAAAGTATGAAACATTCCGGTGATCAGAATATGCTCCAGCGAAGGATCGATATGCGGAGAGGGCCTTCCAAGCTTCCTTAAAACCTCCTGATAGGCATGAGTCCCTTCCACTTCAATCTCCACCATTTCATCAATTAGCCTGGCAAATTTTGTTCCTTCCGAACAGCAGAGGATCAGTTTACATTCCTCTAAATGTTCGTACGCATAATAGAGAATATCGTACATGCAGATTCCCGAAATATCACTCATGACTTCCGGCTGCTGGGCAGCTGGTAGTTCGGCGAACTCCTGCTGTGCCTTTATAAAACGTTTGAGAATATATTCGTAATGCTCACCAACGATGGCTTCAAAAAGTTCTTCTTTACTTTTATAATATCCGTAAAAGGCTCCGGTAGTCATTCCCACGGATTTCACAATATTCCGCAGGGAAGCGTCTTTATATCCTTTTTCTAAAAATTCTGCTTTCGCTGCCCGGTGGATATTTTCTAAAGTCGTTCCATTTCCGTTTATTTTGCACACCTCCTATATAACAGTGCTATATAACACTGTTATAATTTTAATCTCTAAAAATGATTTTGTCAAGAGCAACAAGAAATAGTTGCATAAAAACAGTAATCCAAATCCAGAGCTTCCATTTGCGCTCTGCTTTTCCATGGTTATATGCCATTTCCCTTACCTCCAATCTGATTTGTTTGAACATTCAGATTGGAAAGGGCGGAGAACGGCAGCCGATTCATTTATGTTTTCAATCGTTATGATTGTAATGTCAACACTTATGGGAAGCATTATGTAGCATCATAACCGTTTAAGCTTCACAGATTAAGGTTATTATCCGTTCCATCCAGCTGGGTGCCACTGTAGATTATGCAATTCTGTTTACTGAACGGTATAAAGAAAACAGACAGACGCTTAGTAAAAAGGAAAGTATTGTGGAGACTGTTTCCAATGTTACGGTATCTGTACTGACTTCCGGAATTACAATGGCAACAGTTGGAACTCTGCTTGGAGTTATTTCTACCGCCGCAATCCAATAACCATGCATAAAAGCTGCATCATCAATCCTAAAACTAATTTTAAGGAATAACAAAATCAAGCCGAAGCAGACTCCTATCAAAACTATTTTTGCAGCTCTTTTCAAATTGAGTACCTCCATCATACTTTTTTGCAACTTGCTGGCGGCGAACGGTTTGCCAAAACCGTTTGCGGAAGACAAGTCCACAGGGGATAGACGCACAAGCAGCACAAGGGGGTGTAGTCACCTTGACGGAACGAAGTGACGAAACATTCTCGGTCATGCAGCCTTTTTCTGCTGACAGAGAATGAAGCTCCGCAGGACGCACGATACTCCCGATAGGAGAGTATAGAAGTGCGCCCTTTAGTTCCTAAAGGGGTTTGCTCCGGCTTAATTTCTCGACAAACTGCAATTAGTCATTTCAGTAAGTATTTTCCGAGTCCTATCTGAATCAAATATAGGACAAGGATATGTGCTGGATAAAAAACATAGAAGAAGTATTTTAGCTTCAGTTTACCACGCTTTCCGTTGTATAGCAGAATAAGCAAGCAGGCAAGAAGCGTACATAAAGGCGGTTGATTCCCCGTTGTCCCCATGTAAGCCAAAAGGAACAGCAACACTTGATAGATTCGGTGATTACGGCAAATATAAAATGCTGATATGAATAAGATCCCCTGCATACCGTAGTCACAATGGATTCCTTCCGCAATGCCGGAAAAAAGCACTACACTGAGAACTTGCAGGACTGCTGATTTTATTCTATCCACCGGTAGGTCTGATTTACACGAAAATCTTTCAAGGCATACCAATGTCAATAAGCCTAAAAACAAGGTGAAAAATACATTTTGATACTTCAAGTAAAACGGAAATGTATCTTCCATTCGTGAATACGCACTAAAGAAACCTATGTCAAATGGAACTTCCGAAATAAGGGCAAATGCAAGCATCAACCCAATATAGCGTTTTTTACTTCTTGTGTGTTGGAATCCTTCTGCCAGCAAAAAACAGAATAGCGGAAAAGCAATCGTCCCAATGCTTTGCAAATCAAACCGTATGAAATAATCTATCTCTCGGAATCTCTCCCACGACATTTGCCCGTTATCTGCCATAGCCCCCCAGTAGTTTGATAGCAGCCATTGCAGCACAATTTTACATAGATGGTCAATAAGCATTGTCAGTACAGCAATAACCTTTAGCGAATTTCCTGAGAGAAATTGAATGCGATTTATTTTCCTATCAAGGCTCATAAAGCAACCTCCTACCAACTTCCAATTCTACGATTTTTCGCATTCAAATTATACCATAAAACTCGTGAACAATTCTATCGCAACTTTGGAATATATGAGAAAAGTCCGAACAGTTTTCTGCCCGGACTTCCTCACTCAATCATAAATCAATTCCGCTTTCACAACTTCCTCTGCCTGTGCCTTGCAAGCGTTCATCTGCCGCACCCATTCCATTTGGTTTTCAGCTTTCAGTTGCTCGGTCACGCCGTTTTGCTCTGCCAGTGACCGCACGATCAGCTCCATGCGGTTTCGTGCCGCTTCGTCAATCTCGGCGCAATGCTCAAAGAGCTTGTCGGATAGCACCAGCTCATTGAACAGTATCGGGCGGTGCATTTCCAGATACGCCTTGCGAAGTCTGCCGTAGTGTCCGAGGGGCTTGGTCTTGCGGATAACGATGTTCGGGATAAGATAATCGCCGTTCTGTGTGTAAGTGATATTCATGCTGTTTGTACTCCTTTCATCGGCTCTCTCTGCGGTAAACTGCTGACAGGGACGAACACGCCCTTTGCAATGTCCTCCGCACGAATGGCGGCTTTCTTGGCTTCGATTTCTGCCTTTTTTCTCCCCTTGATTTTGTCCTCGTATCGCTTCTGCGCTCCGCTGGCTTTCCGCTTCAAGTAGTTCTGATGAAGCCTGTCCTTGCGTTCCTCACGCTTGCGGATTTCCTCTAATTCTTCCGGGGTCAGCTCCACTTCTCCAAACGCCGGGGGAACGAATCGCCCAACAAAATTGAAGTAAATCTCGACCTCCTGTGTGGTCTGTATACTGCCTTTGCGGTCACGCTCATGCACAAGGATTTTCTCGATAAACTCGTTGAGCATGGCAATGGTCAGCTTGTCGAAGTTCTCATATTTATCAATCAGAGCGATAAAACGGTCAGCGTCCTTTTCGTGCTTCTCATAGCTCTTGACAGCCTTTTCCAGAACAGAGATTTCAGCGGTAAGCTCGGACTGTTCCTTTTCGTATTGAGCGTCCAGAGTGGCGTATCTGCTGTCGGACAGCTTTCCTAAAATGTTGTCCTCATAGATTTTGCAGAGCAGGACTTCCAGCTCGGAAACTCTCTGCTTTGCGGTGGCAAGGCGTGTCCGCTGTTTCTTGACCTCTGCCGTCTGCTGGCTGGACTGCGCTTCCTGCACCACACGGACAAACTCGGCTCGGTCATGCTTCGCATACTCGGCAATGGCTTTGAGCATTTCGGAAACAAGGGACAGTACCACATCTTCATTGATACGGTGCTGTGTCGTGCAGAGCTTTCCAACTGGGACTTTGCTGTATTGGGAACAGGTATATTGAGAAATACGCTTGCCGTTGTTGGTGCGGTGGACATACATCTTGCCGCCGCAATCGGCGCAATAGAGCAAGCCCGTGAGGGGAGCTGCTTCGCCCCAGCCGTCCGGGTAGCGTCTGACATTCCCACGGATTTTCTGCACAAGGTCAAAGGTCTGCTGGTCAATGATAGGCTCATGGGTATTCTCGAAAATTGTCCATTCGTCCTCCGGGACATAATGGCTTTTCTTGTCCTTGAAGTGCTTTCGGGTCTTGAAGTTGATGGTGTGTCCCAGATATTCACGCTTTTCAAGAATGTTGCAGATGGTGGAAGAACCCCAGCCGTACACATCTTTGAAAGTCTTGTTTTTGTTCACGCCCTCGCCGTGCTGGGCAAGGTAAGCGGACGGAATGAGGACTTTTTCTTCTTTCAGCTTGCTGGCGATCTGATACGGACCGTAGCCGTCAATCGTCATGGCAAAGATGCGCTTGACCACCTCGGCGGCTTCGGGGTCAACCAACCATTGGTCTCTGGCTTCGTTCCAGAGATAGCCGTAAATGACCGTGCCTGTGAGGTGCTTGCCGGACTTGCCTTTGGACTGGAAAGTGGAACGGATTTTACGGCTGGTGTCTCTGGCGTAGTATTCGTTCATAATGTTGCGGAAAGGGGTAAAATCATCGTCCCCTCTGGCACTGTCCACGCCGTCATTGATGGCGATAAGGCGAACGCCACGCTGACGCAGGATTTCCATAATCTGACCGACTTTCAGATAGTCACGACCCATGCGGCTCATGTCCTTGATACACAGATACTCCACATTCCCGGCTTCCACTTCTTTCATCATTGCTAAAAATCCGGGACGGTCAAAGCAAGTACCACTAATGCCATCGTCCGTGAAATGGACAATGTTTGTAAAGCCCTGCCGTGCGGCGAACTCCTCCAACATAGCCTTTTGATTGGAAATGGAATTGCTCTCACGCTGTTGGTCATCATCTTTGCCAAAGTCATCACGGCTCAGTCGTTCGTACAGAGCTGTGATTTTCTCGTTTTTTCTCATAACTTGCGCTCCTTTCTTCGGTTTTAGGTTGTGTGTTCTAAGAGACTTCCCAACCGCTTGATTAAGAAGTCTTTTAGAGCATACAACACCTGCGGCAAGTTTATATTTCTTATACTGCCTTACCGCAAAATGGTTTGGGTTCTTCTGCTCCAGCTCCTCAAACAGCATGTGAACCGCATTTTTGAAATTTTCATCATCTTCCCTTGCTTCACTGGCATCCACCAGATCAATCAGCATGGAAAAATTCTGTTCTTCCTCCGGTGCTTCGTACCAGATATATGCGATCAGTGCCGTGTAATAGAGCTTTTCGGCTTATAGTGATAGGTAATCCTTTGAAGTTATCGCCGGATTTTCCCCCACTCCACACCGGACGTGCGACTTTCACCGCATCCGGCGTTCCATCGGTTGTTTTCACAAGCATTTAATCAATCACCAAATGAAATGTTAGTTTTCTATTGCGGACAAACCAGCCTGCTGGCGCAGACTGTTCACTTTTAACATCAGTTCCTTTGTTGCCTTGAGCGTGTCGGCTATCTCTTTTAGCTCATTCTTAGGACACTCTTGCAGGAGTGGAAGAAATCTATTATGGAACAAAATCATATTTCGATAGCGTTCCTTGCCGCCCAATTCTGCCGGTGTTTTCAGCCAGCATACTATGTCAGCCGCATTTTCAAAGAGTTCCCCACTTAGCGCACATTTTCCACGTTGAGCCGAGAATAGTGAAATCCTGCTGTCAGTAAGTTCTGTGCTTCGCCCCATAGACGGTTGATTCCTCAAACCTGATAGAACAGATGAGTTCATACTTAGGTTCGTGTGTATCAATGCCCGTCCCTCTACCGTGTAACTGCAAACCGCCGCTTTCTTTGCCATCGGTATCTTGTTCTTGATGTATGCGATAGGGTAGATAGGTTGGTCGATTCCAGATACATACCGTATCATTGCCGACTTTCCAAACCGTTCTTTTTCGCTCTCGGTCATTGCGCCGCCCTCTCGAACAAGTCTGCACCCGGTTTCTGTATTGAGCCGATTTGTTAAAACTGTCATGACCTGTCTGTGGATTTTCCTGCAATCAATGCTGATGCAGGTGGCAAGTTGAAAATAATTCTGTATTCCCAGAACCATTGAATTGTACAGCCGTATTTCGTCCAAAGGTCTTTTTCCCTCTGAAGGTCGGGCAATTCGTTTCGCCTGTTCCACCAGTTTTTGCCTTTCCAGTTCCAACTTTTTGTCACAGATATGAGATTGCACGATGTACTTCCTGCTTTTCGGTCTGACTCGTATCTTAAACCCAAGAAACTCTGAATAGCGTTTTCTAACATTGACTATCCTTGTTTTCTCTGGCGATACCTCCAACCTCAGCCTCTCGGTTATCCATGCCGTTACAGCCTCTTTCGTTCTCAAAGCGTCCTCTTTATTCCGGCAGAAAATTCTGAAATCATCTGCATATCTCACGATATACATTTCTTTCAACCCTGTTTTCCTCATTTTGAGGAATGCCTTGCTCCGGTCAAAAGTAATCGAGTTTCTGATTTTCCTCTCATACCCGTATTCCTTTACAAGAGGGTGGTTCTGCCATTGGCTCTCAACCCATTTGTCCAGTTCATTCAGCACGATATTGGCAAGCAACGGTGAAATGATACCGCCTTGCGGAGTGCCTTTGTCTGGAATGAGTGTAGTGCCGTCTGGCATTCTAATCGGTGCTTTCAGAATCCGCTTGATAATAAAAATCAACTGCTTGTCGTGTATTCCCATTGCCCATATTTGCCGCATTAGCTTGCTGTGATTTACGTTGTCGAAAAATCCTTTTATATCAAACTCAATCACATAATGCAGGTTCATGCGTTGAAGCATGGTGTAAGTTTTCTGCACGGCGTGTTCCACGGAACGGTTCGGGCGAAAGCCGTAACTGTTGTCGCTGAATTTCGCTTCGCAGATTGGCTCTATGACCTGTTTGATACATTGCTGTACCAGCCTGTCCCAGATACAGGGAATACCTAACGGTCTGGTTTTTCCGTTTGGTTTCGGAATGTCTTTGCGTCTTACCGGCTTTGGGCGGTATCCGTGCTGACTTCCTGTGACAATAAACCTCACTTTCTCTGCAACTGTTTCGGGCGGTAAACACCCGATGTCACTGATGTTTTTGTTGTCTGTTCCTGCTGTGTAGCTTCCTCCGTTTGCTTTGATGTTCCGATATGCCAGAAGAATGTTGTCCCGGCTCAGAATTAAATCCATAAGGTCGGTAAAATTTTCTCCCTCCAAACTTCGATGATAGAGTTCATCAAAAACTGGCTGCATACCGTAATACTCGGCATGACGTAAGTCATCTACACATAGAGTTTTGTTTTTCTTTGGCATAAGGCATCACCTCCTTTTTGCGAAAGTGACCCTTTTGGTCTTACTCGAATCCTTATGTTGGATTGAATAATGCCTGCTTATCTCAACCGACTTGTGGCCATTCCTCCGTAGCTCACATAACGCAAGCACATCATAGGTTCGACCACTACTTTTCAGCAGCAGTTCGTCTGCTTATTGTTTTTCGTCAGACTATTCCTTGCGGAATCTGCTGCCTTTCCTCGTTCCGATAGTTCTATCTGTTCATACATACCCATAGGTTCCTGCTATAGACCTGTCGGCTTGCCTGTGCCTGTAACACAGCATGGTCGTTCGTAGGATCAATTTCTACTAAACCACACCGACTGCGCATTAACGCACCCACACATTTCTGCGTGGTCTTCTTTTAGACCTGTACATTCGCAGGTTCGTCAGTCCGCCCGCCAAAGCGAACATTCTAACCATAGGTATCTTATAGACTCTCGGCTTATAGGTAACACAGTCTGCCTCCAGACCGCTTTCGACCACTTTAGGCAGTGGTTACGGTTACTCTCAGCCTTTGTCATGGGGCTTCGTACACCAGCCATTACAGCTAATGCACGCCCATCAAGGGTAGGCGTTTCAGGGCGTTACCCCGTCATTCCACCTATCAAACTACCAGTTCTCCGAACAACGGAAAACCGTTGCTCGTGCGCAGACTTTTTACCGTCTGCGAACGAGTCGCACTCGTCCAGAATTCGTCACCGGCCTTGCCGTCCCCTTTGGTGTTGGCAATGAGGGT
>OGWX01002553.1_pt1 | contig 10814 bp, 10 predicted proteins | sample 1576151 | NCBI WGS metagenome assembly OGWX01 (sample SAMEA3541591, study PRJEB24748) | human gut metagenome | biome: human gut; feature: human-associated habitat; material: faeces | place: China | collected 2012
GCTGCCTCAAATTTTTCTTTATACTCTGCATCATAAATATCCTGGAAAATATCTTTGAATGTGTGATCATATTTTTTTGAAATCGTATCTTTTGTTGCAAACCAGAGATCCTGATTCATATCCAGTGCGTAGTTAAAGCAGCTTCTTGCAAAACTTTCGATGGATTTGCAGATGTTGTGCTGTCCCTGAACGACACCAGCGTTGGTAAAATTATGAACTAACTCTCTTACTTCTGTTCCATCCTCAGCGGTATAAACCAGTTCTACCTTTCCCGGTCCCGGAATCTTCATTTCAGATGCTTTGTATACATCACCGTAAGCATGACGGGCAATGGTGATCGGTTTTTTCCAGTTCTTTACGCATGGCTCAATGCCTTTTACCTTGATTGGTGTACGGAATACCGTTCCATCCAGAATTGCACGAATAGTTCCGTTCGGACTCTTCCACATTTCTTTTAAGTTATACTCTTTTACGCGGGCTGCATTCGGTGTGATAGTTGCACATTTTACAGCTACACCGTATTTCTGTGTGGCATAAGCAGAATCGAAAGTTACCTTGTCGTCTGTTTCATTTCTGTACTCCAGTCCCAGATCGTAATACTCTGTTTTCAGATCCACAAACGGAAGTAATAACTCGTCTTTGATATACTGCCAGAGGATTCTGGTCATTTCATCTCCATCCATTTCTACTAAAGGTGTAGTCATTTTAATTTTTTCCATGGTAATTATCCTCCAATCCTTAATTCCCGCTGTTCTCATTTTCTTTTCGGGATTCCTGCAGCAGATTGTCCCAGCCACAGTGGTCAATATTTTCAATGGTTCTCATGATATGCTGATTTGCCAGCATCTGTGCTTTCTCCGGATCATGATCATGGATCGCCTGAGCGATCATGCGGTGCTCATCGTTTGATTTTTCGGAACGCTCTTTTGATTTCAATGTCATTTTGCGCACCCGCTGCACATAATTGTGAAAATCCGTCAGTACGTTTGCCAGTACCTTACTTCCTGACGCCTGATATAAGGTCTCATGAAACTTATTATCCAGTTCAAATACCTGCTCACTGTGCCCCTTTGACACATGAAATTCTGTCAGGTATACAATTTCTTCCAGTTCTTCAATCTGTTCCGGTGTGGCTTTTTTCGCTGCCCATTTGGCACATAAGCCTTCCATCACAGACCGTATCTCATAAATGTCATTCAGATCTTCTTTGGAAAATCCGGTGACATGCGCGCCCTTGTTCGGCGTGATTGTGACAAGTCCCTGAAGTTCCAGCTGACGCAGTGCCTCGCGCACCGGTGTCCGACTGACCCCCAGCTCATCGCCGATGGTCTTTTCTTTCAGTTCCTCATCCACCGCATATTTTCCGGATAAAATATCTTCCTGCAGTTTATGAAATACTTTATCACTGAGCGAATGGTTATCTCCCATCCTTTTTTGCCCCCTTGTTATAAAATAATTCCCAGCTCCTTGCAGCACTCTGTAATCTTAACAACCAGCTCGTTGTCTGTCAGAACGGTTACACGTCCTTCATCATACTGTTCATCAACCCAGTCTTTCAGTTTGTGAACCAGCTCTGAGTTTTTGTCCAGATGACGCTCCTGCGGCAGTCTGTAGTAGCTGTTGATCCAGTGTGCGATTCCAGCCAGACCGGATGTATTGGAAATAGATACCAGTGCCGGTCTCTTTAAGAATTTTTCTGTATCAAAAATATTGTAAATCTCTTCGTTTTTCAACAGTCCGTCTGCATGGATTCCGGCTCTTGTTACGTTGAAGTTCTTGCCGGCAAACGGTGTTCTGCTTGGAAGTGTGTAATCCAGATCTTTTTCAAAATAATCAACCAGATCTGTAATGACTGTGGTATCCATGCCGTCCAGTGTTCCTTTTAACTGCGCATACTCAAATACCATAGCCTCCAGTGGTGTATTACCGGTACGCTCTCCGATACCAAACAGAGAACAGTTGACACCACAGGCTCCATACAGCCATGCTGTGGTAGAGTTGGTAACTGCCTTGTAAAAATCGTTGTGACCATGCCACTCGATCAATTCAGACGGTACGCCCGCATGAGTTGTCAGACCATAAATGATACCCGGTACACTTCGCGGAATAACGGCACCCGGGAAGTTTACACCATATCCCATGGTATCGCAGGCACGAACTTTGATCGGAATCTTGTATTCATCCATCAGTTTCATCAGTTCCACACAGAACGGAATAACGAAGCCGTAAATATCGGATCTTGTAATATCCTCTAAGTGGCAGCGTGGGCTGATACCTGTCTCCAGGCACTCACGGATGACACTCAAATAGTGGTTCATGGCCTCACGTCTGGTCATTTTCATTTTGTAGAAAATATGATAATCGGAACAGCTTACCAGAATACCGGTCTCACGCAGTCCGATGTCTTTTACTAATTCGAAATCCTGTTTACTTGCACGGATCCAGCTTGTAACCTCCGGGAACTTATATCCACGTTCCATACATTTGTAAACTGCATCACGGTCTTTTTTGCTGTACAGGAAAAACTCACTCTGACGGATAATTCCTTTCGGGCCGCCCAATTTGTGCAGATAATCATAGATCGTTACAATCTGATCGGTAGTGTACGGAGCTCTTGACTGCTGTCCGTCACGAAATGTGGTATCTGTGATCCAGATATCGTCCGGCATGTTATGCGGTACGATTCGGTCGTTGAACGCAATTTTCGGAATCTCTTCATACGGAAACAGATTTCTAAATGTATTTGGTTCATCTACATCAACCAGCTGATAAAAATGTTCTTCGAGCTGCAACAGGTTTGATTTGTCATTCATTACTACTTCTCTCATGTGCTGACTACTCCTTTTCATACATGAATAATTGTATACAATTATTACGTTATAAAATCATTTTATCTATTTACTATGTGAAAGTCAATGAATTTTTTTAGAAAAATATGGAACCCTTTTGCTGCCGTCTCATACATTATACTGTAAATATATTTATTTGGAGGTCACTTATGAGTGATTTAACTGCTACAAACTGTGGATGTTCAACAGATAACGGATGTGGATGCAATTCTATTATCTGGATCATTCTTCTTCTCTCCTGCTGTGGAAATGGATCTTTCTGCGGAAACAACAACGGATGCGGATGCAGTGGCGGCGGAAACGACTGCTGCTGGCTGATTCTTCTTCTGTTATTCTGTGGCGGATGCAATGGCGGCGGAAACGGATGCGGCGGAATCTTCTAATATTTGTGTTAGAAACGTGTGCAGCAAGGTGCACAACCAAAAAGGGATGCAGTATCTGCATCCCTTTTTGCATATAAAATGCTATCCTTCTTTTGTGGCTTTTTCTTTCTGGATCTGACGTTCCACAGCCTCTTTTACCCTGCATTCCGTGGGAACATTCCGTCGTTTCAGGCATTCTTCATCCACTTCATAAACACTGTTTCCATCAATAATCAGTCTCTCATGCATCTATTTTTTCCTTTTTCTTTTATTGTATTCATACAGACAGGCATTCTCTCATAAAATAATAGAAAAATTATATAGGATGTGTGATCCATGGATGAAAATAAATCCATCACGTATGACGATCTGATCCAGACGAGAAATACGCAGATCTTAAAGTCCATCGTACCATATTTAGACGTTCCGACACAAAAGCCGCTTGCCATGCTGATCCAGCTGATGGAATGGAAAAATGCCACAGCAGCTTTCTCCAGACAGGAGAACAGCATGGCTGCCTGTTCTCTGCCTGCCGGTACCAAACGGCGGGATGCAATGCTTAGTGCAGTCCGTAAATATTGTACCCCAAAAGAACAGGAAATGATTGATACATTGCAGACTCTGTTTTGTATTATGGAAAATCAGGATCTGTTTCACAATCCATAAATCCGCAGGAGGTTTTTGAATGGATTCCAATCTTTTGAACAATCCGGCGTTTGCCAATTTAAGTCCGGAAAAATTGCAATTTCTGCTCTCCTTTGCACAGAAAGAAAAACCTTTAAACATGAAAGATGCCATGCCGTTTCTTCTCTCAAATATGAGGCAGGCAAAGGAAAACCATATTGATTTCACAAAGCCTGAAATCGAACTGTTGTGTGATCTGCTGTCCAAAGACCTTCCGCCTGAGAGTCAGACGCAAATGAAAAAGATCATGTCCCTGATGTCGATGAACCGTTCACATCCAACTCCCTGATCGGGATTTTTAAAATTTTATCCAGCGGGAACAGGCTTTTGCCTTTCCCGTCGGTTCCCTCATAATATTTTTCTCCTGCCGATTCAAACAGAATATATAAGGTATTGTCCCTTACGTCGAGTTCTTCCGATGCCGGAGGCATTTCCACTTTCTTTCTCGGATGTTTCGGCCGGGTTGCGAGTGCCGTGACAGAGTCGTAACAATATAAATAGGAAGACTGGTTTCTTCCGTAGGAAGTGCTCAGATATACGTTTCCGGAATCATCGAACGTAACTCCCTGCACCTTTTGCGGAATTTTATAATCACTGAGGGCAATCAGTTTGTCCGTCTTTTTATCCAGATAATATGCCACCATTCGTGAATTCACCAGAAGTGTATGCGTTGCAATCCACAATCTTCCGCCATACCAGGTAATACAGGAAGGCGTATTTTTGACCGGAAACTCATCCACAACATCTCTTGCATCCACGACATCTCCGGTATTCTGATAGGCCATCAGTTCAATAAAATCGTAGGAGATCCGCTCCACACAGTTTTCATAGGAATTGCACACCCATACATTGTCACCGTCAAACGCAATTCCTCCCAGATGGCTGTTTTCATCCATTCCCAGTGTGACCATATATTCTCCGGTTTCCCGGTCAAACACCATAAGCTCTCCCATACAGTCATCTTCCGTGGAATAAGAAGTGATCAGCACAAATTCGTCGGTCAGACAAATCCCCTGCGGGCACTGGGATGCACTGAAAATATATTTTTTTAACACATCCTCCTCCCGGGTATCCGGCATGCCCGGAATATCAATTTCATTGTAAAAGCTGTAATCAAGATCTTTCAACAGAACCAGATTTTTGTCGAACCGGCTCTCTCTTTTGTGATAGTTATAATATTCTACATTGTAATAATTATTAATCTTTGCGGTCCATTTGGCATAAAGAATGTAATGATCCTTACGATCCGTGGGAATGGTCTTTATCTGTTTGTGAAGCGCGGCATCGGAGTACCATCCGAGAAACCGGAATCCACTCCGGTATGGCGTATACAGCGGCTGGTCCCCGCTGAATGCCGGGTACGATTCTTTATTGAAAGAATTCTGTATGCCGCCTCCCAGAAAATACCCCACGGTAACCGTATCGTTCTTTGTGTGAACATTTGCAGGTTTTTGAAAGGAAGAACTCGAAGGGGCATAATTCTCCCCTTCGAGTTCTGTGTTTTTTGCATATGTCGGTGTCACGATAAAATTTAAGGTTATTGCAATCAATAATACAGCAAACACTGTACTATTCTTCTGTCTCCACAACTTTGCCTGCCCTCTCTTCTATTTCTCTTGCTGCCACATCCTCAGGTGCTTGTTCATACCGGGCAAATTCATAAGAAAATGTTCCGCTTCCGCTGGTCATTGACCGAAGCTGTGTATTATATCCATACAGTTCAAGATATGGAAGATCCGCATCGATCTCCTGATACCCGTTTTCTGCATTCATATTCATCACACGACCTCTGCGTTTATTCAGATCTCCCATGATTTCACCGGTATATTCCTCCGGAGTAATGATCTTTACAGAGGCGATCGGCTCTAACAATACCGGCTTCGCATCTAAAAATCCTTTCTTAAATGCCTGTTTCGCGGCTACTTTAAATGCCATCTCGGAGGAATCCACCGGATGATAGGAGCCATCATAGAGTACCGCTTTCACTCCGATTACCGGGTAGGCCGCAAGCGGTCCTTTCAAAACAGCTTCTGCAATTCCTTTTTCCACTGCTGGAAAATAATTTTTCGGAACGGCTCCACCCACAACACACTGTTCAAATACATAAGGGACCTCTAAATCCCCGCTCGGCTCAAATTTCATTTTAACATGGCCGTACTGTCCATGTCCACCGGACTGTTTTTTATATTTGTATTCAACATCTGATTTTCCACGTATGGTTTCGCGGAAAGCGACCTTTGGACGCATCAGTTCAATTTCTACTTTATACTTTTCAAGCAGCATACTCTGAACAATTTCAAGCTGCTGCTCACCCATGCCATATAACAGAGTCTGACGATTTTCACTGTCATTTACCACACGCAGCGTCTGATCTTCCATCAGAATTTTTTGCAGCGACTGGGAAATCTTATCCACATCCCCTTTGTTTTTTGCTTTGTAGCGCATAGATACGTACGGTTTTGAGAAATTCGTGCGAAGATAGGCAACCGGATTATTCCGTACGGACAGGGAATCCGTTGTCTGGGACAGGGACAGCTTTGCCAGTGCTCCGATATCCCCCGCATGAAGTTCTTTTACTTCCTCTGTTTTATTTCCGCGCAGAACGTACAGCTTTCCAATCTTTTCGTCACAATCCCTGTGATAATTAAATAAGACATCATCCGTCTTAAGCACACCGGAATTTACTTTGATCAGAGAATACTTTCCAATGTAAGGATCTACAATTGTCTTAAAAATATACGCACTCTTCGGTTTTGCGAAATCATAGTCCGCCGGATACACCTCGTTGTTTGTCGTATTGATGCCTGCGCAGGTCCGTTTGTCCGGGCTCGGAAAATATTTAACAATATCTGCCATCAGCGTATACATCCCGCGGGCAAGCGGATTCGATCCCATAAGAACCGGAACGATAGAACCATCCATGACATTTACCCTGAGCGCCTGACGAATTTCGTCCTCGGAGAATTCATCTCCGTTAAAATAACGGTCCATAAACTCCTCGCTGGTTTCTGCCACAGCTTCTAACAAAGCTTCCCTGCACAGATTAAGATTCTTTTGGGAATATTCCGGAACTTCAAATTTTTCAACGGTTCCCTCATCGATCCATCGCTTTGCTTTCTGCTGGATGACATTGACATATCCGACAAACTGGCCATCCTCCCGGACCGGCAGATGAAACGGTGCAATTTTCTTTCCGTAAAGAGCCTGCAGATCTTCCACTACCTGACGGTAACTTGCATTGTCAATATCCATATCTGTCACAAAGATCATACGTGGAAGATGATTTTTTTCACAGATTTCCCAGGCGCGCCGCGTGCCTGTCTCGATTCCCGCTTTTCCGGAAATAACGATAATTGCTGCATCCGCTGCGGAAACTGCCTCTTCGACTTCCCCGACAAAATCAAAATAGCCTGGGGTATCCAAAACATTAATTTTGTTGTCTTTCCACGGGATCGCGACCACAGAAGTATGGATCGAAAACTGGCGTTTCGTCTCCTCCTTATCAAAATCACTGATGGTATTTTTATCTGCGACCGTCCCCATACGTGTCGTCAGACCTGCCAGATATGCCATGGCTTCCACCAGGGAAGTTTTGCCGCATCCTCCATGCCCCAGGAGAACCACATTACGAATTCTGTCTGTCGTATATACGTTCATAGTAAAACCCTCCTTTTTTAGAATATTTACTCTTTTATGGTTATATTCTACTAATTTTCAGAAAGTTTTACAACCTTTTTATGCATTTTGTTGAAGTATTTTTGCCGCAAGTTCTTCCAGATACGTCCAGCGATCCATTTTTTCTTCCAATTGTGTTTCCAGCTGCGTTTTTTCTTCTGTCAGTTCATTCAGCTTCACAAAATCCCGTGCGCAGGATGCCATCTCCCTGTCAATCTCTCCCAGCCGTGTTTCCAAAGCTGCAATGTCGTCCTCAATGGTTTCATATTCTTTCTGTTCTTTATATGAAAATTTTAATTTATTTTCATGTTTCCATGTAGAACGTGAATCTTCTGTCGCCTGTTTTTCCTGTACATTTGCCGTCTCTTCATTTTTACGGAACAAATCGCCTGCAGTATCTACAAATTTTCCTTCCTCTTCGGCCCGTCTGTGGTAGTCCGTATATCCGCCCTCATACTGGCAGAGCTTTCCGTTTCCCTCAAAAGCAAAGATTCTGTGTACCACACGGTCCAGAAAATAACGGTCATGCGATACCGTAATCACAATACCGTCATAATGATCCAGATAATCTTCAAGAATGGTCAGTGTCGTGATATCAAGATCGTTGGTTGGTTCGTCAAGAATCAGTACATTGGGAGCTTCCATAAGAACCCGCAGCAGATTCAGTCTGCGCTTTTCTCCGCCGGACAGTTTTTTGATCTGTCCATACTGTTCTTCCGGTGGAAACAAAAACTGATCGAGCATTGCGGATGCCGAAACCAGTCCATCTTCTGTGCGTACATATTCTGCTGTATTTTTGATATAATCAATCACGCGAAGCTTTGGGTCCATATATGCAATTCCCGCATTCTCATCCTGTTCGATCTCCTGTGTGTAATATCCGATTTTTATCGTCTGTCCAATGGTTACTTCCCCAGCATCCGGCAAAATTCTGCCATCAATAATTTTCATAAGTGTTGTCTTGCCGCATCCGTTTTTCCCGACAAAACCAATCCGGTCATTTTTTAAGAAAATATAGGAAAAATCAGAAATCAGTACATGATCTCCATATGTTTTTGTGATATGTGATAATTCCACGGTTGTTTTTCCCATACGGGAGGACACCGAACCGATTTCGATCTTTTTATCAACATCCGGCTTTTTTTGATCCCGCAAGGCCTCATAGCGCTGGATATGTGCTTTCTGTTTGGTGGAACGCGCCCTTGCCCCGCGCTGCATCCATTCGATTTCCTTGCGCAGAATGGACTGTCTTTTCCGTTCGCCTGCCCAGGCAATGTCTTCCCTCTCCTGTTTGACCGCAAGATATCCGGAATAGTTTGTCTCATAGCTGTAAATCTGTCCTTTATCAACTTCCACAATCCGGTTGCATACACTGTCCAGAAAATACCGGTCATGTGTCACCATAACCATTGCTCCCCGGTAATTTTTCAGATAATTTTCCAGCCACTCTGCCATTTCGGCATCCAGATGGTTCGTCGGCTCATCCAAAAGCAGTACATCACACGGAGTAAGGAGCACTGCAACAAGAGCCAGTCGTTTCCGCTGTCCGCCGGACAAATGTCCCACCGGTTCATCGAAATTGTATATGCCAAGCCGCGTCATCATGGATTTGGCATTGCTTTCCAGATTCCATTTTTCATGTTCTTCCCGGTCTTCCTGCTGATGCACACTTCCAATCTGCGCATAAGAAAGTACATTCTCAAGTGCTCCTTTTTGCGGGTCAAATTCCGGCATCTGCGGCAGATAGCGAATCACAAGATGATTGGCCCGTACGACATTTCCGGCATCCGGTTCTTCGAGTCCTGCCATAATTTTTAACAGCGTGGATTTTCCGGTTCCATTGATGCCTATGATTCCGACTTTTTCCCCATCCTGCAGATAAAACGATGCATCGTGAAACAACTCACGCTGTGTATAAACTTTTGTAATATGATCAACGGTAAGTAAATTCATAAAAATTCCTCTTTCTGTTTCCTTTCGCCTTTTTATTATCACACGAACGGACAATTGTTGCAAGTGCTGTCACACATTCCTCTTTTGACACTCCTGCCATTCTATAGTACAATAAACACATCAATTACGTAATATAAAGGAAATAAACTTATGGCTTTTCAAACAATCGGTTTTATCGGACTGGGTCTGATTGGAGGTTCGATCGCCAAAAAAATGAAATCCAATCAGCCGGACATCAAAATTTATGCCACGGCACATCATAAAGAAACCATCGAAGAAGCGTACCGTGAGGGGCTGATCGAAAACAATGATCTGTTACCACTGTCTGCTTTTTCTGACTGTGATTATATTTTTTTATGTGCCCCGGTTCAACGGAACCTCGCATATCTGCGTCAGTTAAAAGATATTATCCGCAGCGACTGTTATATCACAGACGTCGGAAGCACAAAAACGGAAATTCATGAAGAAGTGATACGTCTTGGCATGGAGGCCAATTTTATCGGCGGGCATCCCATGACCGGTTCCGAAAAAACAGGCATATTAAGTGCCACCAATACGCTTTTGGAAAATGCATACTATATTATCACCCCGACCGCCCTGACTCCAAAGGAAGAAATTTCGGAATTTCGTGATTTTGTATTGTCGCTTGGAGCAATTCCACTGATTTTGGATTATAAAATACACGATTACTCTACGGCAGCCATCAGCCATCTGCCGCACATGATCGCATATTCGCTGGTCAATCTGGTCCACCAGATCGATGATGACAAAGAAACCATGAAAACCATTGCCGCCGGGGGATTTAAGGATATCACAAGAATTGCATCTTCTTCGCCTGTGATGTGGCAGAATATCTGTGCTTCCAACCGGGAACCGCTTCTTTCACTGATGGATCAGTACCTTGCCCTTCTGACGCAGCTTCGCGGATACATTGACAGTTCCAATGAACAGGCACTGCTTTCCTTCTTTCAGCAGGCAAAAGACTACCGGGATTCCATCACACTGCCAAGTGTCAAATCCCCTACGGTATATTATGAATGTTTTGTGGATCTGGTCGATGAAACCGGCGGTATTGCTGCTGTTGCCGGGCTGCTCGCACAATACCATATCAGCATCAAAAACATCGGTATTGTAAATAACCGGGAATTTGAAGAAGGTGTTCTTCAGCTCGCGTTTCCTGACAAACAGACTCTGACCCGTGCCAAACGTCTGCTTACCGACAATGGCTATATGGTTCACGAACGGTAAAACATAAATGGTTTTCCCATAAAAAATACAGGCTCCGGATAAT
>OGWX01002560.1_pt1 | contig 10781 bp, 6 predicted proteins | sample 1576151 | NCBI WGS metagenome assembly OGWX01 (sample SAMEA3541591, study PRJEB24748) | human gut metagenome | biome: human gut; feature: human-associated habitat; material: faeces | place: China | collected 2012
CATGTGCACGCTCTCTGCTACGCACACGGCCTCTGGCATAAGGAATGATACAGTATGAGCAAAACTGATTACAGCCATCCTGCACTTTCAAAAATGCACGAGTATGCTCTGACGGATGAATGACCGTCAGTTCTTCGTATTCCTGTTTTGTATGATTAATATCCAGCACGCCTTCCTGCTCAACACCATGATCTGCCTCATAGGCTGCCAGCATTGCAAGAAGATCCTGCTTTTTATTGTTTCCGATAATAATATCAATGGCCGCATCTGCTTTCGCCTGCTCCGTGGATGTCTGCACATAACACCCCGCTGCCACAACGATTGCATCCGGATTCATTTTCTTTGCTTTATGGATCATCTGTCTGGATTTACGGTCCGCAATATTCGTCACAGAACAGGTATTGATAATATACACATCCGCTCTGTCATGGAACGGCACGATCTCATATCCTGCCTGCTCCAACATCTGCTGCATTGCCTCTGTCTCATATGAATTTACTTTACATCCAAGGCTGTGTAATGCCGCTTTTTTCATTGTTTCAACTCCTATATCGTGTTGCGTATGCCCAAAATCAATTTTGGTAAGTCATTTCAAATATTCCGGGCGTACATTATTGACTTTTTCATAATTTGAAGTTACTATTGAAGAATAAGATAAAATATTTATTTTTCAGGAGGGCTGGTAAAATGAAAACAGTACAGATTTCTTTAAATTCCATCGATAAGGTAAAAACATTTGTTAATGTTATCAATCGTTTCGATGCAGAATTCGATTTAGTTTCCGGTCGTTACGTTATTGATGCAAAGTCTATCATGGGAATTTTCAGTTTAGATATTTCTAAACCTATCGATTTAAATATCCATAACGCTGATAATCTTGATGAGATTATGGAACAGTTACAGCCATACTTAGTAACTGAATAATTACATAAGAGCGGGTTTTCTGGTATACGGATATATTATATATAACCTGTGATGTATTTATGAAATCAACCGAGGAAATATTACTTTCCTCGGTTCTTTCTTTACAGATAAAGTTTTCTTATATGAATCTTCAGATAAAACAAATATTTTTAGTGATATTTCTTCTTCCACCTTTTAAAAAGGCACTTATCTGCAAGCATTATAAACACTATCAAAACACTTATTTCTGCCTTGAAAATGCTTTCATCCATTAATACTTTAGTGAGCGTTAATCTTAATTTCTTCTGTTGTTTCAATCGCTGTCTTCATCAGCTCGTCAATACAATCATCAAGATTTCTCTCAGAACGCTTAATTACATCTAATCTTGGCTTTGTTACCGGATGTTTTGCCACAAAAATGGTACAGCAGTCTTCGTATGGTAAAATAGATGTCTCATATGTTCCAATCTTTTCTGCAACTTTTACGATTTCATTTTTATCAAGTCCGATACAAGGACGGAATACTGGCATCTGGCACACTTCATTTGTTACATAAAGACTGTGCATTGTCTGACTGGCAACCTGTCCGATACTTTCTCCTGTAACGAGGGAAAGACAGTTATCCTGATTTGCGAAATGCTCTGCAATCTTCATCATGTAACGACGCATAATGATTGTCAATTCATCATGAGGACATTTCTCATAAATTGCCATCTGAATATCTGTAAAGTTTACAACATGTAATGTAATAGGTCCTGTATATTTTGCAATCTCTTTTGCAAGATCTACTACTTTCTGTTTCGCTCTCTCACTTGTATAAGGAGGTGCATGGAAGTAAGTTGCGTCAATGCTTACACCCCGCTTGGAAATCATGTAACCAGCTACCGGGCTGTCGATACCACCGGAAAGAAGAAGCATTGCTCTTCCGTTTGTACCAACCGGCATTCCACCCGGTCCCGGAATCTCTCTGGAATAAATGTAAACCTTATCACGAATCTCGACTGTAAGCATAACATCTGGATTATGCACGTCAACACTTAAGTCCTCAAACTTCTCTAATAATCTCTCTCCAAGACGGGCAGCTGCTTCCATAGACGGAATTGGATACTTCTTGTCTGCTCTTCTTACATGTACTTTGAAAGAAAAATGCTTATCTGCATAATCTTCATCTACATATTTTTCTACGACTTCCGCAATCTTTTCAAAATCTTTATCTTCTTCTACTACAATTGGACAAATACCTGCAATACCAAATACATGGCTTAAGCTTTCCACCGCCTCATCAAAATCATACTCTTCATTGGCATGTACAAAAATACGTCCAGATTCCTTTCTGATAGAAAAGTCTCCTACTGGTTTTAATGCATATTTCATCTGACGGACAAGGGCATCTTCAAAGAAACGGCGATTGTTTCCCTTGATTCCAATTTCTGCATATTTAATCAAAAATGCTTTGAATTCCATAAATATCTCCTTTTTATATGATGTACTCTCGTAGTCTTTTTTGTCACAAAATCAAGCTCAAAAAGATTCCTAGAGTACATTATGTTCTAATTGTTTTATCGTCTTGTAAATCTCCGAAGCATCGGCAACAGTTCTTTCAACGCTTCCACACAAATATCTGCTTCTTCTACCGTATTAAAAATAGAGAATGAAAAACGAAGCGTCGATTCATAGTATTCCTTTGTAAGACCAATGCCCTTCAAAGTACCACTGACTTCCGGTTTATTAGATGAACAGGCAGAACCCGCTGATACATAAATCTCACGTTCTTCTAATGCGTGAAGAAGCACTTCACTTCTTACTCCTAAAAAGCTGATACTCGCCACATGCGGAGCATCTCCGGAATTATCCTTCACATCTGGAATCTCTTCCATCACTCTTTTTATAAAATGATCTTTTATCTCTCTGATATGTGCGATCTTTTCCTCATGATTCTCATAAATCAACTCTGCCGCCTTACCAAGCCCTGCAATTCCCGGTACATTTTCTGTTCCGGAACGCATTCCCTTCTGTTGATTTCCACCCCAGATGATTGGCTTTATCTTTGTTCCATTCTTAATATAAATAAATCCGATTCCCTTTGGGCCGTGAATCTTATGTCCACTTACAGAAATCATATCTGCTTTCCATTTCTTAGGGTAACAATTCAACTTACCATATGCCTGAATACAATCGGTATGGAATAAAATCTTTGGATCAAAAGACTTTACAATCTTTCCAATCTCCTCAACCGGTTCGATGGCACCAATCTCATTATTCACGCACATAATAGAAACCATCAATGTATCTTTACGAAGCGCCTTCTTTAATGCCTCTAAATCTACGATTCCATGTTCATCGACAGGAAGATAGGTTACTTCAAATCCCTCATCTTCCAAAAAAGATAATGGATTATATACAGAAGCATGTTCAATACAGCTTGTAATAATGTGCTTTCTCTCTCTTTTATTTGCAAATGCAGTACCGATCAATGCAAGATTATTCGCCTCTGTACCACCAGAAGTAAAATAAATCTCCTTTGGATCAACTTTCAGGCTCTTTGCAATAATCTCTTTCGCATGATTGACATACTTCTCTGCATCAAATCCTTTCATATGCATAGAAGATGGATTGCCGTACTCCTTCTCAAGTACTTCATCCATAATCTCACGCACCTGCGGCAGCGCCCTTGTGGTCGCGCCATTGTCAAAATAAATCTCTGACATTCTCGTTTACAACTCCTTCAAAAAATATATTATGTCTTATTGTTTTTTTGTTCCATTCTCTACACTCAAAAAACAGCCATAAAAAATGGCATAATCGTATATAAACATAACATAAAATGAGAGAGAAGTAAAATGGATTTTGCGGATAAACAGACGAAAATGAAAAAGGATACTCCCCTCAAGCTGTAAAGATAGTCGTTCGAGCAAAATGCTCAGTCGCATTTTCACTCACTCCGACATTACATCTTGAGGGGAGTATCCTTTTTCATTTTCTGTTTGTTGGCTCTCCAAAGTCATTTTACTGGCTGTTAGAGAAGAAGTGGTTAAAAAATAATAACTTTAAGCTTTATGATTATTTTATCTTATATGACTACTTTACCTTGACTTTAAAGGTTGCTTTTTTGTTACTTCCGTCGGTTGCCATCGCTGTGATTTTTATAGTTTTTCCTTTGGCAACCTTTTTAGTTTTGACTACGCCTTTGGCATTGACTGTAGCATATTTCGCGTTGGAGGATGTCCACTGTAACTTTTTATTCGCTTTTTTCGTAGCGGTTACGTTCGCTTTTAATTTCAGGCTTTTTCCTGCTTTAACAGTTTTAGTTCCTGTAATTTTTACCTTCTTTACGATTCCTTTCATGGAAGTTACTTTCCAGGATGCGGAAACCTTTATCTTATCGTTTGATGCTGTTATTGTAACTTTCTTTCCTCCGGTTTTCTTTTTCACTGTTACAACACCATCTGCGTTGACAGTTGCTACCTTGGTATTGCTTGACTTCCAGGTTAACTGTTTTGTTATGCTGTCTGGCAGCCCGATTTCAGCCTTTAAGTTCACCTTTTTGCCTGCGGCAATCTGTTTTGGCTTTCCGGTTGCTTTAAAAGGTTTTATAGATGGAGCTTTTGTTGTGTTACCAGATGGTTTTGTTGTGTTACCAGATGGTTTTGTTGTGTTGCTGGACGGTTTCTGGGTTCCCTGATTTGCATTTTTTGAAAAATGTGCTGACAGGTTTCTGTTATTCTGAACACAGAAGCGGTATTCTTTTTCTTTTGAAATCAGATTATCATTTTCATACCATCCTGCAAATGTATAATTAGTTTCTGGCTCTGCAGTTACCTTTGCATATTCGCTGATCGTATAGCTTCCGCCACCTGTAACACTTCCACCTGACTGCGCAGTAACATTTACCTGTTTTTTAATATCTTCGGAAGCACCTTTTTCTATCGAAGGCTGTACTTCATCTCCACTGACATTTTTAAGCGTTTCTGTAGAACTTTCTGTATCTGTTTCAAATGTACTTTTGTAAACTTCTCCTTCTTTTATCGGAATATCAACATAACTTTTTACCTGGCTACATTCATTAGTTTCCAGATTCTGATTCATAACGGTATATGTCATTGTTCCGTTATCCGTTGCTTTTAAATCCTCTTTGTAGTCAGCATCTTCAGGGATACATACGATTTTCTGACCATTTTCATCAATAGGTATTAAATGTGTTAGCAAATATGCATTATCAAGAGGATGCTTTGCAGCAAGTCCTGGTATCACTCTTGCAATTGTCACTGCAAGGGCTCCGGTATCCAATCCACTGTTCTTTCCTAATACTCCTGCCATTCCACTAATCATATTTGCCTGCAGCCTCATATAATAATTTTCTCTATTCACTGCAACATCGCATAAATCATCCATCAGCTTATCCATCATAGAAGCCTGCGCAAGCCCTTCTTTCGTTAAATATACCACCGCCTGCATTGGAAGATATAAGTTTTTCACTTCTTTCTCCGTCCAATCATACATTCTCGCTCCTAGGGCTAATTTATTATATGTAATCAAATCTGTATAACATTTGACCATTTTGGCCCTTGCAATCCCGTAATCAGCTAGCGCGCGAATATTTGGTAATTGATATACTGTTCCATATCTTTTAAATTCAAACCCACTCATTGCTACTTTTGGTACTAAATCAACCGAATTGACTATACTTACAATATTTTTATATTTATCACTCTCTACATAACTTTGTGTTTTTGTCGTGTTCTGCGGACATTCAAAACAAAAGGCATAGATATTATCTCGTGTAAGACCTTCTACCGCACCGTCATCCAACATTTTAGCTACGCGGTTTGTTGTAGCTGCTCCTCTGCTGTACCCGGAAATCCATACTTTTAATTCATATGGCAGCTTGTCTTTATATTTTTCTACATACTTTTTAATGCCATCTCTAACCTGCAGAGCTGCCTCATTAAAACCTTGATGTTCATCTTTTGTTCCAAGATTAAAGTTTCCTCCCCATTCATCCATATATCCGCCGCCGCGAACTGTAACCATAAGAAGAGAGGCTGTTTTACCAGCACTGTTTTTAATATTTTTACTGCTAATCGCATAGCCAATCGTATTTGTTTTAGGATCGGGATAAGAACTTTCATAATTCGTAAATTCTAACGAATTCTTATCAGTCCCGGCCATCAGATACTTTATATTCGTGTCTATAGAATGTGGATCATCCATCACCCCATATCCGGCCACTGCCCCACGAATCGACATCTTTGTAAGCCCATGCTGATAAGTCGTACTTGGAGTAAAGAAGCAGTTTTCATCGTAATCATAGATATATTTTGCTGTTTTCTTATCTCCTCCTGATGTATTAACAATCTTATGTAAACTTGTTTCAAACTTAAATTCACCGGATTTTTGTAGAGGGCTTGCTATATTGTCTGTATCTTCTTTCTTTCCTTCATTTACGGTTCCATCAGAGCATACGGTTCCTGCATATATATTAGCAGTATCTATAGAAGAAAGATCTAAATGTATCGCTGGACGAACGCTATGATCAGAAAAAATACTGGTGCCTCCACTATTGACACGACCGAAATCATACACAGCTGTTACATCCCCATAACAAGAGCCACCTGGCGAACGAAGGAACCACAATGCATTTCCATTGTATTCCGAATCTTCTATATTTCTCCATGTACCCATAGCATAAGCATACGTACTGCATTTGCATCTTCTAGCCTCATCATATACCTCTCCATCTAATACAAATCCATATTTTTTTGCATCATCCGTATTATATACTTCCCTTTCTGAAAGTAAGAATATTTTATCTGAAGTGTCATTTCCACCCTGACCGGCACTTCCATAGTGAATATTGTTCCTATTTTCTACTTTTGTTGTCTTAATTGCGTTTTTTTGTGCAGTAGAAAATGCTGTGTCAATAAAATTCTTATTACTGTAATCTATCTCTGATTGATTTTCAGATGCTTTATAACCATTTATCCAACTTCGCATACTACTTTTTTCCCAGGTTATGGTTGCCCATTTTTCATTATAACGCTGATCATCCAAAGCAATATCCGAAAGAAGGAAAACATCATTATTATCTTTGTTTAATACTCTCCATTTAATAGGTTCATATTTAAAGTAGTGATACGTAGTATAATCATCATTCCAATCATAATACTGTTCACTACCCCCACTGTAAGCATGTTATATCGCATCTTCTCCCTTTAACTTTCGGTATTTAACACCATCAATAGTAGTATCATTATTGTCCCAACTTGTCGCATTCTTCAGTTTATTATAAACACTTCCATCTTTCGATGTAATCTCACTTTGCGGGTAACTTCCAAAATAAATACAATCCCAAGTAACTTTTTGTCCGGCTGTCATCGTAGTATCCTCTTCAATTTTAGGATTACCTATGGTATCCGCTGCTTTTACTTCGGGTAATGTTAACGGGACATCTGCAATATGGATTCCCTGTGGACAAATTCCTGCGAGCATCGCTATTGTCAATACAAATACCAATAGCCGATGCAAAATCTTTCTTTTCTTCATACTTTTTCTCCCCTCGTTTGATAAATCTATTCTATTATAGGTTCGCTAAGACGAAAACAAAAATATTCACAGGTTGATGCATAATATATCCAACTATTTTCATTAGCTCTTCTTTCCCCAGACTCAAACATATTTTTCATAATCTATGACAGCAATATCGTTACATGGTATACTGATTTTAAACTTATAGACTCGGAGGTATAACATGTCAAACATTCAGATAACAGAAAACGAATCAGGAAAATACTCTCCTGAATGGTTTTATAACGAGGCACAAAAACCGGAATGGATCGCGTTTATTCGCAAAGCAGATACTTTACATGAAAATTTTATAAATCATTTTGGAATAGAACACTTAAAATCTCTTTCAGGTAAAGAATTATTAACTTCTTTATTTTACAATGACAAAGGAAATAAATTGAATCTTTGTTATGTACTTGAAATGGACAAAGATATGCGCGAAATATTTGGAAGTATTGCCGGTGGAGCAGCTTATAAATTTGGACTTTTCTTTCACAAAAAAACACAAAGCTGGACTTGTGGCTCACCTGCAAAACCTGTAAAGCTTACTGAAAATGAGGCAATCCAAAAGGCAGAAGAAATACGTAATGATTTGGTAGCAGGTGCTGAAATAATATCTTCCTTTGGTCCTTTAAATTCCACAGCAGATTATGAACAACTCTACAAACAACTGGAACATATTTCTGGAATTAATACAGTATGGCGAATGAAATATTATCAAATGTTATTTCCAATATTGTTTGCACCATTTTATGGACAAGATATACAATTGGATGTATTACATTTTCTAAATCAAACACCAAGCGAGATTCCTTTTATACGCATGGGACAAATCGCACTGTTTTCAAAAAAATGTAATATTCCTGGTATTGTTTTTGGTCATATTTGGGGAAGATCCACTAATCACAATAATAAATCTAATGATTCTGAAACTAATACGCTTTCCGACAAAAAACATAAACTTCACTACTGGATGTACACGGTCTTTGACGATACCAGTTGGATGGAATGCCAGCAAAAAGAAATTATGGTTCTCGGCATGGATGACATAGGAGATTATTCTCAATATGATTCTAAGGAATCTCTTCGTCAGGAATTGATAAGCACTTATGACAACAGTACCTCTCGAAAGAATCAGGCTTTAATGGCATGGAATTTTGCAAACAAGCTGGCGATCAATGATGTCATTTTTGCAAAGCGAAGTAATACTCTTGTTGGTAAAGGTATTGTCACCGGAGATTATATTTTTGATGATTCTCGCCAGGAATATAAAAATATCCGTACCGTAAAGTGGCTTCAAATTGGCGAATGGGAACATCCCGGTAAGTCTGTTGCCAAACGCTTAACTGATATTACCCCATATACCGACTATATCGAAAAACTTATTACTATCTTTACTCCTGATGAATTGGATGATGTAGATACACAACCTGAAGTAGACTATCCAGAATATTCTTCTGCTGATTTTCTTTCCGATGTATATATGAGTGAGCAAGATTATGAAACATTGGTAAATGTCTTAAAAATGAAGAAAAATATCATTTTACAGGGTGCACCTGGTGTTGGAAAAACATTTACTGCCAAACGTCTTGCCTATTCTATTATTGGTGCAAAAAATCCTGACCGTGTTCAAATGATTCAGTTCCACCAGAGCTATTCCTATGAAGATTTTATTGAGGGATATCGTCCGACAGAAAATGGGTTTACAATCAAAAAGGGGTATTTTTACAAATTCTGCAAACTTGCTGAGGATGACGATGAAAATGATTATTTCTTTATTATTGATGAAATCAATCGCGGTAATTTAAGTAAAATATTCGGTGAATTATTTATGTTGATTGAAAAAGACAAACGTGGTATTGAACTCCAGTTATTATATTCTGATGAGAATTTTTCTGTACCACCCAATGTATATATTATCGGCATGATGAATACTGCTGATCGTAGCCTTGCCATGTTAGATTATGCTTTAAGACGACGTTTTTCATTTTTTACTATGAAACCGGGATTTAATACTATTGGTTTTCAGACTTACCAAGATTCTTTAAAAAGTGACGCTTTTAAAAAATTGATTTCTTGCATAAAACAATTAAATTCAAAAATAGCAGCAGATATTTCTCTTGGAGAAGGATTTTGTATCGGGCATAGCTATTTTTGTGGACTAACTGCCAAAACAGCTACTGTCCGAACACTTACATCCATTATAGAATATGAATTGATTCCTCTTTTAAAAGAATATTGGTTTGATGAACCTGAAAAAATCATCGACTGGTCTGATAGATTAAGGAGTACCGTCAAATGATTCCCATTCAAAATATTTACTATATGCTGTCCTATGCTTTTCAAACATTACAGGCAGAGAATTACAAAGACTTAGCAACAGAAAACTTTCATAATACTGCAGAATTATGTGCAGCGATTCTTGATAAAGGAATTGGTATTCAATTAAAACATGGTTTAAGAAGAGATTATGTATCAAAATCCGAATCTCTTTCTACACTACAGGGAAAACTTAACATTTCAGAATCCATCAAGACCCAGACAATGCTCAAAAAACAAATGATTTGTACCTATGATGAATTCTCAACCAATATACAATTTAACCAAATTATTAAATCCACTGTATTACTGCTTCTTAAAGCGAATATTACAAACAGCCGAAAAAAGAGTCTAAGAAAACTATTGCTATTTTTTTCTGACGTTAATGAAATTGACCTGCATTTTGTAAATTGGAATCAACAGTATAATCGCTCTAATCAAAACTATCAAATGTTAATCGGTATGTGCTATCTAGTCTATAAGGGTCTTCTGACAACACAAAATAACGGCACTACTAAACTCATGGATTTTTTTGACGGACAACGAATGTGTCGCTTATATGAAAAATTCTTGCTTGAATATTATCGGAAAGAACATCCAGAACTCACCGCCAATGCATCACAAATTGCATGGCAGCTTGATGATACTGAAAATCAAATGCTTCCTAGGATGCAGACAGATATTATGTTATCCAAAAACAATAACATACTTATTATTGATGCCAAATATTATTCGCATATGACCCAGCAACAATACGGAATACATACTCTGCATTCCAATAATCTTTATCAGATTTTTACCTATGTAAAAAATAAGGAATTTGAATTGAGAAACTATGAACATACTGTATCAGGAATGCTTCTTTATGCACAAACCGATGAAGATATTATTCCTAATAACACCTACCATATGAGCGGAAATCAGATTTCTGTTCTTGCATTAGATTTAAACCAGGATTTTTCAAAAATCTCCAGAACTTTAGATGACATCGTCAA
>OGWX01002562.1_pt1 | contig 10768 bp, 7 predicted proteins | sample 1576151 | NCBI WGS metagenome assembly OGWX01 (sample SAMEA3541591, study PRJEB24748) | human gut metagenome | biome: human gut; feature: human-associated habitat; material: faeces | place: China | collected 2012
CCGGATTGCCTTCGTTTTCCGTTTCAGTCCAGCCGAATCTAAACCTGCCCCACATCCTGTGACAAGTTCTGGTTCTTTTCGCAGCAGGACCGATGCGACCGCACTGCTGGTCGTCGTATTGCCGATTCCCATTTCACCCACTGTAAACAGGCGGTACTCCCGATCCTTCAGCACACGCACCGCATCGATTCCCGTCAAAATGGCTGTCAACACCTCCTGGCGCGTCATCGCTGCTGCTTTTGTAAAATTGGAAGTCCCGCGCCGGATTTTCCGTTCTGTCAGGGGATGAAGCTTCCCCTGATGTTCCACCTCACAGGCGATTCCTATATCGATCGGAAACACGTCCGTTTCTGCCTTTTCTGCCATCAGGCAGGAGCAGCTTCTCCCGCGTGTCATATTCGAAACAACTGCCGCTGTAACCTCCTGCCCGGTCTGTGATACCCCTTCTTCAACCACCCCATTATCCGCGCAAAAAATCAACAGTGCACGCTTGGAGAAATCAGGCACTTTCCCGCCCTGTGCTGCCGCCGCCCGCACAATATCCTCCTCCAGGACTCCCAGGCTTCCAAGTGGTTTTGCCACCCGCCCCCAATGTTTTTCTGCCTGCTCCCGGATTGTCTTGTCCGCTGGTACAATCTGTTTCTTAAGCTGGTCAAACCGTATTTCCAGCTCTTTTTCCGAAAAATGCCGAAAATCTTCCAGCGATTCCAATGTCTCCATATTCTCCTGCTGCATCTATATGTTCCTCCCGTTTTCGTTTCCGCCCTTTTCCATGGGTTCGTGAACGGGCGTACCCTTTCAGTCTATCGTTTACCGGTTCAAAATTCCGCCTATGATTGTACCATCGACCGGAACAATACGCAAATACAAATTTGTTCTCACACCGAAAACGACACCACCCACCCGGGCAGTGCCGTCTTTTTTAAACCCATCTTATAAAATTCTATTTCACATATCCATACAAAACATACAATCTTAGGAAACGCAATCACTTAATCCTCACGCAACCCCTTTCAACATCCACTCATACGCATCATATGCCGTCCGCAGGGAAATCTCGGCAGTCTCTAGTTCTGCTTTTTTCTGCAGATAAGACGCCTCACCCTGTAAATACGTTGCTTTATTAATCGCACCGGACTGATACTTAATCTGGGTGGCGCCGTATGTTTTTTCGGCAGACTGGTAGGCTGCCTGCGCCGCGTCGCGTTCTAGGCTTAATGCCGCTATCTCAGCGTACTGCTCATCCGCTGAGGCGCTTGCGGCGCTCTCGGCTTCCTCGATCTGCTGGTGGCGCAGCTTGCGCGCCGCATCTCCGGTTGCGGAGGATCGTCTGGCTGATTTGACACTGGAACTTGCAACGACAGCTGCCGCGCGGTCCGCATCCAGATTCATAGAAGCCAGTTCCGTTGCCGATACGGCTGGAATTTCCCCCAGCGTAATAGAAGTTCCGCTCTTTCCAAGTAAAATGGCAAGCTGGCGCAGCGCCTTATTTGCCTGATCGGTCGTGGATTGTAATGCTGTCTGGGCGCTTAACAGGTTTTTCTGAGCCTGCAGCAGATCCGTCTCCGTGCAAAGCCCCGCTGCCAGTTCCCGCTCTTTGCGATCTGCCTGCGCCTGATAGTTCTCTGCCGTCTTGGCAGCCGCCTCCACCTCGTCCTGAAGCTGCCGGCAGGTGCCCCACTGGATCTGTGCGGTCTTTACGACCTGCCAGACCGTCCGGTTTCTGGACGCACGGCTTGACGCCGAATTTAAGGAAGTGAGCGACTTTTTATACTGCTTCGCTGCCATCGACAGCGTTTGTGCATTTCGCTCATAGGTGCCGATCAGTGCCTCATCTCCGCCCGCATCTTCGAGCTCATCTGCTTTATAGTTCATATCCCGGGCACCGGAAATCATCGCATCGTAGGCTTCCTGGTAGACGGCAAGGCTGTCCTGATAACTGTAATCGGCGCTGACAGCCGTTCCATTGCCGCGCCGCACCAGCGCCTCCAGTTCCCCGTACTCTATCACAGAATCCGAGAGCTGTTCCTCCGTATAGGAGCCGGACTGGCTGGCGATCGTGTTGTCTGCGCTGTTTTCGGTTATGGTGCCATCTTCCAGCGCCGGACCATCTGCCTCGCTGTCTGAATCACTTTCTGTGCCGGAAATCAAAGGCGTTTTCGCCGCCTGCGCCGGGCTCGATACAAGAATACAAGCCGCCAGGGCAATTCCGATCGAACGACTCAATCTGCTTTTTCCGATTCGTTTCACATTATAACCGTCCAGATGCACATCCAAAGCACTTGCACCGCTTCGGTCTCTTTCTTGCCCCTTGCGCATCTTTTGCTCTGTCCCAGCTTCCGCGTTCATCCATTTTCCTTTCAGATTTCGCATCATCCGCCCACCCCTTTCTACTGCGTGGACGCCAGACCGTCAACCGCCCACTGGTAGGCGAGCTGCGCCTGAAGAAGCGACATGGCTGCTGTCTCTCTTGCCACGGATGCCGATTCATAGGAATAGGTTGCGCTCTGGTATGCGTTCTGGCTGATAAGTCCGGCTGCCAGCTTGCGGTCGTTGGTCTGTTTCGTCTTTTCTTCTAATTCAAAGCTGCGTTTTGCCTGTTCATACTGTGCCTCAGACAGCTTCAGATTTTGATAAGCCGACTGGACATTCGACTTGACTGCCTCCTTCCCGCTGGTCAGAGTCGTCTGATACTGCTCTTTGAGAGTACTCGTCATCGCATTGCTGACCTGACGCGCCAGAATCTTTAACTGATAGTTATTCTCCTGCGCTTTCGCAATGTCCTCTTCGAGGTTGATCGATGCACTCATCTGTTCCTGCGGATCCGGCAATGCACAGATTTCTACTGATGCGCCATATTTCCATCCAAGCATCTGGCACAGGGATTCCTTCGTCGATGCAATATTGCTCTCCGCCGTCGTGATGGACGCCTGCGCCTTTAAAAGAGTCTCCTTGGCATCCAGCACATCCGTCTGTGTCCCATTTCCGGATGAGAGCTTTAAGTTCGCTGTCTCATAGTCTTTTTCTGCCTTGGACACCTGGTTCTGCACACTCTTTAAGTTTTCCTGGGCATTCCAGTACTGGATCATCAGGTTCTGCGCCTGCTGTACCAACGATTTCTCGGTCTGCGTATACCCCCACGCCTTAACATTCGCATCATCGACGTTATTATCGCCCTGCTCGCGCATCTGGGTCGCGGAAGTCTCGCTTCTCTGTGCTGCTGCCAGTGCGGAACCATAATTCGCATCATCTGAATCCGGGTACTCGATACTGCTCTCGATCTCATCTGCCGCGTCATAATATTCCTGCGCGATCTCATTGCTGTCTTTGCCCTGATAATCCTTGTACTCGATCCGGTTCTTCTCCACTGTGCTGTTGTACTCATGGATCCGATCAGCAATCTCGTCAAATTCGAGCTTATCATCCTGCAGCGAAGCCCATTTTTCTGTGGAATATGCAAATTGCGGGCTGGCTGCCAACACCTGGATCGGCGCATCTGCCGCCAGAAAAAGCCCCAGTGAGCAGGCTGCTGCACCGGCCGCAATCCGATGCTTCAGACATATTTTTTTATTTCGATTCATGTATGTCACTCCATTCCGATATATCTGATTTTAACAATTATCCTATTCTGTTTCCAATTAATCTATGTCCGGTATCTCTTCCTTCGGTTTCCGGCTCAGCAGTGCGTAATATACTGGAACCATGAAGAGCGCGACAATCACACCTACGCTCAGGCCGCCGATATCTACGATCGCCAGACCCTGTGTTGTGGAACCGCTGCTTCCGATTGCCAGTGCCATCGGGATCATCGCGAGGATGGTTGTCATACTTGTCATCAGAATCGGTCGGATACGGGTCGCACCTGCCTCGATGAGCGCTGTCCGCAGATCCATCGTGGAGCGATACTGGTTGACCGTATCCACGTAGAGAATACCGTTATTTACAACAGTTCCGACCAGAATCAGGAAGCCAAGCAGGGACGTCATACTGATGCTGACGCCGGTCAGCTTCAGTAATCCGAAGGAACCAACCAAACTGAACGGGATGGTCGTCATAACCATGATGGAAAACTTCACAGACTCAAACTGTGCCGCCATGACAACGAATACCAGGAATACTGCAATCGCAATCGCGCGGTACAGGGAGCTGAACTCACTCTTCATCATACGGTCACGGCTGCTCTGCCCAATGCTGATTGTACCGCTTAAGTTCGGAGTAATTACCTCACTGTTGATTTGCTGCTGTACATTATCACCGGTGTAATCGGCAGAGATTGTGATCTCATATGCACCGTCGGTTCTGGAAATCGAAGCCGGACTGTCCTCAAATACGACATTTGCCACATCGGTCAGTGCCACCTTCTGTCCGTTTGTTCCCGTCAAAATAATATCTTTTATGTTATCAACTGTCTCGTACTCGCCCTCCGGATACTCAACCGTTACCGTAATGTCCTCGCCGTCAATTTTAAGTGTCGTCGCGTCGATACCGCTCAACATCTGGTTGATCGTCGTTCCGATACTGGAAGCCGTGAGTCCATACGCCTTTGCCATGACCGGATCAATCTTCAGGGTAATGATCGGTGCATTATTCTCAATACTGGAATGGATGTTGATGACATCCGTTCTTGCTGTCATTTCCTTGACAATCTTATCACTAACTTCTTTTAATTCATCATACTGCGTGCCGTGAAGAATCACTTCATAGCCGCGCTGTCTTCCCATGAAGCTCATGGAAGTCGATGCCGATACGTCGATCGTACAGTTTGCAATGTTATCCATCTCTTTCTGCCACTGATCGGCTACATCGTCTGTTTTCATGGTACGGTCATCTTTCAGATAGGCACTGATCTCGCCGCTGTCTCCGTTGTAACGCAGCATGTACGAATCAACCTGGCCGCTCGCGGAAACAATCGCCTCCGCTTCTGCCAGCGCCTCCTCGATCTTTTCCTGTTTCAGCCCCGGACGCGTCTCTATGCTGACACTGACTGTACCGGTATCATCCGATGTCATCAGCTCCGTCTGCATTCCGCTCGCCAGAATTACCGTCAGTACAAGTACCAGAACCGAAAATCCCATAACCATCGCTTTATGGTTTAACAGGCGGTCCATGATGCCGCGGTACCATTTCTGTAAACGTTCAATCGGACGTCCCATCAGGGCGCGCTTCGCCTCGCTCGGTTTGTAGAACAAATAGCACAGTGGAACCACCGTCATCGCAGAAAGCAGGGACGCCGACATACAGAACACGATCGTGAATCCCAGCGGTTTGAACATCTGTCCGGTCATACCGTTTAAGAATGCCAGCGGCAGGAATACGACACAGGTCGTGATCGTCGAACCGATGATCGAGTTGATGACAATGCCGGTTCCGTGAAGCGCTGCTGAAAAATAGCCAAGCGCCCCCTTGTCTTCCTGCTCCGCCGTTGCACGGAAACAGCTCTCCAGTACAACGATCGAGTTATCGACCATCATGCCGACGCCGAGTACCAGCGCACTCATCGTGATAACGTTCAACGAAAATCCTGCCATCGTGATCGCAATCAAGGACATCAAAATCGAAGTCGGAATGGAACTTCCGACGATCAGGGACGCCTTATAATCGCCAAAGAACAGGAAAATGATGAACATGGAGATGATAACCGCCAGAACCATTGTCTCTGCTACGTCTTTTAAGGAATCAAGAATCGTGTCAGATGTATCATTTGCAACCGTGATCGTCAGATCCGAATCATCTGCCATCAATTCTTCAATTTTCTCTTTTACAGCCGAGGACACTTCCATATCTGTGCTGTCCTGCTGCTTCTGAATCGAAACGGAGATCGTCTCCTGACCGTTGTAACGGGAAATGCCGCCTTGGTCTTTCGTTGCCTCATACACATTTGCCACATCCGACAGAGAAATAATCTGTCCTGCCGGCGTCTTGATTGGAATATCCTGCAGCTCATTTACCTGTTCTGTTTTTAAGGAGGTAGTAACGGAAAGCTCCAGGTTTCCGGCATCTGCCTCACCCGACGGGGATGCCACGTTCGCATCGCTGATCGCACTCGCAACATCCTGCATGGTCAGATTGTACCGATCCATTTTTTCAGACTGTAATTCAATGCTGACGTACTTAGAAGAACCGCCTCGCGTCTCAATGTTTGCAATCGAAGAAATTCGTTCTAATTCAGGTACTATCTTCTGATCCACATAATCGTAGAGGTTTGTCTGCGTCTTATGTGCAATCGAAAGCATCATGCTGTCTCCTTGATTGGAGTTCATCGACATAACGCTCGGTTCCACATCATCCGGCAGCTTCCGCTGGATATTGTCCAATTTCTGCTTTAAGTTGTCATACGCCTCATCCATATCGGTACCGTAGTCATACTGAAGCATGATCATCGAACGTCCATCGCTGGATTTGGAGGTAATCGTGTCCACACCTTCCAGTGTACCGATCGCATCCTCGATCGGTTCGGTTACCAGCTCGCTGATATCCTCCGGTCCTGCGCCTGAATAATTTGCCATGATAATCAGCATCGGTGTCTCCATCTCCGGCATCTGCTCCAGCTTTGCCGAAAAGGCCGATGAAATACCGAATACAACCAGACACAACAGAGCCATGACAGTAGTAACCGGATGTTTCAGGATATATTTCGTTACTCCCATGTCTTACATTCCTCCTGTCCTACTGTTTCTGTCCATTTTTTGCATCTTTCGGGGTGCCTGCATCACCCGCAGGCTGATCCTTTCCACCATCTGCCGGAGCGCCCGCTTTCTGTCCATTTTCAGAGCCTGCCAGGGCATCAGCTTTCTGGTTTCCAGCTTCATCCGCTGCTGCCGCATCTGTTTCTTCACCCTTTAAGTTAACAGTTGAACCCTCATAAAGCTGGGAACTCCATGTACTGATGACGAGATCATCTGCCGTCAGCCCCGACTTGATCTCCGCCAGCTCTGTATTATAAAGCCCCACTTCGACTTCCACTTTATGTACCGTTCCGTCCTGGTAAACATAGACATTTCCAACGCCGTTATCATAGTAGATCGCATCTACCGGCACGGTCATGACATTCTCTGCACGCTCAGAAGTTACTGTTACCTTGACAGTACTTCCCGTTGAAAGGCTGTTCGCCTCCGGCAGCTCTGCCTTTATCTTAAACAGACCGTTGCTCTCGTCCGCCATGCTGCTGACATCGGTAATCACACCATCATAAGTCGTTCCATCTTTTACAATCGTCATCGCGTCGCCCTGGTTTAAGTTGCTCATAACACGCTCGGATACGTAGAACGATACCCTTTTATCTCCCTCACCGGAGATAACGCAGAGCTGCGCCTGCTGGTTGACATGATCATATACATCAATATCCATCGTCTCAATCTTGCCGGAGATCGGTGCGGTCACGGAACTGTATTCCACCTGACGGTCGTAGTTTAATTTTGCCGATTCATAATTTAACTGTGCCGTCTTCGCCTGGTTCTGGTACTGCTCCCATTCCTGATCAGAAATATCTCCTCCCTGATAAAGAAGCTGCATACGGCTTAAATTGCTCTGTGCCTCGGTCAGGTTAACAGAGGCGGAGTCCATCGCATTTTTCGCCGTCTCAACCTGTTCGGTATTGATCGTACAGAGAAGCTGACCCGCTGCTACCATATCACCGACGCTGACGTTGACGCCCGTCACATCGCCGGATGCCTTCGCATAGACATAGACAACGTCCGATGCCTCTACGGTACCGGATGTGCTGGTTGTCCGCTCGATCGTTCCGCTCTTTGGATTCTCAGCCGCAACCGTCGCCACATTGTCCATCTGCGTGTCCTGCATACCGCCCGGACCGCCGCCTGAACCTCCTTTGCTGCCGCCCTTGAAACGCATAAAAAGCGCCGCAAGTACGAGCACCACCACCACCGCGATGATGGCTGTTTTCTTTTTATTCTGCTTTGCCGCTTCCATCAGAGAAGATAGTTTACTCATTTCGCATATTCCTTTCTGGTTTTTCCTAATTGTCCCTAGTATAACATCCCATTTTTAAACGAGTTTCAACTACATATAAACTGAATGTAAACGAACCGTGAAAAAAATGTGTTGCACCGTTCACAATCAGTTTAAACTCATGTGGTATACTATGAGTACTTATGATATTACATCTTTTTAATTGAATTATAGGGAGGTTTTACGGATATGTTTCACATTCTCGTGGTAGAAGATGATGCGAAGCTGCGTTCCCTGTTCTGCACGGTACTCACCAACAGTGGTTATCTGGCGCTTCCGGCAGAAAGCGGCGAAAAAGCATTATCTCTTTTAGATTCTGAATATGTAGATCTCATTATTTCGGATATTATGATGTCCGGAATGGACGGATATGAACTGATTGATCACCTGCGGACGAGTGGATTTACGATGCCGATCCTGATTATCACCGCCAAAGAGCGCTTCGAAGACAAGCAGCGCGGCTTTCAGGCAGGCACGGATGACTATATGGTGAAGCCGATCGATGTCAATGAGATGGTTCTGCGGGTTGGCGCCCTGCTCAAACGCGCCAAGATCGCGACGGAGCATCGGATTGTCTGCCAAAATACGATTCTCGACTACGATGCACTGACGGTCACGGTCAACGGGCAGGAGACACTTCTGCCGCAGAAAGAATTTTATCTTCTATATAAATTACTTTCTTATCCAAATAAGATTTTCACGAGGCAGCAGCTCATGGACGAAATCTGGGGGCTTGACTCGACAACCGACGAACGGACGGTCGATGTGCATGTCAACCGGCTGCGCGAACGGTTTAAAAACTGCGATGATTTTATCATCATGACCGTGCGGGGTCTCGGCTATAAGGCGGTGAAAACAGAAGCATGATCAACAAGAACTTTACCAAATATTTCCAGATTCCACTCTACTGGCTGACCCTCCTGGTCTTTTTCTTCCTGGTGTCCTCGTTGATACCGATGCTGACCGGATATTTTGTCTCGCTGCTCACAAGCGGAACAGATAAACACGAAGTTTTTCGGATTTTCGGTCCGAATTTTCCGAGTCTGATGTCATTTTTGAGCAGCCTTGCGTTCAGTATCGCGCTGTCGCTGTTCCTCTGGTCGAAAATCCTCCGCCCGATCGGTTCCATCAGCCTTGCCGCTAAGCAGGTAGCAGACGGAGACTTTTCCGTTCATGTGCCAAATTCGAAGTCTTTGCAGGCGATCTGTGAACTAACCGACAATTTTAACCGTATGGTGCAGGAGTTAAACAGCATCGAATCGCTGCGAAATGATTTCGTGACCACAGTTTCCCATGAGTTCAAGACACCGCTCGCCGCCATCGAGGGCTATGCGACATTGCTGCAGGATCCATCTCTCTCAGAGGCGGACCGGAATGAATACACGCGCATCATCATCGACAGCACGCGCCAGCTCACCACGATGACCGGCAACATTCTTCTGCTTTCCCGCCTGGAAAAGCAGGAGATCGTGACTGGCCGCACGACGTTCAGCCTCGACGAACAAATCCGGCAGGCAATTCTTCTGCTGGAACCGCTCTGGGAGAAAAAGCATCTGAATCTCGACATTGATCTGACGGCGTGCAAATTTTACGGCAACTGTGAGATGCTGCAGCAGGTCTGGATCAATCTCCTGCAAAATGCCATCAAATTCACCCCGGCTGGCGGTATGCTTTCTGCCAAACTCGTTATCACAGGAGATAAGGTGCGTGTCTCCATCCGCGATACCGGCGTCGGCATGGATGACGCCACGATGAAACGGATCTTTGAAAAATTTTACAGCAGGAACTCTGATCCCAATGAAAAGGGCAACGGGCTGGGACTTTCCATCACGAAACGGATCATCGACCTGATGCACGGTACCATCGAGGTATCCAGCCAGGTGGACGAGGGTAGCTGCTTTACAGTGATTCTGCCGCTTGAAAAAGCATAGAATCTCATCGGCAAAACATATTGTACCCGACAATCATCAGAGAAATGGCGATGCTGACCCATAGAAAATTCTTTGGGAAAATGAGCACCAGGGTCATGCCAAATCCCATTGAAAAAAGGACTAAACCAAATAAACGCTTCATAGAATGATACCTCTCTGAAATGTCTGTTTTCAAAAGAAGTTAAATAGCAGGCGATCATTGCCAGAGACATCTGACATTCGGTCGTGTGCTATGATCATTCTATGAAGCGTTTTGATTTTAATTTCTTTATTTCTTCTCTTCCATCTCGCCCGCCATCTTCTCAGCTGTCTGCATCGTCTCCGCATCGATCGGTCCGGTGCTTCCGCCGACAAATTTATTGACGAGATCCGGTGCCATGTCGAGAACCTTGGTCAATGCATCCTGATGCTTGATATTGACCACCTTCGTCATGCCATTCTGAATGACCAGCACCGCGCTCGGCGTCATCTTGGCGCTCATGCCGCCCGCATTCTTCTCTTTCGCCGACTGACCAAACGCGCCCGCCGCCATGCCGCAGGTTACATCCACGAGTGGAAGTATAATCGCATCGCCAACTGTCACCGGCTCTCCCACGACTGTCTTCGTCCTGACGAACTCATCCATACCCTGAAATAATGCACCGATTGTCGATGCAAACTGATTGTCTGCCATATTATCTTCCTCCTCGGTTTCTATATTTATAAACCTGTGTCCGTACATTCTTATCCATCCAGATCCGAAGCGCCATCAATGCCAGCACGCCAATCTGGACTCTGCCCCGGAACGAAAGCTCCCCGTCCAGCGCATTTGCATCCATGACCGGAGTCAAATCAATCTTCTTTCCGTAAACTGGATACAAAAAAGCCGC
>OGWX01002568.1_pt1 | contig 10756 bp, 6 predicted proteins | sample 1576151 | NCBI WGS metagenome assembly OGWX01 (sample SAMEA3541591, study PRJEB24748) | human gut metagenome | biome: human gut; feature: human-associated habitat; material: faeces | place: China | collected 2012
AGTGATAATTATTTTAATAAAAAAAAGAAAATATATAAAAGCTCTACTATAAAAGTTACTCAAAAATTATCTAACATACCTATTTCTAACTGGAAATTAGAAGAAATTTATGCTCGAGATGCAGAAATAATTTTTACACTAACATCATTATTTGAAAAATGGAATACTGAATATACTAATCTAACACATTAAATAAAAAAGTAGACATATTAAACTGCACCCCAAAAGTTGTTTTTATATCCAACTTCTGGGGTGCAATTCATTTTTGATATTTATCTTCTTTTTACTTTAATTATACAATCTGGAATAAATAGAATTTAAGATAATAAGTTTCTGGGATACCAAATACAATTGGGTGGTCAGGAGATTGCTGACGTGCTTCTATCTGACGAAGTGTTACTTTGGCATCACTTGCTGCTTCATTTAACATTTTTAAGAATAAATCTTCTTTCATGAAATGAGAGCAAGAACAAGTTGCTAAATATCCGCCACGTGGCAACAATTTCATTGCACGTAAATTGATATCTTTATATCCACGATAAGCATTTGTTACAGTCGCATGAGATTTTGTAAACGCTGGTGGATCTAAGATGATAAAATCATAATCTTTATTTTTTTCTTCGATAAGTTTTGTTAATAAATTAAATACATCAGCTTTAATCGCTTTTGCATTATCAAGCCCATTCATTTCAATATTTTTAGTAGTCATATCTACTGCTTCTTGAGAAATATCTACAGCTGTTACAGATAATGCACCGCCACTAGCAGCATTTAAAGCAAATGCTCCTGTATGAGTAAAACAATCTAATACTTTTCTGCCTTTTGCCAAATGAGCTACGGCTCTACGATTGTATTTTTGGTCTAAGAAAAAGCCTGTTTTTTGTCCGTTTTCTACATCAACGTTATATTTAATATTATTTTCAGTGATAACTAAAGTTGTATGTTCCTTACTTTCATCTAATAATGGATGTTTATAAAACCCTTTGTATTCTTCCATGCCTTCAAGTTTGCGGATTTTAACATCATTGCGTTCATAGAAGCAATTTATTTCTTCGCCATATTCACGCATGATTTCAATTACTTTGCTAAAAATAACATCTTTGCGAACTTCGATACCTAAAGATAAAACTTGTGCTACTAATACATCTTCAAAACGGTCAATTGTAAGTCCAGGGAAACTATCTGCTTCACCAAAAATCAAACGACAGCAGTTGAAGTCTTCACCCATTACTTGACGGCGATAATCTATAGCATAACGCACGCGACGTTCCCAAAATGCTTCATCAAATTTATCATTAGCATTTGTGGAAATAATTCTTATGCGAATTTTAGAATTATCATTGATAAAACCTGTACCAAGGTATTTGCCTTTATTTGTAAGTACATCAACTAAATCGCCATTTTCATAAGTGCCATCAATGTCGATTACTTCATCGCCAAAAACCCATGGATGATTCTGATTTCTTGGTTTGGTGCAAAACTGATCGTTACAACCGGAAATGATCCGGTAAATGGTATGTCGACCGGTCAGCTGATGAGTCTCGTTGCTTATGCGATGCAGATTCTGATGAGTCTTATGATGCTGTCGATGGTATTTGTTATGATCATTATTTCCAGAGCATCTGCAGAGCGTATTGTAGAGATTCTTTATGAGAAAAGCGACCTTACAAATGGAGAATCTCCGGTAACAGAAGTAAAAGACGGTTCCGTTGTATTTGATCATGTAAGCTTCAGCTACACAGGGAAAAAGGATAAGATCTGTCTTTCTGATATTAATTTAAATATCAGATCCGGTGAGACGGTTGGTATCATCGGAGGAACCGGTTCGGCAAAGACAACGCTGGTTCAGCTGATCCCGAGACTTTATGATGTCACAGAAGGAAGCCTGAAAGTAGGCGGTCTGGACACAAGAAAATATGATCTGGAAGCTCTGCGTGATCAGGTAGCGATGGTTCTTCAGAAAAATGTGCTGTTCTCCGGAACGATCAAAGAAAACTTACGCTGGGGAAATGAAAATGCGACAGATGAACAGCTGATTCATGTCTGTCAGCTCGCCCAGGCTGACGATTTTATCCAGACATTTCCGGATAAATACGATACTTACATTGAGCAGGGCGGAAGCAATGTATCCGGCGGTCAGAAACAGAGAATCTGTATTGCAAGAGCACTTCTGAAAAAACCGAAAATCCTGATTCTGGATGACTCTACCAGTGCGGTAGATACGAAAACAGATGCGTTGATCCGAAAGGCATTCCGTGAGGAAATCCCGGATACAACAAAATTTATCATCGCACAGCGTATTTCATCGGTACAGGATGCGGACAAGATCATTGTTATGGATAAAGGCCATATTTCTGCGGTTGGCACGCATGAAGAGCTGCTTGCATCCAATGAGATCTATCAGGAGGTTTACTATTCTCAGGTGAAAGGAGGAAGCGAAGATGAGACAGCCGAATAACAAAAAAGGACCGGAAGGAATGGCAAAAGTAAATAAAGATGTTGTAAAAAGACTGATGTCTTATATCGGACATTATAAACTGCGTTTTGCTGCTGTCCTGATCTGTATCGTGGTCAATGCACTTGCCATGGTGTCCTGCTCACTGTATCTGCAGACACTGATCGACAGTTATATCACACCGCTGCTTCAGGCAGCCACACCGGACTTTGCACCGCTGTTCCGTTCCATTTTGATCATGGGATGTATTTACGCAGTGGGAATCCTTGCCTGCCTGTTTTACAACAGAACGATGGTAAGTATCGCACAGGGAACGTTAAAACGTATTCGAGACGAGATGTTCGAACATATGCAGACACTGCCGATCCGTTATTTTGATACGCATACACATGGCGATATTATGAGCCATTATACCAACGATACGGACACGCTGCGTCAGATGCTTGCACAGAGTATTCCGCAGATGTTCTCCTCTCTGATCACGATCATTTCAGTGTTTTTTGCCATGCTTTTCACAAGCTGGCAGCTTACCATTTTTGTACTCTGCTTTGTATTTATCATGCTTCAGGTGACAGGACGTGTTGCCGGAAAGAGTGGTTATTATTTTATACGTCAGCAGAAAGCTCTTGGTGATGTAAATGGTTATATCGAAGAGATGATCAACGGACAGAAAGTTATCAAAGTATTCTGTCACGAAGAGAAAGCAAAAGAAGTATTTGATCAGAAAAACGAAGAACTGTGCAGAGATGCATCGGCAGCCAACAGCTTTGCCAATATCTTGATGCCGATCATGGGGAATCTCGGAAACCTGCAGTATGTGCTTCTGGCAACCATTGGCGGCACCATGGCACTCGGCGGCGTGGGCGGTATGACGATCGGAACGATCGCATCTTTCCTGCAGCTCAGCCGAAGCTTTATGAATCCGATCAGTCAGATTTCAAATCAGCTGAATATGGTTGTCATGGCACTTGCCGGAGCAGAACGTATTTTTAAACTGATGGATGAAGAGCCGGAGCTGGACGAGGGGTATGTAACGCTTGTCAATGCGAAGGAAGAAAACGGAAAACTCACCGAGACGAAAGAGCGTACCGGAAAATGGGCATGGAAGCATACGCACCAGGCAGATGGATCTGTGGATTACCGCGAGCTGCAGGGCCGTGTGGTATTCGAACATGTTGATTTCGGCTATAACCCGGATAAAATCGTTCTGCACGATGTATCACTGTTTGCGGAGCCGGGTCAGAAGATCGCGTTTGTCGGTTCCACCGGAGCCGGAAAAACAACCATTACCAATCTGATCAACCGTTTTTATGATATTCAGAAAGGTAAGATCCGTTACGATGAGATCAATATTGGAAAGATCAAAAAAGACGATCTGAGAAGATCGCTTGGCATTGTTTTGCAGGATACACATCTGTTTACGGGAACGGTAAGAGAAAATATTGCCTTCGGAAAGCTCGATGCGACGGAGGATGAGGTTGTAGCAGCAGCAAAACTGGCGAATGCGCACGGGTTCATTATGCGTCTGCCGCAGGGCTATGACACAATGCTGACCGGAGACGGTGCGAATCTGTCCCAGGGTCAGCGGCAGCTTCTTGCGATCGCGCGTGCAGCCATTGCGGATCCGCCGGTACTGATTCTCGATGAGGCGACAAGCTCCATTGATACCCGTACCGAGCGCATTGTTCAGGATGGTATGGATAAGCTGATGAGCGGAAGAACAACCTTTGTTATCGCACATCGTCTGTCTACCGTACGAAACGCCGATTGTATCATGGTTCTTGAGCAGGGACAAATTATTGAGCGCGGTACCCATGATCAGCTGATGGAACAGAAAGGAAAATATTATCAGTTGTATACCGGAAATCAGGTTTCTGCATAGCAGAAAAAACGGAAAAAGTAAGTCCCGCACGACAGAAAATAAAAATCTGTCTGTGCGGGATTTTTTTGTGAAGCAGCGGCTGGTTTTATGTGCGAGTAGCGAAGCGGATTGCGAATATCCGATTCGAAACGATGATTGCGAGTGATACAGTAAGTTCCCACAGGTTTTTGGGTCTTGAAAAAGACAGCGGGATTTTATAAAATAGAAGAAGCGTTTGAATATATGCAAAGGAGAAAAACTATGGAATACCTGAATACAGCGCAGGAGCTGCTCGATTTTATCATGCGGTGCAAAAGCCCGTTTCATGTGGTAAAAGAAGCCGGCGATCTGCTGAACGAAAATGGATATACAAAACTGGAGGAGACAAAAGAATGGAGTCTCGTTCCGGGCGGAAAATATTATGTGACGAGAAATGAATCCTCGGTGATTGCGTTCCAGATCCCTGAGAGCGCATTTTCCAGCTACCAGATCATCGCAAGCCACAGCGACTGTCCGACGTTTAAAGTAAAGGGAGAGGACCCATTCGTGACGGATGGTCATTACACCCGCCTGAACGTGGAGGGCTACGGCGGAATGATCCGTTCCCCATGGTTTGACCGTCCGCTTTCCCTGGCGGGCCGCATGGTGGTACGTGACGGAAACAGCGTGAAATCCGTGCTGGTTGATGCCGGACGAGATCTGGTGACGATCCCGAATCTGCCGATTCATCTGAATCGTGACATCAACAACGGAATCAAATACAGTGTGCAGACCGACATGCTCCCGATTCTCGGTGATGAGACAGCGAAAGATCATTTTTATGAGCTGTTTCTGCCGGATACCGCAAAAGAGGATATTCTCTCCATGGAGCTTTATCTGTATAACCGAGTGGAAGGATCCATCTGGGGTGCCGGAAAAGAGTTTTTATCCAGTGGGCGTCTGGATGACCTGCAGAGCGCGTTTGGCTCCTTAAAGGGCTTTCTTGCTGCAAAGGCAACAGGCCAGGTCAATGTCTGCGCAATCTTTGACAATGAGGAGGTAGGAAGCCTCACAAAGCAGGGTGCGGATTCTTCGTTCCTGACAGAGACACTGCAGCATATCAATGCAGCCTGTGGAAAAGACACGATTGCATATCACAGAGATCTTGCGGGAAGCTTCCTTGTTTCTGCTGACAATGCACATGCCTTCCACCCGGCGCATGCGGAGAAATACGATCCGAAGAGCCGCGTCTACATGAACGGCGGCGTTGTCATCAAACAGAGTGCAAACCAGAAATACACGACCGATGCTGTTTCGGAAGCCGTAACAAAGATGATTTGCGAGAAGGCCGGCGTACCGTGCCAGGTATTCGCAAACCACGCCGACATTCCGGGCGGAAGCACGCTCGGCGCAATTCTGAACTCTCTTGTCTCGGTAACAAGCGTGGATATCGGAATGGCTCAGCTTGCGATGCATTCCCCGTATGAGACGGCAGGTGCCAAAGATACTGCTTATCTGGTGCAGTTCGCAAAGACCTTTTATGAGACGACACTGGTGCGGACAGAGCATGGATTTTCTCTGGAAGAAAAATAAAAGTTTAAGATAGAAAAAAGCGGCCGGCGGGACTTTTGAAAAGCCTCTGCCGGCCGCTTTTTGCGTACTTGCAAAGTGTGTTTTAAGGATCAGATTATTCTGTCCGGAGTGCCGTAACCGGATCGCTTTTTGCCGCTTTCTTCGACGGAATCAGACCGCCGATCAGGGTCAGAACGACGCTGAGTGCAATCAGAACAAGCGCCGGGACGAGTGGAAGAGAAGCACTGACCTTCGTCGTATCCGCCAGATGGTGGATCAGAAGGTTGCCCGGAATCATCAGAAGCAGCGAGAGCCCGATGCCGATCAGTCCTGCACAGAGTCCGATGATGAAGGTTTCGGCATTGAAGACCTGCGAAATATTGCGTTTCGAAGCACCGATCGCGCGCAGGATACCGATCTCTTTCTTACGTTCCAGAACACTGATATAGGTGATGACGCCGATCATAATCGAGGAAACCACAAGGGAAATGCCGACAAAAGCGATCAGCACGTAGCTGATGATGTTGACGATATCCGTGACGGAGGACATCAGAGTGCCGACCACATCGGTGTACGAGATTACCTGCTCGTTTTTGCCTTCTTTTTCCATCGTGTCATTGTAACCGTCGAGGATGGAGACAACGTGTTCCTTGCTCTCAAAGTTTTTCGGGTAAATGCTGATCGAAGAAGGTTCGTCAAAATCAGCGTAGCCCAGTTTCTGCAGATTGCCCTCATAGGTGGAAGAGCCGGAAGAACTAAGAGAAGCGAAGAGCTCCTTCATATCATCCTCAGTCATATTCATCTGGAAGGCACTTGCAAAGGCATCGGTGTCAATCTTCATGGCATCGCCCATCGAATCCTGCAGAGAATTACCGACCTGCGTTATGGCGCGCTCCATCTCGGACTGAATTGCAGAGGCCATCTGCGTCATCATCTGTTCCATCGCGGAAGTGATCTGTGTCTGCAGAACCGAGGCGACAGAAGCGGAGTAGCTTCCCATAACGCCTGCCATGTAGTTTGTGAGCGCAGAAGAAACCTGGGACTGCAGTCCGTCGAGATCGACGATTTTTGTGATACCGCTGTTCAGCCGCTGCTGGCCGTCCGCCGTGTTCAGATAGGCGATAAAGTGCTGGCCCATCTCCGTCGGATCCGGCAGGCCGTTCTCCTTCACGTAAGCGAGATAACCGTTGGAAAGCTCCGTCGCAAGCGCAGTGAGCTGGTCGGATGTAATTTCGATATTGCCGTTGTTCTGCATCACCTCGGAAATCCAGTCGTTGATGATCTGAACAGCTTCTTCGGTCTGCAGATACTCCGCAAGATAAGCATCAAACTGTTCCGGATCGGTGTAGCCCATCTTGATCAGGTATGCCTGATACCCTTTGAAGATCCGCTGAATGAGTTCCTGGATCTGTTCCTGTGTAATGGAAACACCGCCGCCGTCCGCAATGATGGTCTGGATGTGGCGCCGCAGGATTTCCTGTGCTTCCGTGGAATTGATGTAGGAGACGAGATCCTCCTGTAAATGGGAATAATCCGCCTCCGGGTGCTCCGAGGCGTAGCCCTGATAGCCCTCCATGAGGCTGGAAGCCAGTTCCTGCATGCCGTCTTCACTGACATTGAGAGTGAGCCCGGATAAAATCTGGCCAAGATCAAGCTGCGGCAGTCCGTCGAAATTAAGAGAGATCTGACTGAGGTCAATCGCACCCGCGAGATCCATGCTGCTTCCGGCGTCCGCAAAGGCACTGGAAAAATCAAGGTTCATGGAATCACCGGAAAAAGCACCGGAGAGTGCGGAATCGTCGAACTGGAAAGCGTTCTGCAGCTTGTCCTCATCGACAGTGATAAAGGAATCCATATCAAGACCGCTGTTCTGATCCACGGTGCCGAATTCCTGATTCGTAAAGATATCGATGGAGGAGTCCGCCATCTGCTGTTTCACAATCTCGGATTTCTTTGCTTCCTCCACAACGTGGCGGGTCAGCGATGCCGGGTAATTGATGCCGGCAGTCAGGGCAGAGGCGGCAGAGTCAGGGGACGGCTGGACAATACCGGTGATTGTGAGCTTTTCGCCGTTGGCAACGAGCTTTTTCATATAGTCTTTGTTGTCGCTTTTATCTTTCCAGACCTGATACTGACTGTCGTATTCGTAGCAGTCGGCGCTGTTCACAAGACGGAACGTGGTGCCGAGGATATCATCGTAGGAATACGTGCCGATGGAGGAAGGGGTCTCGACGGTTTCTTCATTTAAAAACTGGCGGACCATCTCATCCAGCTCGAGTGCATCGCGGAGCCCCAGGGTGTAGAGCAGAAAATCACTCATTCCGCCGTCGGAAGTGAGGACAAGCACACATTCGTTATAGTTTTCCGGCCAGTGTCCGGCTTTTAAGTCGTACTGGTTCTCGTACAGGGAAGCGGTGTCCGGCATCTCGTAAAAGACGTTGGTGCTCATCATGGATGACATGATGCTGTTGGAGCTTGCGCCAAGGCCGAGCGAGCGGAACGACTGGTCCGGGTGCACCTGGCGGATGGAATCGCCGTCTTCGCGGTAGATCTGCGGCGTGACGGAGTAGGAATATTCGATGGCATTTGTGTAGTCGGAAATGCCGTCCGCACCGCCGTCAAGGTACTTTTTCAGGGAAGCGAGATCGTTGGAGTTCATGGTGGAGAACATGTTGGTCACGACTTCCTGGACTTTGATTTCATTCTTTTTGCCGGAATCTTTTGAGTCTTTGCCGGCATTCTGTGAGCCGACCATCATCGAAGTGAGGTCAAAGCCGGTGCTCTGGATCTGAAGCGGATATTCGGAGAGAGTTTCCTCTTCCATATTCTGAATATACTCGTTGACACCAGAGGAGAGTGCCAGAATCAGTGCAATGCCGATGATGCCGATCGAGCCGGCAAACGAGGTGAGCAAGGTCCGCGCTTTCTTGGTGCGCAGGTTATTAAAACTTAAGGAGAGCGCCGTCAGAAAGGACATCGACGATTTGCCCATGTTTTTGTGTTTGGGAGGAAGCAGGGTTTCGGAATCCGGCTCAAACGGGTTCGTGTCGGAGCAGATCACACCGTCACGCAGGGTGACGATCCGGTTGGCGTAAAGCTCGGCGAGCTCCGGATTGTGTGTGACCATGACGACAAGGCGTTCTTTGGCAACTTCCTGCAGCAGGTCCATGACCTGAATACTGGTGTCGGAATCGAGCGCGCCGGTCGGCTCATCGGCAAGCAGAATTTCCGGGTCATTGACAAGAGCGCGGGCGATGGCGACACGCTGCATCTGACCGCCGGACATCTGGCTCGGCCGCTTGTGGAGCTGTTTTCCAAGACCGACCTTTTCAAGTGCCGCGATTGCTTTTTTGCGCCGCACTTCTTTGGAAACACCGGAAATGGTAAGCGCCAGCTCTACGTTTGCAAGGACGGTCTGGTGCGGGATCAGGTTGTAGCTCTGGAAGACAAAGCCGATCGTGTGGTTCCGGTAGGAATCCCAGTCGCGGTCTTTGTATTTTTTCGTGGAAATCCCGTTGATGATCAGATCTCCGCTGTCGTAACGATCCAGTCCGCCGATGATATTTAACAGTGTCGTCTTTCCCGAACCACTCGGACCGAGAATCGCAACAAATTCGTTATCCCGCAGATTCAGGCTGACATCATCCAGGGCTTTCTGTACCAGTTTTCCTGTTTTATATTCTTTTCGAATATGTTGGATTTGAAGCATATTCTTCTTTCCTTTCTTTTTGCTTCGCTGTTTTCATGGTAAACTGCCAGAAAACATACGGCGCCAACACCAGGATTATCCGGTATCAACGCCGATTTTCGCAGATGGTTATATATTAGCATAAATTTTGCGGGGTGAAAATAAAAAGAATCTAAACTTCTGTAAAACATATCTAAAGAACCAGGCAAATGCAAGTGCTGACATCTGTCCTGTTCTGTTTTCTACATATTTTTTAAGGATGATAAAGCATGAAAAGACTATTGTTAGCTGTTACTGTCTAATTCGAACTCATGGTAAATTCTACGGTTTCCTGTGCACTGTCCAGTGCCTCATCTACACCCATACCACTCTGTGCTGTGAGAGATCAATACTACTGTCTGTAATATCGTTAAAACCTCATTTCAGTCTTGTCCGTAGCTGCCCCATGTTCTTACTCTTACAATACCAGTACATTATCAGATAATGTCTACGCTGTTAACACCCGGAATCTCTTCCAATTGTTCCACATATGTACTTTTGTATGCAGTAGGTAACCGCAGAGTCAACAGCAGAGCGCATGGTGTTTTCTTCGTTTTCCCCTTTATCACATCCATAGTATCTACCTGTATCTGATTCTCCTGAAGTTTTTCCAAAAATTCAGAAATGCTTCCATTGGTTTCCAGTTCCACATAGACGGATAAATATTTACTACGTCGAAAAAAATATTTTTCCAGACGTGGAAGCACGTGAAGGGAAATCAGTACACACACCGTAATGATAGCTCCACCATCCAGAAACCCGATCCCCACTGCAAGACCAACGCATGCACATGCCCATAAACTTGCCGCAGTTGTCAGTCCCCTCACCTGATGCCCGGACACAATGATGGTTCCTACTCCAAGAAATCCTACCCCGCTGATCACCTGCGATGCCATACGCGAAAGATCCGATTTCCCTGGAAAATATACCTCCATATACTGCGCCGTCAACATAACCAGCGTTGCTCCCAGACATACGATCGTATTCGTCTTTGTTCCTGCTCCACGTTTTTTCAATCCTCTGTCCAGACCGATCACACATCCAAGTATCATGGAAACTACAATTCTAATCAAAACATTGGGAATTGTCCATTCCGCACATGAAAAACCAAACATGCGATTCCTCCTTATAACTTTTTATTCTCGTATTTCTTTTATTATAC
>OGWX01002571.1_pt1 | contig 10752 bp, 8 predicted proteins | sample 1576151 | NCBI WGS metagenome assembly OGWX01 (sample SAMEA3541591, study PRJEB24748) | human gut metagenome | biome: human gut; feature: human-associated habitat; material: faeces | place: China | collected 2012
CCAGGGACTCCATCTGGAAAAACAGGGTGGTGCCGTCGGTCCCCAGCCCCCGGACCGCCGGATCCGGGGCAAAGTACAGAGAGCTTAAGGCCACGTCCAGAAAGTGCATGGAAAGATACAGCTCGTTCCTGGCGTTTCCAAGGATCTCCATACAGACTCCTGCCAGCTCCTCTGCCGCCGCCTGCTCCAGCCAGATGGGCGAAGGCGCTCCGGCCTCCGTCCGCATGATGCCGTTTCCCCGGTCCCCCGGCGTCTTCTGTTCATATGGCTCCACTGCATTCTCCCCTTTCTGCTGAACTAAAATTCAAACTTCTTCTTTTTTTCTGGAAATTTATGATATTTAAATTCCATAAGCATTCCGGAAATCTCTCCCATTTTCCTCCGGGAGGCCTCCAGGAGCAGGGTCTCCGTCTCCTCCCGGGTCAGTCCGTCTGCCAGAGAGCCCGGCTCCCCGTCGGGTCCATGGGCCATCAGCCACTTAAAGACTTCCATTTTCCCCAGGCTGTCCAGAAAGACCTCCATCCGGTGCTCCTTTAGAAAGTCCCCGTAGGCGCTCCGTGCCTCCGCCCAAAGGCCATGGGGATACATGAGGCGGGACACGGCGATCTCGGCCGCTGCTGTTACGGATTCCTCCGCCGTCTCATAAACGAACAGCCGGTCATACTTATCAAACCGGACCCTTTTATCCTCAAAGCAGTATCTGTATTTCTGCCCGGTGCCGTGGATGTTGGACACGGTGATCCGGGCCGGCGTGTTCTCCACCGCCTCGTCGTAATAGACCGGAAACAGCAGCCTGGCCGCCTCATGCTCCTCCCCGTCCGGTCCTGGCAGCAGGTAATGGACCAGAAGCCGTCCGCTGGCCTCGGTCACAAAATCCCTGAGCGCCGACCGCTCCGACGGATCCATGTGGACCGTCAGCTCCCGCAGACAGCCGCAGGCCGTTAAAAAGCCGCCTCCCGTCTCCAGGGGACCTCCATAAAAATGGATATGGGAAAGCCTCTCGCAGCCATAAAAGCAGTACCGCCCCAACCGCCTCAAAGTCCTTGGAAGGAACACCTCCTCCACCCCGGTCTGGGCGAGTGCCTTATCTCCCAGATCAGTCACCGGAAGCCCGGAAAGGGTTTCCGGTATAACACAGGCGGCGCCCGGCGACAAAATCTTTGTCACACAGGCGCCTCCGTTTTTTTCCACAAAATCAAATTGTACTTCCATATGCTCCATTACTGCCGTTCTTTCTTCTCTTTCTTTATGAGCTTGTTGATCCGGCGCATATCACTGAATTTATAGTAATAAATGATAAACGCAACGGATGTGACAGTCCAGCTTAAGGGATAGCTGGCCAGGCTGGTATAAAGGCCCGGATATATCACTCCTGCGGTAAAGATCCAGAGGACTCTTAAGCCGCAGGTGCCGAAGCAGATCAGCAGCATGGGGATAAACGTGTCGCCGATGCCCCGGAGGGTACTGGAAAATACGTTTACACAGATATAGCTGAACCAGAACGGCGTTACGAACCGGATGATGGTCATACTTTCCGCCAGCACGTCCGGATCGCTGGTAAAAAGCGACCCCAGGATGCTGCCAAAAAGCATGACGCCTGCGGCCAGGATGGCCGTCAGGATCGTGGTGATCCCCAGACCCACGTAATGGCCCTTCTGCATCCGCTCGTATTTGCGCGCTCCAAAGTTCTGGCCTGCAAAGGTGGTAATGGCGATGCCCATGGCGTCCATGATCATCCAGAACAGTCCGTCCACCTTGCCGTAAACGGCCCAGGCCGCAATGACGTTGGTACCGAAGCTGTTGATGTTGGCCTGGATCACCACGTTGGAAATGGAGTAGAGCACCGACTGGAGTCCTGCCGGAAAGCCGATCTGGATGATCTTTCTCAGCATGGGCTTATCCACCTTCAGATGCTTCAGTTCAAACCGGAAGGATTCCTTCGTGCGCATCAGCGTCCACATCACCAGGGCGGCGGAAAGGAGCTGGGACAGGATCGTCGCCAGAGCGGCTCCCGCCACCTCCATTTTCAGTACCACAACGAACAGCAGGTCCAGTCCGATGTTCACAAAACAACAGACGATCAGATAATACAGCGGCCGCCTGGAGTCTCCCACGGCCCTTAAAATAGCCGCGCCCATATTGTAGACCAGGTTGGGGATCACTCCCAGGAAGTAGATCCGCATATATGTAACAGAATAGTCCATGATCTCTTCCGGAGCGCCCATGGCCTTTACAGCCACTCTGGCGCAGGCCTCGCCCACGATCATCAGAAACACGCCGCCGGCCAGGGCCAGACAGAAGGAGGTATGGACCGAGGTCCGTACCTGGTCATCCTGGCGCGCTCCGTAATGCTGGGAAACGATCACGGCCGCACCGGAGGACAGGCCCACGAAAAAGCCCACCAGAAGGTTGATCAGGTTTCCTGTGGTTCCGCCTACGGCAGACAAGGCCTCCTTTCCAACGAATTTTCCCACGATCATGGCATCCGCCGTGTTGTAAAGCTGCTGGAAAAAGGTTCCAAACAGGATGGGGAAGAAGAAGATCAAAAGCTGCTGCCAGATCACGCCCTCCGTGATCCCATTATACTGTACGGTCTCATTTTTCTTTCGCTGCATCAGTTTCACCTATTGTTTTAAAAAAATGTTTTTTTACAAAAGTTCCTTTCTCAGTTCCTCTCCGCTCTTTGAGGATAAGTATGCCGGCGGAAGATCCAGGATCGTCTTGCAGCCGGTCATGCCCTCCTGCTTCATGCGGTACGCAGCCCTGGCACAGGCCACGATCACGGAAGAGGTGAATTCCGGATTGGAATCCAGCTTCAGGCTGTACTCGATCACATGATTATGCTCCAGATCCCAGCCCGTTTTTCCGCTGCGGATCACAAAGCCGCCGTGGGGCAGGCTTCTGTGGTCCCGCTCCATCTCCTCCTGGGAGATAAAGTGTACGGTGGTGTCATAGTCGGCAAAATAGTTGGGCATTGTCACGATCTCTTTTTCGATGGCCGCCAGGTCTGCGCCCTCCTCTGCCACCACAAAGCACTCTCTTGTGTGCTTCTGTCTTGTGGTCAGCTCCGGCGTTTCCCCGCTGCGGATGGCCTCCAGTGCGCTTTCCACCGGGATCGTATACTGCCTTGCATCCTTCACGCCCGCAATGCGGCGGATGGCGTCGGAATGGCCCTGGCTCACGCCTCTGCCCCAAAACGTATAGTCCTTTCCGTCCGGAAGCACTGCGCTTCCGTACAGGCGGTTTAAGGAGAACATCCCTGGATCCCAGCCGGCGGAAATCACCGCTGTGTTTCCAGCCTCTCTTGCGGCCTTATCCACAGCCGCAAAGTGCTCCGGGATCTTTGCGTGGGTATCAAAGCTGTCCACCACGTTAAAATATTTCGCATATTCCGGGGTCTGCTCCGGAAGATCCGTAGCGCTGCCTCCGCAGAGGATCAGGACGTCCACCTGGTCTGCCAGGTCTTTGGCATCCTTCGCCGGATATACGTTCACTCCCTCTGTCAGGATCTTCACGCTTCCGGGATCTCTTCTTGTAAATACTGCCGTTAATTCCATATCGGGATTCTGCTTCAGCGCACATTCCACACCGCGCCCAAGATTTCCGTATCCCATGATTCCTACTCGAATTGTCATAGATCTCATTCCTCCGTTCTGCGGCCGGCTCCGGGCGGAAATCCCGCCGCAGGTCCGGCTCTGGTTCACAGTCTCTTCAGACCAGGACAGGATCTCCCGGTCTTTTTTCATTTTAGCAATATGGCTTTTCCATGTCAATGCGTTTCTCTGCGGATAAAGAAGAAAGCCACTGCCGCTGTGATAAACTCAGAGACCGTCACCACCAGCCAGATGCCGTTGACGCCCAGGATGGCCGGGAGCACCAGCACCAGCACTGTATTTAAGACTACTCCCCTTAACAGAGTAATGGCAAGGGAACGCTTTGGCTGCACCACCGACTGGAAATAGGTGCTGCACATGATGTTCCACTCACTCACTAAGAATGCCAGAAAATACAGCCGGATGGCTGTGACTGCCATGGAAAGGATCTCCTCCGTGGGCTCTAAGAACAGGTAGGCAAGCTGGGTTGGGAAGAAAAAGCCCAATGCCGTGAAAATAAGGCCAGCGGCTAGGGACACCCGGATCCCCAGCCCCAGTCCCTGACGGACCCGGTCTTTCTTTCCGGCTCCGTAGTTGGCCGAAAGGAGAGGCTGCACCGCCTGAGCCATGCCGTTGGAGATGGAGATCACCACCAGGGCCGTGTTGCTGATGATCCCATAGACCACCACGCCCAGGTCGCCCACATAGGCTAAAAGCTGACGGTTGAACAGGAGCGTTACAAAGCCGTTGGAGACCTCCAGGATAAAGCTTGCCAGGCCGTTTCCAAAGATCTCCAGCACCTTTTTAAGGCTCACATTCCAGATGGGCTTTAAATGGTTTTCCTTTGAAAGGAAGTGGCTGCTTAAGATCAGGACAGTCAGGGTCGTGCCGGTGGCCGTGGCCAGCATGGCACCGCCCATGCCCCATTTCATGATGAAGATAAACACATAATCCAGGATCACATTGGTGACGCCGCCGCTGATGACTCCGGCCATGGCTAACTTCGGCGCTCCGTCATTTCTTACAAAAGCCTGTAAAAATGAGGACATGATACACATGGGCGACACGGTCACCAGCACCCGCCCATAGGCCACAGCGTGGTCATGCATAGCCGGGGTAACGCCCAGGAGCTTTAAAAGAGGGTCAAAAAACACGTTGCAGAGGGTCAGGGACAGGGCTGCAAACACCAGCGCCATCAGGAGGCCGGTGGTAAAATACCCCCTGGCCTCCCGCTCATTTCCCTTTCCTCTGGAAAAGCCGAACAGGACGCTGCCGCCGATGCCGCACATCATGCCAAAGCCGAAAAAGGTGCTGTAAAGGGGCAGCAGAATGTTAAGAGCCGCAATTCCCACAGAACCGATGCCGCGGCCGATCATCATGGTATCCGCCAGGATATAGATGGACGTTACCAGGGTGGCGCTGACCGACGGCACAAGATAGCTTAGGAATACACTGCGGACTGGATCTTCAAGTAAACGGTTCTGTTTCATAATCTCCTCATGCCATATTAAAATTTGTATCCTTATAGTCGGCAATGGTATCCGCCATCTCCCGGCCGTATTCTTTTGCAAAGTCCTCTAAGACTGCGTCGCTGGCCTTTACGCCCTCGTCCCCGAAGATCCCTTCGGAGACCTCTCTCAGGGACCAGAAGGTATGGGCGCAGTGGTACTCGAAGGATCTTACTCCGGGCATATATTTTTCGATCTTCTTTTCCGGAGTGAGCCCGGCGTTCCGGACGATCTGGACACAGTGGTCGTGGGTGTGGAGGGTCTGGGGCACCTCATACCGGATGTCCGGATTAAAGCCCCGGGAAATGGACGCATCCAGGACGCTACAATAGGCTTTTCCCGCCTCACCGGCTCCCATTTTCTGGAACTGGGCAAACCACGGACATGAATAAATATTCATGATATAATCGGGATCATAGCCGCCGATCTCCACCCGGTTTGCGGCTCCCATGGCCTTGATCTCCTCTGTATTGACCCACTCGCCGTACCGGCAGTAGTTCTCGTAGGTCAGGGGCTTTCCGTCCCGGATGGCTCTCTGGGCCATGCGGCGGCCCCTCTGGCTCCCATAATACTGGATCCCATGGATAAAAGCCTCCCGTCCCCGGTCCCCGAACTGCTCCGTAAGACGGATATAGTACCTGGCCGCCAGGAACGCGTGTGTCATCTCATTAAATCCCATAAAAACTCCCCTTTCTGAACCTTTGTCTACGATTCCCCTAAAATATCGGAAAGCTCTGCAAACTGGGAAAGCGTCAGCGCCTCGCCCCGGACCGACGCCGGAAGGCCCATGCGCGCAATGGCCGCAGCCACCTTTTCCTTGGAAAACGGCAGCTCCGGAGCATTATTTAATCCGTTCTGCAAAGTCTTTCTCCTCTGGTTAAAGGACGCCCGGATCAGCTTAAACATCAGCTTCTCATCCCGGACCGTCACCGGCGGATCCGTATGCCTTGTGAGCCGGATCACCGCAGATCCCACATTGGGCCTGGGAATAAAGCAGTTGGGCGGCACATTGGCCACGATCTCCGGCCTGGCGTAATACTGGACCGCCAGGGATAGGGCCCCGTAATCCTTGGAGCCAGGCCCCTCCTTCATCCGGTCGGCCACCTCCTTCTGGACCATGACCGTGATGTTGTCAATGGGCACGCCGCTTTCAAACAGCCCCATGATGATGGGCGTGGTGATGTAATACGGAAGATTTGCCACCACCTTAATGGGACGGCCGCCGTTATACCGGTCCGCCAGCTCCCGGATATCCACCTTTAAAATATCCTCGTTGATGATGGTCACGTTGTCCCAGGCCGCCAGAGTCTCCCCCAGGATGGGGATCAGGTTCCGGTCGATCTCCACGGCCACCACCTGCCTGGCGTTTTCCGCCAGGTACTGGGTCATGGTGCCGATGCCGGGACCGATCTCCAGCACACAGTCGTCCTTTGTGACTCCGGCGGCGTTTATGATCTTTTCCAGCACATGGGTATCGATCAGAAAGTTCTGTCCGAATTTTTTCTGGAACATAAATTCATACTTCTGTATGATCTCAATGGTGTTCTTGGGATTTCCCAGATATTCTTTCATATACGATTCTCACTTTTCTTAAAGCCTGTAAAGCCGTCTGGCATTCTCTGCGGTGACGCGGATCACTTCGTCCTTCTCCATGCCCTTAATCTCTGCCAGGGCCTCTGCCACATAGGAAAGATACAGGGAGGAATTTCTCTTTCCCCGGTAGGGAACGGGCGTCAGATAGGGACAGTCGGTCTCCAGGACCAGCCGGTCCATGGGCGCGTATTCCGCCACCTCCTTCAGCTTTTTGGCGTTCTTAAAGGTCAGGACACCGCCGATCCCTAAGAAATATCCCATGTCCAGATATTCCCGGGCCTGGTCCGCGCCGTAGGAAAAGCAGTGGATCACGCCGCCGGTGGTCCCTTTGTGCTCCGCTTTTATAATGTCCATGGTGTCCTTTGCCGCGTCCCGGCTGTGGATCACCACAGGAAGCCCCGTGTCCTTTGCGATGGAGAGCTGGCGGACAAACCATTTTTTCTGGGTCTCCCGGTCCGGCTCGTCCCAGTAATAATCCAGGCCGATCTCTCCGATGGCCACGATCTTTTCCGATCCGGAGGCCTTCCGGAGCCAGTCCATGTCTTCCTCGGTCAGATCCTTTGTCTCATTGGGATGGACCCCCAGAGCCCCGTAAAAAAAGGGATATTTTTCCGCCAGGGCCAGGGTGGTCCGGCAGGACTCCATACTGGCGCCGATGTTGCAGACGTTCCCGATCCCTTTCTCCCTGAGGCTCCCGATCAGGCTCTCCCTGTCCTCGTCAAACGCCTCATCGTCGTAATGGGCGTGGGTATCAAAAATGTATTCCATAGATCAGCACTCCTATGAAGTAAATGATGAGCAGATGGGCCGGGTAAAACACATAAGGCAGATATCCCAGCCGCCTTCCTCTGGTTCCATTGTAACGGCTGATGAAGAAAAATGCAATGCATCCGAAGCCGCCCCAGACGATTCCCTCCAGAAGGATCAGCACCGCGCCTCCCGCCAGGCTCTGGGCCTGGAAATTTCCATTATAAAAATACAGGGTCAGGATAAAAAGCACACCCAGTGGGCCGTAATCGGAGTTTAAAAGTCCGGCCGCCGCCATGGAAGCAGTTGCTGTAAGGACAATGGCCGCCGTTTTAAGCCACACAGCCCCCGCACGGCCTCCAAAGGCCCCTTCCTCCGGTTCCCAGGTCTGGACGGCCCGGATCCCCTTTAACGCCAGAAGGCTGATGGAAAGGGTCACCAGCGTATTCTGCACCGGATACATCGGCCTTCCGCTGCATATAAGGTTAAATGGGATCTCTGAAACCAGGGCCAGAAGGACCATGCGCTTCATATACTTTCCCCAGTCTCCTGTGTGGAAAAAGCCCTGGACCAGAAAAAAACCATAAAGAGGAAAAGCCACCCGCCCCGCAAGGCGCATGGCTGTTCCCACTATATACCAGGCCATAGGGAGGTCCATGCCGCCGCGTTCCATCAAATGGAACGCCAGATGGTCCAGGACCATGGTCCCCATGGCGATCAGCTTAAGGTCTGATGCAGAATACGTCCTCTGCCGGACTAGCATACTTCAGAGCCGGGCTTGATGTCCTTTTCCGGAACCATCAGGGCCAGATTTCCCTCATCATCCTCGGCGCACAGGATCATGCCCTCAGAAAGCATTCCCGCCAGCTTTGCCGGCTTTAAGTTGGTAACGACCATGACCTTTTTCCCCACCATCTGGTCCGGCTTGTACCAGGCCTTGATGCCGCTGACGATCTGTCTTGTCTCAGAGCCGATCTTCACCTGGGAGCAGAGCAGCTTTTTGGACTTGGGCACTTCCTCGCATTTTACGATCTGGCCGATCTGGAATTGGAGCTTTGCAAAGTCATCGTAGGTGATCTCCGGCTTTTTCTCCACATCCACAACGCTTTCCTCCTGAACATTCTCTTCTTCTCCGGCGGCCTTGGCTTCTTCTGCCTTCATGGCTTCCACCTTCTCCTGGACCTCCTTCACGTCCATACGGGCGAACAGGATCTCCGGCTTCTCCGTTACCTTATTTCCATTGGGATACAGTCCGAACTGGTCCATGGCCTCCAGAGTCCTCTTTTCTGTATTGAACTGGGCCAGGATCTTTTCAGACGTCTCCGGCATAAAGGAGGACAGGAGAGACGCGCCGATGGTGATGGCCTCAGTCAGGTTGTAAAGCACCGTAGCCAGACGGTCCTTCTTCTCCTCATCCTTTGCCAGAGTCCACGGAGTGGTCTCGTCGATATATTTATTGCTGCGGCGGAAGATATTGAAGATCTCTGTGATGGCATCGGCCACGCGCAGCTTCTCCATCTTCTCGTCTGCCTTCTTCACAGCCTCTAAAACAGCGGCCTTTAAGTCACCATCCACGTCCTCGCAGACGTTTTTGTTCTCCACAACGCCGCCGAAATATTTATTGGTCATGGAAACGGTACGGTTCACCAGGTTGCCCAGGATATTGGCCAGATCGGAGTTCATCCGCTCCACCATTAATTCCCAGGAGATCACGCCGTCGTTCTCAAAGGGCATCTCATGGAGTACAAAGTAACGGACTGCGTCCACGCCGAAGAAGTCCACCAGCGTATCGGCGTACAGCACGTTTCCTTTGGACTTGCTCATCTTTCCGTCGCCCTGGAGGAGCCACGGATGGCCGAATACCTGCTTGGGAAGGGGCAGATCCAGGGCCATTAAGAAGATGGGCCAGTAAATGGTATGGAACCGGATGATATCCTTACCGATCAGATGGAGATCTGCCGGCCAGAACTTATTGAATTTTTCATCATGGTTCCCATCGCAGTCATAGCCGATCCCTGTGATATAGTTGGTCAGGGCGTCCAGCCATACATAGGTCACATGCTTCGGATCGAAATCCACCGGGATCCCCCACTTAAAGGAGGTCCTGGATACGCAGAGATCCTGTAAGCCCGGCAGCAGGAAGTTGTTCATCATCTCATTTTTCCTGGATACCGGCTGGATAAATTCCGGATGGCTGTTGATATGGTCGATGAGCTTCTGGGCATATTTGCTCATACGGAAGAAGTAAGCCTCCTCCTTTGCGGGCTGTACCGGACGGCCGCAGTCGGGACACTTTCCATCCACCACCTGGGACGGGGTCCAGAAGGACTCGCAGGGAGTACAGTAAAGGCCCTCATAATGGCCCTTATAGATATCGCCTTTTTCGTAGAGCTTCTTAAAGATCTTCTGCACCTGCTTTTCATGGTACTCGTCAGTGGTGCGGATGAATTTATCATAGGATGTGTTCATCAGATCCCAGATACGTTTGATCTCGCCGGAAACGTTATCTACGAATTCCTTCGGTGTGACGCCTGCTTCCTCAGCCTTCAGCTCGATCTTCTGGCCATGCTCATCAGTACCTGTCTGAAAATATACGTCATAACCCTGCTGTCTTTTAAAACGTGCGATCGCATCTGCAAGAACTACCTCATAAGTATTTCCGATATGCGGCTTACCGGATGTGTACGCAATGGCGGTGCTGATATAATATCTCTGCTTTTCCATTTTTTCTTTCCTCCATAATAAAAATAAAAAAACGTCTTCCCATACCATAACGATATGAGAAGACGAGTTATTACCCGTGTTACCACTTCTTTTCGCTCCTGCCTCGCGGCAAAAACCTCATCAGGTACAGCAAGCTCTATACCCTTCCGCTATAACAGGCGGTCCTGTCACTGCCTGCCGGTGTCCGTTAAATCGGACATTCACACTTCGTTTATCGCGTTTAAACCGGTTCAGCAATGCCTCTCCGAAGCCATCTTCCATCTGCGCCTGCACATCCCTCTCAGTCTCGGAACTCCTGCATAAAGTGAACCTTTACCATTCACTCTGCCGCAGATCTATGACATCAACTGCGTCACAGCCTGCATCTAAAAAGTCCTCCGGGGATTTCCCTGTAGTACGGTGTACACATGTACTCTCTTCTTCCATGAGTTTTCCATATGGGAAAATCGTAACACATTTCCGATGGTTTGTAAACGGGGAATTTCAGGTCAGAGTTCTATAGCACTCCCAAGAGTTGCTTCTATCCATGTGCTGACGAACTTCTGTCTACCTACAAATATACAATTTTCTACTCAAAACCATATACT
>OGWX01002575.1_pt1 | contig 10743 bp, 10 predicted proteins | sample 1576151 | NCBI WGS metagenome assembly OGWX01 (sample SAMEA3541591, study PRJEB24748) | human gut metagenome | biome: human gut; feature: human-associated habitat; material: faeces | place: China | collected 2012
GAAGCTACATTGGAAAAGAGCGTGCCCTGACAGGCGAGGCAGTCAGCATCTGTGTGCTGGATACCTTTGTGGCACTGATGTCAGGACTGATCATTTTTCCGTCCTGTTTTGCCTACAATGTGCAGCCGGACAGCGGCCCGAGCCTGATTTTTATCACACTGCCGAATGTATTTAACGCCATGGCAGGAGGAAGATTGTGGGGTACGTTATTCTTTCTGTTTATGACATTTGCATCCTTATCTACGGTTATCGCCGTTTTTGAAAATATCATTTCTTTTACTATGGATCTGAAAGGATGGGATCGCAAAAAGGCGGTTTTGATCAATCTGGTCGGCGTACTGGTTCTTTCTATGCCATGCGTGCTTGGCTATAATGTATGGAGCGGCATCACACCACTTGGAGCTGGAAGCACGATCCTGGATCTGGAGGACTTTATTGTCAGCAACAATCTGCTGCCACTTGGAAGTCTTGTCTACCTGCTGTTCTGTACGACGAAGCTTGGATGGGGATATGAGAATTTCCTCAAAGAGACGAATACCGGAAAAGGTATGAAATTCCCAAGACAGATCGCGTTTTATGTGAAATACATTTTGCCGCTGATCGTCCTGTTTATCTTTGTGATGGGATATTATACAAAATTCTTTGCATAAAAAGATACCTGGTTAAACGGTCTTTTGAACTGGCATCATGGTGTCACATATTATAGAAAAAAGTGACAGATTCACAATCGAAATCTGTCACTTTTTCTATGAGCAATTATGCAAGATTGTACAAATGTTTTATTCACGGACCAGTATTTTTTCAATCTCCAGAATGTACATGGTATGATAATCTTTTTCCGGATACCATCTTTCATCTTCTTCCGGTTCATAGAAGTTTTCCGGTTTGATCTCGTCATGGTAAAGCTTTCTGCATACCAGCACCTGTGTAGCCTCTTCGAATCCCGGCTGACCGTCTATTTCTGTCAGATGCAGACCGGACTGTTCGATCTTGTCCGGGACATCTTTGCCGGAGACTTTGCCGAGGTAGCCCAGCTCTTTCATGTGCTCGCCACCAAAGAAACTGATGGTAAATGTATCACCTGCATCTACGAATTCTTTGGTGTGACGCTGCGGGCGGATATATACTGTTGCCACATTCTTGCCCCACAGAACGCCGATGCCGCCCCAGGAAGCGGTCATTGTATTGGCTTTGCCGTCTTTTGCTGCGGAGATCAGCATCCATTCGGAACCGATCTTCTCAAAAGGTTTCATATCGAGTGTTTTTACATCAACTTTTTTAAATCCCATCGTACCTATCCTTCTTTCTATAACACAGAAGGTAACTGCAGGCTGCTGCCCCGGTTACCTTCATTTCTCAGTAACTGTCTCATCTTTCACAGCTACTGTTATTATACTATTTTCTGCTAATATCGCAAAGCTATTTCTGCGATATTTTTGCCTGTTTCTTCTCATTCGCAGATTCCAGCATTCCACCGATGATCTGTAACAGAATCGCAAGTCCGATCAGACTTCCCGCTGCGATCTTACCATGAAATGTCACAAAAAATGCAAGTACCCGTCCCAGCACAGGAACAGAATACACTACCTTTCCCATGTAATAATCATAGCCCACCGGATACAGATCCTCTTTTTCATTTGCATCACCCTTGGTGTGGATCTGACCGGTTACTATATCATTTTTGATAACCCTGTGTGTGATGATCGCTCCCGTATCCATAGAACTGTGGAATGCGATCACATCATCTGTCTCGGCATCCTCCGGTGCTCCCGGCTGTACATAGACCAGACTTCCCACCGGTATCGCCGGCTCCATACTTCCACTGATGACTGTATAGATCTCATATCCGAAGACCCGCGGAAGGGTTAATGGCAGACATACAAGAATCACTGCCACCAGACAGACCGTTCCGAATATCTTACAGACCCGGGCACATCCTGCCAGAGCCCCTCTTTTTTCTTTCTTCTTTTTTTCCATATCCTGTACCAGAACCGACACCTGCCCGAAAAACACCTTATGACAGGCCCTGATCATCCTTTGCATTATTCAGACTTCTGACAGACTTCACGCTGTACCGGATCTCATACACGGTATCTTTCTTCCGGAACTGTGCATCGATGCGTTTCTGGATCTCCTGACAATCCTCCGGTTTTGTATTGATCAGAAGCACCAGATACTGTCCCTTCCCGTAACGGGTAACTACGTCTCCCGCACGAATACTTCTGCAGATACTTTCCCATATATACCGTGACAGTACCTCTGCACATTCATCGAATCTGATAGGATGTTCCTCCATATCCGTTAATGTACATAACATCAGCTGCACCTGTTGTCCGCTTCGCTCTATCATACGTGCAACCATACGATAAATCTCCCGGAACACCATCCAGTTACACTGATACGGCTCCTGTACCTTTTCCAGCTGTTCTGTCATATTCTCCTGTATATTATCCAGTATATCATACGGATGGTCAAGCTGTTCTTCGATTTTTCTCCGGAAATCCTTTAATTTGCACAGTTCTTCTTCCATATAGACCTGACGATACTTTTCCACGGTTTCCACATACAGAATCTCTGTCTGTTCCGTTCTTCCCATACCGGTCAGTGCCTCGATCACCAGCAGTTCCCCTTCTTCATATGGCGCTGCTTTTGATACATGCCGGCCCAGCTTCTCCAGCTGAATATATGCCTTCTTTTTCCGCAGAAGCTCTGCCATATATTCTATCAGCTTCCGGAACATGATATGGTAACGCTCCCGTTCCTCTTTTACCCAGCCTTCCTGCTCAGAGTCCTTAAGAAAAGCACCTTTATACAGCAAGGCAGCTTTCCAGCACAGCTCAATCCGTTCCTCCCAGTCCCCTGCCCTGCATGCTCTGCTGCAGTACTCTTCAAACAACTGAGCATCCTCTTCAAACGGAATCTCTTTGTCCCAGTAAAATCTTCCCCTTCTGGAAATAATATATTTTCCTTTCGGAAGCCCTGTCTGCTCCAGCTTCTTTCTGATATTATAAATCAGGCTGTGGATCGCATGGTTCGCATCGTCCAATGTCCGTTCACCAAACAAAACCTTCTCCAGATGTTCCCGGCTGATCCCCTCTTCTCCGCTATGGAAAATCAACTGCAATGCAAGTGCAAACTGCGTCTCTTTTTTCTTCTTTGCGATCAAAGATCTCCCCTGATATTCCAGGGAAAAATCACCGAACATTTTTACATACAAAACCTGCTGTTTCTTCGATATTTTGTTCTTCACATACGTTCCACATGTTTGCATCTTTTTGTTTACAGCCTCCTGAGACAACCACTTTCCTGAGTTGTATTACACTTTCACGGAAAATATGATTTTCGTTCCTTCCGCGAAATATACATGCATATTATAATACATTACGTGAAGGAAAGCAAATCTTCTTTATATGTTATTTTATGCAAAATAGAATACCCTTCGCGACTTTGATTTGTGTGGACAACAAAAAACTGCTGTATGGAGTTTTGTTTTTACTCCATACAGCAGTTTCACTGTTCTTTCCACTGTCTGATTATCTGTGTACACGTTTTCTGACGATCACAATACCTGCTGCCAGTGCTGCAAGTGCTGCTACGCCGATACCAACGCCGGCTACCAGAGGAAGGCTCTTCTTTACTTTCTTATTACCATCCAGGTCTTTGTTACTTTTCGGTACATCCTCATCGTCCAGATCTTTCAGATCTTGGTCTGCTTTTGGTGTATCTTCATCACCGATGGTGGTGGTGTCTTCGTTACCCTGTGCATCCTGGGTGGTTCCGTCATTCTCAGTACCCTCTGCACCCTGATTATCTGTTACATTGCCAGGTCCGCCATTGCCGGTTCCACCTGTGGCATCTGTGCCCTGTGCATCACCGTTTCCGGTGGTTGTGCCTGCTGCGTTACCGCCATTGGCATTGGTTCCTGTGCCACCGGTTGTACTTGTAGTTCCACCGGTAGTTCCGGTAGTACCACCGGTTGTAGTTGTTGTACCTCCCGGTACGGTAACTGTCTGCTCGGTGGTGTTGGTGATGGTCTGTCCCGGTGTTGTCACGGTTACAGTCTCATATGGCAGATAATTAAAGGTAAATACGTTCTCTGCTGCATTGGCAGATAATGTCTTGGTCAGGTTTCTGTACTCCGGTGTGTAACCATCGATATAAGTATATGCAACCACCGGCTTGTCACCTACATTACCATAGAAAGTCTGGCTGTCTGCCAGCTTGTTGCCGTTGGCATCCTGATAATTGATGGTGTAAGCTACCTGATCGCCTTTGATTCCGTATGCTACTACGTATTCCTGATCTCCGGTCACTTCAAAAGAAGAATTCTCTACTGCAGCATTATTGTCACGTCCACTGATACGGATACCCTGCACATAATACTTGCTGTCCTTATCCAGCGCTACTGCACCGGATCTTGCTTCAAAACTTACGGTATCTCCGGGATTCAGATCTTTGATCACGATAGCATCTGCAGTATTGGAAACACTGTAGTCTGCTCCCTTTACTACCAGACCTGCAGTTCCGGAAAAGGATCCCTGCTTACCGCTGAATATCGTTACCTGATACTTATAATCCTCTGCCTTAACACTCATAGGAACCGATCCAAGCAGAAAACAAAAGGCCAGAAGAACTGTGGCTATCTTATACATTTTTTTCATCTCTGACCCTCTCCTTTCTCCTCTTTTCGCTTCTTGATCAGTACCACTGCCAGAATCAGAAGAATCACACCGCTTGCCAGCGCTACCGCACTGATGGCAAGGATCTGAGTGGTATCACCTGTTTTCGGGGATCTCACAACATTCTTTGTCGGTGTCTGCACTGTCTTGGTTACTGTCTTGTTGACAACTTTGTCTTCGCCCTTCTTCGTCACGGTTGTCACCGTTACCGGATCGGCTGCGAAGCTCATCTGGAGGCTTGCCAGTGTATCCTGATAATCATTACCCTGTGTCTCACCGTCCAGCTTTACTGTCAAATGAACAGAAGCTACATCACCTTTGGAGAGGCGATCCAGATACAGATACTTCTCCAGTGCATCGGTGGCCTGGTGAAGGCCTTCACCCTTCTGGGCATCCTCGCCGCCTACGGTTTCGCTGTCGTATAATACGGTTTCCTTCTTATCCGGTCCCACATAAGTCAGCTTGTAACCATATGCGCCGCCTTCTGCGATGCTCTGGCTGTCTTCCAGAGATTTTAATACTTCGTTGGTCATATACCAGTCTGCATCTTTCTCACTGGTATTCTTCAGTCCTACCTGAAGTTCCATGGTATCTCCCGGCTGTAACTGGAAGATATCTTTCTTCATGTCTGCGGAAGTAAAATTACTGCTCATCTTGGAACCGTTGAATTCTACCTTCCAGTCAGAACCTCCCTGCAGTGTCTCTGCAAAAGCTGTTGTATGTATGCCTACGGCCATGATTGCTGCCATGGCAAGGCACAAAATTTTCTTTTTCATATTCTGCACCCTCCTATCGTAAGCTGATATTGCCATTGCCGTCTACGTCTACATCCACACCCCAGGCACTCTTGATGGCATCCTGTGCGTTGTGCGTCTGTACTGCATCTGCTTCGGCTTCAAGCTGGAAATTATAACCATCATAGGCATAGGTTGTGGTGATGGTTTTATAACCGTCTTTTTCTGTGACATCCTGTTTTACCTTGGTAGCGATGCTGCCATCGATGGTCAGCGTATCACTGAGTGCCGGTGTGCTTTTACCTGCCGGAAGAATACCGGTGTAATAAAGAATGGTTCTCTCTTTTGTAGATGCATTCTTATCGATCACCCAGCCACTTCCCTCTTTCAGATTCAGATCGATCAGGTCCGGGGAAAGAGTGGTATCTTTCACACCCTCTTTATTCGTCCAGCTCTTCTTCAGGATCACACGGACATAACTGTCGATGGAACCACTGTTTGTCACCTTGATCGCTTCCTCGTACTGTTTTCCCGGTACGATCTTTTCTTCTTTCAGGCCTGTCAGCAGATCACCTGTTGCCTCATCCCATTTTCCGTTGGATGCGTAATCTCTCTTGCTGATCACCTTGTCATTTTCCACCAGGCTGACACCGATATTGGAAACCTCTACCTGTGCGCCATAGTTCTCACTGTAATAAGTCAATGCCGCTCTGGCACTTCCCACCGTACTTCCTGCCAGCAATACCACAGAAGCGGAAAGAAGAGCCACGGTCAGTCCCCCAAGGGGCATTCTCTTTTTCTTACTCATCTCTCACCCTCCTATTCTCCGGCTGTCTCACTGGTATCAGCGATCTGTGTCCAGTCTGCGTACGGTTCGTTCTTTTCATCATATAAAACCTTTGTGGATTCCTGAACGACGACTACATTAAAACTGTCTTTTGTATCCTTGCTGTCGATCTTAATATCCAGAACCGAACTGCTCTCTCCCGGAGCGACCGGCTCACTGTAATAATAATAGCCTTCCTCTCCCGGTGTCCACTTTCCATCGGAATCACTGTACTGCAGGCCATCCTGATATTTTTCTCCTGCCAGTGCTTTTACACGGACAAAACAAGCAAAATCACCCGTATTCTTCACGGTCACATGTTTGGTCCAGTTACTGAATTCCTCTGTAGGCTTTGTCTCCGTAAATCCCATATTCAGGGTTACATTACCGGAAGCCTCCGCATACGTGGTAAAATACGCCATCGCTGTTCCTGCGCTGATCCCCGCTGTCAGTGTCAGGGCTGCGGCTGCAAGGCAAAGACTTTTTTTACTTAATTTTCTCATATCCTGCACCCCTTTCCCTAATTGGCACTGGCGGGTTCATCAGTCTGCTGTTCCCAGCTCCACTCGCCGTCCTTATTCTCAAAATGGTTCACGATACCGGTTCCCGGGATCAGCTTTCCGTTGTATGTATTAGTAAAGCTGACGCTTGCCGGATTATCTGTAACTCCATCGGCAACGATCACTGTTTCCTGTGTGTCACCGGAAGTGTTGCTGTAGCTTCCGCCTGCATACACTTCTTTTACAGTAACTACGGTTCCTGCCGGAAGATCTTTCACCAGAACTGATTTTTCACCTGCCTGGTTGAACTTAATAGAAACTACATCACTGTAGACCTGTTTATTATTTCTGATGCCTTCTACCTGGAAAACGAAGAGTGCATCCTTAAGGGAAGCATTGTACTCTGTCAGATCCTTGACAATCTCCAGATCACCATAACGCTGTGTCTGCTGCGGCTTCATACCGGTTGTCACATCGTATACCCAGGTATCGTCCGGGTTCTCTTTGGAATAATAGTTATTCGGAAGAGATACCAGGTACGGGGTAAAATCATAGGTGTACTCATTGCTCTGCACGGTTTCGGCCTGTACCAGATACATACCGGTCTCCAGATCTCTGATAACACCGGTGGATTTCGTTGCGCCTTCCGGTTTGGTAACTTTTACCTTTTCGGTTGGTTCAATTCCCTTATCCTCTACAGTCTCCATGGCCTTCTCTGCCATCTGTGCCCATTCCTCTGCTTTTGTGGTGCTGCTCACATTTTCCAGTCCCAGATTGGCAAAATCTGTGTAGTTTGTAGTGTCATATACTGCTTCTTCTGTAATGTCCGCTACCTTGTACACATCCACCGGAATCTCCAGGCTACGAAGTTCATCGAACTCCGTGTCGTCCAATGTAAATGTAAGAGAACACTTCTTATCTGTCTCTACTCCGAGAGCACCATATACACTGGATAAACCGGCTGCTGATAAAACAGTTATTGCTGCAAGGGTCAGCGCCCCTGCGGTTTTTATTCTCTTTTTCATAGTCACCTCTATCCCTCCTTCGACATATCATCCGTCTTACCGGAGCGTTTCTTATTCTTCCGGTCAAACAGGAACTTCATGATCAGTATCACAAGCAGTGTCACTGCTAATCCTAAGATTAAGTATAACATATAATAATTCTGGATGGCACGTAACATGCTGTCTACCGGTGTACTCTCCACTTCCTCCTCGCCGTTATACGGAACTCTCGTTCCCCGGACCAGAAGCCGGTGGGAATTGACACCATATGGGGTACAGGTGAATAAAGTCACCTGATCTTCTCCCTCCTGGATCTGCAGTGCCTCCTCCAGTGTCTCGTGATCATCTTTATCTACCATATCCAGAATCTGGTCTACCTGATATGCCATCGTCTCATCCAGTACATGGATATAAAACATATCCCCCTGCTTCAACTGGTCAATATCTGTAAATAATCTGGCTGCCGGAAGACCTCTGTGAGCGGCAAGTACACTGTGGGTACTCTCTCCGCCGATGGGAAGGGATGTGCCGTTCATATGACCGATCCCCGTCTGTAAAACATCCTCCGCGGTTCCGTGGTAGATGGCAAGCTTGATATTGATCTTCGGGATGGAGAGATACCCCATCACGCCATCACCTGCCACATTCAGAACCTTCCAGTAGTCTGTGTCCTTCATGTCCACATCATCACTGCCGAACGCATCACCATATATATTATTCTGTACCAGAGTACTGTCGAACTCTCTCGCCGCTTCCCACTCTTTCGTGTAATCCTCCGGCTGCATATCGCTGACCGCCTGTTCATAATTACTGATCAGCCTGCTCTGCCGGTACGTATTCCACTGATTGGATACCGTGGGGTAGGCAAGGATCCCAAATCCTACCAGAAACAGCAGACCAAAGAGAATTCCCGATAATTTTCTTCTCATCTCTCTTCCTCTTTCCGGTCAGAGGCATCTTTTGGTGCCCCACCTGCTGCTGCCTGTTTTTCTTTCCTTTTTCTCTTATACCGTTTGTCGTACTGCCATAAGAATATGATCAGCACTGCGGTTACTGCAAGCCCGACCACTACCCATAACAGATAGTTGGTATAGAGACTCATCGGAGATTCTTTCTCTTCCTTCTCGATCGTCTCTTCCTCATACGGTACGCGATGCCCTCTTACCAGAAGACGTTTCGTGTTGACCCCATATGGAGTACAGGTCAGAAGAGTTACCAGATCCTGTCCCGGCTCCACTGCCAGATCACTGGTATTCTCCGGTTCCACGATATGGATCTGATCCACTTCGTAGCAAAGTGTCTGATCCAGTACACGAATCAGAAAATGATCTCCGTCTTCCAGCTGATCCAGGTCTGTGAAAAGACTGGCACTTGGAAGACCACGGTGTGCAGAGATTACCGAATGGGTATTCTCTCCACCTACCGGAAGGGAACTTCCTTCCAGATGACCGGCTCCCTTGCTGAGCACTTCTTCTGAAGTGGTGTGGAAGATCGGAATCTTGATATTGATCTTCGGCACTTCCACATATCCCATCATCTCATCTGTCAGGATGTTCAGACAGGACATATATTCCTCACCGGGCTTATCGGATGCTGCTGCGATTGCAAAAGAATCGGGAAGGATGCTTGGAAGAAGAGACTGGTTATACGCATTGGCCCGCTCCCATTCCTTTTCATAATTAATGGTTCCTTTCCTTGATTCGTCTTTTACTACAGATTCATATTCCGAGATCAGTCGACTCTGTCTGTAGTTATTCCACTGGTTTGCCACCAGCGGATACAGCAACAAGGACAAACCAGCTAAAAACAAAATTCCTGCTAATACAATTGATATTTTTTTCTTCATCCGGGCTCTCCTTACTGTTGTATCTTGTTTCAACTCTAATGCTATGTCTGTATGCTGTCTTGTCATGCTTTTTTATCAAAAACGGGGCGGGCGAGCCGCCCCGTTTTCATGGGTTCTTCCGTTCCTCATAAGAGTGTACGGGGTTCCTTATGATTAATTATTTCTGAGTTTTTCTTCTTGTTGCGAAGAACAGACCAGCTGCTACGATCATGATAGCGCAACCGCCGATTGTGAAGATTGTTGTACCGATACCACCGGTGGATGGCAGAGCGTTAAGTTTGGTATCATTCAACTTATCGGAAGCTTTAACAGTAGCTGTAGCTACACCTGTCTGAGTAAGCGTAATATCTTTACCGTCTGTATTAATGGAATATCCTTCCGGTGCTTTTGTTTCTTTAAAGTGATAAGTACCAACATTTAAACCTTCTACAACGATTTTACCTTCTGCATTTGTTTTAACAACTGTACTAGCATCTTCTGCATCTGGAGCATATCTATAATTTCCATTTTCTTGCAGTTTGAATTTTAATGGTGTAGCTGCTTCACCTTTAGATACTTCAAATTCAGCATCTTTTAATACGTTTTTTTCATCACTATCACCATATTTTAATAAAGTAATTTCTCCAGTGAATAATTTAACTGGTACATTATTTCCGCCGTATTCTACGCCTGCTGCATGGCTACCTGCTGTATTCTCTACTGTTAATTCTTTTACTTTTGCAGTATAAGTAACTGTAATTTTCTTTCCTGCATTTGGATTAGATGTATCTGTAACTAAGCTATTTAAATTAATAGTAAATCCTGTACCCTCTGCATTTGGTTTGATTGTACCAACCTGATCATTCGTTCCAACCATTGTAACACTGCTAATAGAACCAGCACCTGTTAAGTAGTAATCTGCACCAGTAATTTTATCAGTGATTGTAAAGGTTCTGTTCTCTGTATTAGCTGCATCAATAAATGGTACATATGCTTCGATTGTATAAGTTACGATATCTCCGATTGCTACTACATGATCTTCATCTGCTACTGTTTTGTCTACTGATGTTGGAGACTTTTTAGCTGTTACTTCTGCACCTGTTAATGTTGGATATGGTTTTCCAAATCCTACATATGCTGTTGCTGTTTTATAAGTAAATCCTGTTTCTTCTGCT
>OGWX01002577.1_pt1 | contig 10738 bp, 10 predicted proteins | sample 1576151 | NCBI WGS metagenome assembly OGWX01 (sample SAMEA3541591, study PRJEB24748) | human gut metagenome | biome: human gut; feature: human-associated habitat; material: faeces | place: China | collected 2012
TCAAAGACATATGCCTGATTTTTTAGGCGGACATCCTGATAATCTTACAGAGTTTATATCATATAGGATTACCGGCGTCCCTTAACTTTATGCATTTAGTATAACGGGAAATTATGGAAAGAATGTGACGGGCAGATAAAGAAATCCTGAAATATCTTAAAAACTTCTGAAGAAGAGATAAATTTCAGCAAAACAGTTGACGTATATAGATTATCGATATAATATGAAGGTACAAAGTATATAGATAATCGATATAAGGAGGGAGAAAGAAATGGCAGTTGATAAAAGTCTGATATCAGGGAGTACGACTCTTTTGATCTTAAGCCTTCTGGAAGAGAAGGATATGTATGGATATGAGATGATCGATACGTTGAAAGGAAAGTCAAACAATGTATTTGAACTAAAAGCGGGAACCTTATATCCGCTACTGCATTCTATGGAAGAAAAGGGATGGCTTACCGTATATGAGCAGGAGGCCGGTGGAAAGATGAGGAAGTATTATCGGATTACCAGAGATGGGAAAAAGCAGTATCAGGCAAAAAAGAAAGAGTGGAAAGCGTATTCGGAAGCTATTTTACAGGTGATCGGAGGTGTGTGTTTTGGAACGGCGTGATTATCTGGAATTGATGACCGGTCAGATCCGCTGCAAGAAAATGTGTCCGGTTATTGCAAAGGAAGTAGAAGATCATATTGAAGATCAAAAGCAGGCTTTTATGGCAGAAGGGATGAAGGAAGAAGAAGCTGAGAAGGCAGCTGTGGAGGAGATGGGTGATCCGGTGGAAGTCGGAGTGGAGATGGATCAGATCCACAGACCGAAGATGCCATGGAAAGTAATTTTTGTAATCGCTCTGATGCAGATTTTAAGTGGAATGTTTGCAGTTTTCTTTTTGAAACAGAATGAAAGTTATGGATATATCGCAGGAATCCGGCAGATATTCCGGCTTGCGATGGCATTTTCGGTTATGATCCTGGTGTGTTATATGGATTACAGCTGGATCGGGAAGCACGCAAGGCTTTTGGCAGGCAGTTATCTGTTGTTTATGGTTCTGATGAGACATTTTTTTGCCCTTCAGATTAACGGTGCAGTAAGATGGATTGGAGTCGGCGGTTTCAGTGTAAGTCTTTCGCTGATGAGCTGGCTGTTTCTTCCATTGTATGGTGCAGTGTTGTATCGGTACCGGGGAGAAGGATATGGTGCTGTTCTTAAAGCCATAGTCTGGATGCTGCTTATCGCAGGGATTCTGATCACCTGTCCGGATCTTGTGATGGCAGGGACGGTTGGACTTTCCTGTGTCTTTATGCTGATGCTGGCACTGGAAAAGGGATGGTATCAGGTTGCGGTTACAAAGGTGATGACCGGAATAGGTATCAGTGTTGTTGGAGTTCCGGTTGGCATACTGGCATATTTTTTCTTCTTTGGTGCGGAATATCAGAAAAGCCGTATCCTGGCGATGTTTGCAGTGAATAAGTCACAAATGATGAAAGGGACAACGCTTGGGGCAGTACGGGAACTGCTGTCGAAATGTATGGCAGTTGGACGCGCCACCGGAGTAGAGGACTTTTGGACTGGGGACCGTATCAGTTCCGCGGATTATATGATGCTTGGAATTGCGGGGTATTGTGGAATTCTTGTGATGGTTCTTTGTATTGCAATAATTGCCGGTTTGCTGTGCTGGTTTTTAAGAAGCGCGCTGAAGCAGAAGAACCAGCTTGGTATGATGATGGGATTTGGCTGTGTGATGGTTCTGGCAATTCAGTTTCTGTTATCACTGCTGGCGAACATTGGGGTATCCAGGTTCGGTCAGGGAGCCTGGTGTCTGTTCTTCGGATATGGACGAAGTGGCCAGATGGTTTCAGCAGTATTGATGGGAATTTTGCTGAGTATTTACCGGCATCAGAATGTAACTCCTGAGCTTGTAGTTGAAAAAAGAGCGGTGGCGAGCTAAGATAGAAGAAAAAAGAGGAGGAACAAGATGCTGGTTTGTGATTATATTGTAGAGAGAATCGATGGAGATTATGCGATGCTGAAGCGGACCAATCTGCCAGAGGAAGAGGCAAAGATGGTAGCAAGAGCACTTCTTCCGGAAGAGATCCGGGAAGGAAGCCGCCTTCATTATGAATTACTTCAGTATACAATTGTTGAATAAAGGTATGGAAAATGTGTGTGCCCTGGGACTGGAAAGTGCCGGAGCACACTTTTTTCAAAGTGTAATTTTCTGTTTAGAAATTTTTCAGAAAATATTAAGGAAAATGGATGTGCATATTTAATAAAAAGAGAGTAAACTCTACTTCCGAGGTGAAGAATATGGATAAGATTTCGGTAGTAGTACCATGTTATAACGAAGAAGAGGCATTGCCTGTTTATTATAAAGAAATGTGCCGTGTAATGGACGAGATGAAGGATGTTGTATTTGAACTGATTTTTGTAGATGATGGTTCATCAGATGCGACGCTTGGCATCATGAAAGACCTGAATGAAAAGGATAGCAGGTGCAGATATCTTTCATTTTCCAGAAACTTTGGAAAGGAAGCTGCGATTTATGCAGGACTGAAAGCATCGGAAGGCGATTATGTTGCACTTATGGATGTAGATCTTCAGGATCCACCGACGCTATTACCTGAGATGTATGAGATCCTGCAGGAGGATGGATACGACAATGTAGCGACAAAAAGGGTCACAAGAACCGGAGAGCCACGTATCCGTTCTTTCCTGTCAGAAAGCTTTTACAAATTTGTCAATGCTATTTCAAAGACAGAGATTGTAGATGGAGCGAGAGATTACCGGCTGATGAAGCGGAAGATGGTGCAGGCAGTTCTGGAAATGAGCGAGTATAACCGTTTTTCAAAGGGAATCTTCGGCTGGGTTGGATTCCGTACAAAATGGCTGCAGTACGATAATATTGAGCGCTCTGCTGGAAAAACCAAGTGGTCCATGTGGAAGCTGTTTAAATATTCGGTGGAGGGAATTACTGGATTTTCAGTGGCACCGCTCTCACTGGCTTCGGTAGTGGGTGTACTGTTCTGCGTGCTTTCCTTTATTATGATCGCAGTAATCGTAATAAGGACGCTGGTCTGGGGAGATCCGGTATCCGGCTGGCCGTCACTTGCCTGTATTATTTTCATGGTCAGCGGAGTACAGCTTCTCTGTACCGGAATTGTAGGGGAGTATCTGTCAAAGACTTATCTTGAGACGAAGAAACGTCCGATTTTTATTTTAAAGGATTCCAGCGATGATAAGGAGCAGAAGCATGAAAGAACGTAGAAAAGGTCTGCTATGGGAAATGGCACTGATCCTGCTTACGGTTGCCGCCTGTCTGTACTCTACAGGCGCAGGAAATATTTTCGGGGCAAAGGTGGACTGGAGCAGTCAGCACAGTGTGTTCCCGGAATATTTCCGGCAGCAGTTTTATCGTACAGGGCAGTTTTTTCCTGAGTTTGCATTAAATATTGGCGGTGGTCAGAATATTTACAATTTTTCTTATTATGGATTGTTTAGTCCGGTCGTTTTGATCGGTTATCTTCTGCCGAATGTGAAGATGTCAGATTATATGATGGTGGCAAGTATTGTATGTCTGGCAGCAGCGGTTATAATTTTGTACCGGTGGCTGAAAAGCCGGGAATTTACAGCTGCGGTAAGCGGGATGACAGCGCTGATGTTTCTTTTCGCAGGACCTATGATCTATCAGTCGTCGCATCAGATTATGTTTGTAAATTATATGCCATTTCTTTGTCTGACATTTTTGGGAATCGACCGATATTTTGAACAGAAAAAATCCGGTCTGCTGATCGGCGGAACCTTTCTGATGATTATGACAAGCTTTTATTTCAGCATCGGTGGAATACTGGCGCTTGGTCTATATGGAATTTACCGGTATGCAAGGACAAAAGAGCGGGCAGAAGAGATGATTACGGTAAAAGGATTTCTAGGTGACGGACTGCGGTTTGCAGGAAGGATTCTGACGGCAATCATGCTTGCAGGAGTTCTTCTTGTGCCGACTGCGATGGCTCTTCTCGGGAGAAGCGGAAGCAAGGGAGAAAAAACAGATATCTGGCAGCTTCTGACACCGCAGATCAATTTGGAAAAATTTCTGTATGGGGCATATGGACCGGGACTTAGCTGTCTGATGCTGATTATTTTGCTGACCGGACTTTTTTATAAAAAGGCTTATGAGAAGATCCTGTCGCTTGGTTGTCTGGTGGTGCTGACAGTTCCGTTTTTTTCGTATCTGCTCAATGGTGCACTTTATATCAGACCGAAGTCGCTGATCCCGTTTTTGCCGCTTCTGTGCTATCTTACGGCAAAATATCTGGAGAAGCTGAAAAATCAGAAAATAGCGAGAATCTGGATGCTTCTTCCATGTCTGGCAATTATCATATATATTTATCTGAAGAAGGATGATGTGAAAAGCGAAGTCCTTTGGAAACTACTTTTGCTGGATGCGGTCATAACACTGTTGATCTGCGTGGCACAAGCGTATAGTGCATGGATTCGGAAGTATCTGACAGTAGCCGTTCTGGGACCGGTGATCCTGAGCCTTATTGTTACCGGAAGCTATTCCTGGGAAAAGAGTGGAAATCTGGAGAGCAGGAAAGCGTATGAGGAAGATACCAGCCGGTCCATCGGGAAAGCTGTGGACAAGGTAATTACATCAGATAGTGGATTCTACCGGATCGAGCAGGTTGGAAATGAAGAGGAAAATGCGGAAAATCTGAATCGTGTGTGGAACAGTGAGCAATATATTACATCCCTGTATTCATCTTCCTATAATGCTGATTACCAGAATTTCCGTAAAAATGATTTTCAGGTAGAGCAGCCGTACCGAAATTTTCTGATGCAGTCGGTTTCGCAGAATCCGGTATTCAGACAGCTGATGGGAGTGAAATATCTGATCTCCAGTCAGAATATACCGGGATATGAGAAAAAGTGGATGACCGGGGGAGGGGATGTGTACTGTGATGAAAATGCAGCACCGATTGCCTATGAGACGGATCAGACGATGTCGGAAGCGGAATATGACAGACTGGATTTCCCATATAATCAGCTGGTATTTACCAGATATGCTGTGACAAAGGACGGAACTGTATCGGCAGGACAGGTGAAAGAAAAACTGGCAGAAGACATAGAGAAATGTGATTTTCGGATTCCGGAAAAGAATAACGGGATTTCACTGGTTGTCCCGACTGAAAACGGATATCAGGTGAAAATGAAAAAGGAACAGGAGTTCGAAGTGGCTGTCCCGGAACAGGAAGAGAAAGATGGAGTTCTGTTTGTACAGTTTCGAATCGAAAATAAAAAACCGAAAGAGGATATCGAAATATCCCTGGAAGGAGAGCGCAATAAACTTTCGTCAATCCAGCATGTGTATTATAACAGAAATACCGTATTTACCTATGCAGTAGGACTGGAAAAGGGGCAGAAAACGGTCCGTTTATCTCTTGGAAAAGGAGAGTATACGATTAAAGATATGAGTGCATATAACGGCGTATTAAATGAAGATACCGGCCTTTATCAGAGTGTATTCAGGGTGGATAAAGAGCAGACGAAAGGGAATCTGATCCAGGGGAGAATCAAAAGTCAGAAGGATGGAATGTTCATTACGTCCATTCCGTTTGATAAAGGGTTTGAAATGACGATAGATGGCGTAAAGGTGAAATGTGAAAAAGTGAATAAAGCGTTTCTGGGATTTCATCTGGAAGCAGGAAAACATAAAATCAGAATTTTGTATCATGCGCCTGGAGTGACAGCAGGAAAGATACTGACAGGTCTTGGCGTTCTGATTGTGATCGCAGGGGCAGTAAGAAAGAAAAAATGCGCGAAGTGAATCTTTAAGATTCTGAAATAAAAAAGGATACAGTCTTAGAGCTGCATCCTTTTTTTATTTGACAGAGAATTCCGAAGAAGCTTGCTTTTGCCATCCATGTATCTGCAGGTAGTAGTTTACTCCTGACGCTTGATCTGAAAATGAACGGCATCATCAGACCAGATCTTATCGGTATATCGGATTTCGATGGTAGACCAGTTCAGTGGGACTTCCAGAGAAAGATATCCTTCCAGGGTTTCGCCGGGAGCGATCGTTCCATCGAGCTTTGGCTGGTCGCTTGTGGTTGCAAGAGCAGTAAATGCAGCTGCACTGTAGTCAAGTTTGGTATCGTCACAATAATTTTCAAAGCTTGCCATACTGCTGATGACCAGATCATCAGATGTCTGATTGACAATTGTCATATGGACAAACATAAATTCATTGCCTTCTGTCGGGACAGACCAGTCATCTCCTTCGGATTCTACGTAGCTGTCCATCGTGATCTCAATGCCATTGTATGCGGCGGTCTCATTTTGCTTATAGATCTCTTTGGTGGCATCAGCTGTCTTCTTCAGTGTTGAAGTGCCGGAAGAATTGTCAGAAGAAGTGTGCATTTTGGAAAAAAGGAATATAACCGCAATAATAATCAGGATGAGAATCAGGATGATAAACGACAGACTTTTTTTGTGTTTCTTTTTGGGGGGTGTTAGCTGGTCTGGTGAAGTTACATCATCAGAAGATGCATCGGACTTTGTGCCTGCAGTATCGTTTTTGGAAACTGGCGTTGGTTTGGCAGCAGGTTCATCTGCCTGACCGGAGCTGATAACTGGTTCTGGAACTGGAGCATGCTCCTGTACGGAGGATTCATTTCCGGAAAAAGGTTTGTCTGTAGAAACTTTTTCAGTCTCTTTTTTTTCAGTGGCTTTCTTCTGAGCTTCTGCTTCTTCTGCTTCCGGAACATTTTTACGCATGTTGCGCATGGCAGCAGCTGTGCTGTGGTAGATCTCCGGTCCGTTCAGGGGATCGTCGAAAAAAGCCTGCTGTCTGGCAGCCGGGCGCTTTTTTCCGGAAACAGATCCATGCTTATGAGCAGAAGATCTGGTACTTCGGGTATCTGTATCATCCGGAATCACAGCGGATGCCGGAAATCTTTTACGGCAGGTATCACAGAGATATTTGCCGGGATATTTTTTGCTGGGGCGGACTTTGTGACCGCATACAGGGCATTTCATTCTAAGTTAAGTCTCCTTTATGATTCAAGTGTTCTGTTTTTATTATAGGGGAAAATCCTGTCAAAAACAAGGAGGTATTCTTGTCGAACAGACAGAAAAGTGATATCATACTGACTAAGTAACATGGCAGAAAGTCGAAGCTGTCAGATACAGGAAAACAAAAGAAAGCAGGGAATGATATGACATATCAGGAAATGATGGAAAACGCAAAATTATCTATGGGGCTTTACTGCAAAGCCTGTCCGGTTTGTGATGGAAGAGCATGTAAAAACCAGATACCGGGACCGGGAGCAAAAGGTGTTGGTGATACTGCGATCAGAAATTATAAAAAGTGGCAGGAGATCCGCGTGAACATGGATACGATCTGTGATGGCGGAGAGACAGACACTTCTGTGAATTTATTTGGAAAGGAATTTAAGATGCCGTTCTTTGCAGGACCGGTTGGAGCCGTGAATCTGCACTACAGTGACAGGTATGATGATGTTTCTTATAATAATGTACTGGTATCAGCCTGTGCAGATGCCGGAATCGCCGCATTTACCGGAGATGGAGTGAATGCAAAGGTAATGGAGGCTGCAACGGAGGCAATCCGTGAAAATGATGGATGCGGGATACCTACAGTAAAGCCTTGGAATCTGGATACTGTCCGGGAGAAGATGGAACTGGTGAAGAAGTCAGGAGCATTTGCGGTAGCGATGGATATTGATGCGGCAGGACTTCCGTTTCTGAAAAATATGAATCCGCCGGCAGGAAGCAAGAATGTACAGGAGCTTTCCGAGATTGTGAAGATGGCTGGAAGACCATTTATCGTCAAAGGCGTGATGACAGCGAAAGGCGCGAGAAAAGCAAAAGAAGCAGGTGCCTATGCGATCATCGTATCTAATCACGGAGGAAGAGTGCTGGATCAGTGTCCGGCAACTGCAGAAGTGCTGGAAGAGATTGTAAAAGAAGTGAACGGTTCTATGAAGATTCTGGTTGACGGAGGGATTCGCTCCGGTACAGACATTTTCAAGGCACTTGCACTTGGTGCTGACGGTGTACTGATCTGCCGGCCGTTCGTTGTAGCGGTCTATGGCGGTGGAGAAGAAGGTGTGAAGCTTTACATTGATAAGCTGGGAGCAGAGCTCAAAGATGCCATGCAGATGTGCGGTGCACATTCTGTTTCAGAAATTACAAGAGATATGGTAAGATATTATCAGGACTAGAAAAATACATGCAGGAGGATAATACAATGGGAATGAGAGTGAACGCAGAGCTGCCATTACCGGCAGACTTGAAAAACGAATATCCGTTATCGAATAAATTAAAAGCTATCAAGGCGAAGCGGGATGAGGAGATCCGTGATATTTTTACAGGGAAATCAGACAAATTCGTGGTGATCATCGGACCATGTTCGGCGGACAATGAAGATTCGGTATGTGAGTACGTGAACAGGCTTGCAAAGTTAAATGACAGAGTATCGGATAAGCTGATGATCATTCCAAGAATCTACACGAACAAGCCGCGTACAACCGGAGAGGGATACAAGGGAATGCTGCATCAGCCGGATCCGGAGCAGGCACCGGATCTGCTTGCCGGAATCATTGCAATCCGTAAAATGCATATCAGAGCCATGCAGGAGACTTATCTGACAGCAGCAGATGAGATGCTTTATCCGGAGAACAGAAGCTATCTGGATGATATTCTTTCTTATGAAGCGATTGGTGCGCGTTCGGTTGAGAACCAGCAGCACCGTCTGACTGCGAGCGGAATGGATATCCCGATTGGGATGAAGAATCCGACAAGTGGAGACTTATCGGTAATGCTCAATTCTGTTGTCGCGGCACAGGGACCACACCGCTTCATTTATCGTGGACAAGATGTGACGACAGATGGGAATGATCTGGCACATGTGATCCTGCGTGGCGGCGTGGATAAATATGGAACAACGATTCCAAACTACCATTATGAGGATTGCAAGAGACTTCTGGATATGTATGAGCAGAAGAATCTGAAGAATCCTGCAGCGATCATTGATGCCAATCATTCCAATTCTAACAAGCAGTACAAAGAACAGCTCAGAATCGTAAGTGAGGTACTGCACACAAGAAATTATGATCCAAAGCTGAAAAAACTGATCAAAGGTGTAATGGTAGAAAGCTACCTGGTAGAAGGAAGACAGGATATCGGCGGAAATATGGTATACGGTAAATCGATTACGGATCCGTGTATTGGATGGGAAGATACAGTGAGACTGATCGATAAGATTGCGGAAGACTGTTAATTGTAAAAATAAAGTGTATCAAGGTTGAAAAACTTTGATACACTTTTTTTGCAGAAATGATTGCAAAATTACAGTAAGATATATTTTCCGGGCAGATAGAATGTATGTTGTAAAAACATAAATTGTATGTTAATGAGAAAACTTCTCGAAAATTTCTATAGACAAAATCCCACTAATATAGTAGACTATAGATAGTTAGAAAAAGCTAACTAAAATAAATTCAAACAAACCCATACAAGAGGAAAACAACATGAACTGGATGCAGAAAGATGTACAGACATCTGCTCAGATGGAAATCGCATGGCAGTGTGCTCCGGTATTGACCGGTGTAAAGCCATCCAATATTCTGACCTTGAAAAATGTAAGTGAAAAGGAAGTTGCGGAAAGTCTGAAAGAGATGGGAATTTCATACAGCATGCTTTGCGACAGCGGAGCCCGAAAGGTATGGCTGATCTACAGAGAAGAAGAGATCCTTGAAATTCTTGAAAAAAAAGAATACAGCGAATTTCTTGATACACTTGGCTATCGGGGATTTGAGTTTCCGCAGATGCTTCAGATCATGAATCTGAGATTTGAAGGATATCAGCATGGAAGTGCAGAATTTCCACATGAACTTGGAATTTTCCTAGGATATCCACTTGCAGATGTGAAAGGGTTTATTGAGCACAACGGAAAAGATTTCCTGTATCAGGGATACTGGAAAGTATATGAGAACGTAGAGGAACGCAAGAAAATGTTTTCTATCTATAACGTTGTAAAAGAGGAATTTATCAGGGAAATGCAGGCAGGGAAGGATCTGTGGCATGCAGCAAGAAGTGTGAGACAGCCATTTGACATACAGCCTGCATAAATGAAGAAAACCTGGTAGATGATAGAAAGAAAAAAAGAAAGGAAGAATTTAAAAATGAGTGATATTTGTGTAGCATATTGGAGCGGAACAGGAAATACAGAAGCAATGGCACAGGCAATTGGAGCAGGAATTACAGCAGCAGGGAAAAGTGCTGATGTAGTACCGATGGAAACTATTTCACCTGCTGATTTGAAGGATCAGACTGTTTGGGTACTTGGATGTCCTGCAATGGGAGCCGAGGAACTGGAAGACGGAACGGTAGAACCGTTTGTATCTGAACTGGAAGGATTTGCATCAGGAAAGAAGGTTGCCCTGTTTGGATCCTATGACTGGGGCGACGGCGAATGGATGCGTACATGGGCTGAAAGAATGGAACAGGCTGGCGCACAGATCGTCGGCGGAGAAGGACTTATCTGCCACGGAACACCGGGAGCAGATGCAATAGATGAGTGTGAGTCACTCGGCAGGGAGGTGGCTGGCTTATAAGAAATACGAATACCTTTTAAATAAAACAGAAAACCGAAAAAGCTAAATAATCAAATAAAATTATAATCAAATCAAAAACAAATAAAAAACAAAAATTAAAAGCTAA
>OGWX01002579.1_pt1 | contig 10730 bp, 10 predicted proteins | sample 1576151 | NCBI WGS metagenome assembly OGWX01 (sample SAMEA3541591, study PRJEB24748) | human gut metagenome | biome: human gut; feature: human-associated habitat; material: faeces | place: China | collected 2012
TTTATTCAATCAAATCCCTTACACTTATCATTGATTTTCTCTATTTCTTTTATTGATTTTCCAAATAAGCAAAGGAGTCTGCATAAAGCAGACTCCCTAACGGACATCCTTATATAATTTTGCAATCTCTTCTGCCGGAACACCATCCCGGTACATGGCTCTCAGCCGGTTCATAAGCCACATTACTTTCAGCTTTTCGATTGTATTTCCGCCAAATCTTCTGTCTGAAGTATAAATCCTGTGTCTTGTCATCCCAAGCGGAATCCCTTTTTCTTTGAGGATCAGTGAAAACTGATAATCCTCCAGAATCGGCATCTCTGGAAATTTTCCCACTTCAAAAAACAACTTCCGGTCAATGAAAATTCCCTGGTCTCCAAACATTACTTTTCTGTCTTTAATCCTGTGATTGGAGATCACCCTGCAGGTGAACATAAAAAAGTTATATGAATGAAATGCAATTCCAAAACACCCTGCCCGGTATTTTTTCATTACAGTCTCAATCTCTTCTAATGCTGTAGGTGGAACTTCACTGTCGCAGTGCAGGAAAAAAAGTACATCTCCACCGCTTTCTTCCGCTCCCATGTTCATCTGCTTTGCCCTTCCTTTCGGGGACTGAATCACCGGATACCGGTCCTTCAAAAGTGCCAGTGTTCCATCCGTGCTTCCCCCGTCTACAAACAGAATCTCACATCTTTCATTCAGCGGCTCCAGTGTCTCCATCAGCCTTTCAATTGTCGATTCTTCATTGTATGTTGGTATAATAATTGATATTTTCATCTCTACTTCACGGTTTCAATTTCTACGTTCATCCAAGTATCATACAGATTTCTCCGGAACTCGTCCGCATCTCTGATCACCGGGATCTTGAGGGTGCAGTTCTTTTTCGCTTCATCCTCTGCCAGAATCATTCTTCCCTTTGTAAGCTTTTCTGTTGACAGCTGCATGTCCACTATCTGTGTCTCAAAAAGTTCCGGATGCATCATGTAAGCCGCAGCGATCGCATCCCAGTTATAATATCCGGGAATTCCATATTCATCCCAGTTATTGTCAAACCAGTAATCTGTCTCATTCTTGATCAGCCTTACAACTCCCTTACTCAGATCCGAAAGTTCTCTTTCATACTCTTCTCTTGTAAAAAGTACCTTCAGGCAATTATTACCCGTAATAACCGCAACATCCGTTCCACTGGTAAGTGTCGCATAAGTTGCCAGCGGATCACAGGAGAAATTAAGTTCATCCATTTCCCGCTTTGCAAAGATCAGCGGTTCTGTTGTTCCTCCCATCAATACGATACTCTTCACCTGATGAAAAAACTCAAGATTGTGTTTCCAGGCTCCATAAAGATTTGTCACGGAACCCGTCACCAGAATTTCCAGCTCCCCGGCATATTTTTCTGCCATCTCGGCAAGATAATGTGCCGCTTCACTTTCGGTTTCTCCAGGTGTTGCTCCACCTTTGTAAACGCGCAACTCGTCATGCCCGATTTTCTTTACAAACTTCTTTGTATTTTCGTAAACCTTCTCCAGCGTATTGTTCCCATAAGTTGTCGTCACTCCCAGGACCTCTGCTTCCGGATCCCCCAGAAGATACAGCAGTGCCAGTCCATCATCTACATCACGCCCGTTAATTCCAAACGTACAGTCACAATCATGAATTATTTTTCGCATACCATTCTCCTTTTATCACTTCTGAAACAAAATCCCCTGTCTTTCATCAATTTTGATGCCAACCAGTTCTCCTGTTTTTACCCCCAATTTCATCCAGTCACGGTGAAGCATCCATACTGTCAGCTTTCCATCTGCATACTTCAACAGGATTTCTGCTGTTTCCCCCTCAAACATAACTTCTTCAATCTGATACATTCTTTCCGTCTCATCTACGGTCAACGTGATCGCCGATGGTCTGACCATCAGTTCATACTCTCCTTCCGCTTTCTGCGTCTCAAATGAAACTGCCCGGCTTACGAATCTGCCATTCTCCACTTTCCCCAAAATATAATTTGTCTGTCCCATATAATCTGCCACCACTCTGGACTCTGGATGGTAGAACATCCTCTCCGGCTTATCATACTGAAGCACTTCTCCAGCTTTCATCAGAGCGATCCGGTCAGACACCTTCATCGCTTCTTCTTTATCATGCGTGACCATAACGACCGTAAGCCCCATCTCATGATGCAGCTTTCTTACCAGATCTGCCATCTCGCACCGCAGATTCTCATCCAGGCTTGAAAATGGTTCATCAAGAAGAAGAATTTTCGGATCTGCCGCAAGCGCTCTTGCCAGCGCAACCCTCTGACGCTGTCCACCGGACATTTCCCGGATCTTACGCTTCTCAAATCCTTCCAGCTGGACAGCTTTTAACAGTTCTCCTACCTGCGCCTGCTTATCTTTTTTCGGGATTTTTTTCAGATCCATCGAAAAGCTGATATTCTGTTCTACCGTCATATGCGGAAACAGTCTGAGATCCTGAAAAACAATCACGGTTCCTCTTTTTTCCGGTGCAAGATTTGTAATCGATGTGTCATCGATCCGGATATCCCCTTCCTGCGTTTCAAGAAGACCTGCAATGCTTTTTAACAGTGTTGTCTTTCCGCAGCCTGAGGCGCCAAGAAGCGAAACAAATTCTCCCGTTCTAATCTCCAGATTTATATTCTTCAGTATTCTTGTCTTTTGTAAATCTACACAAAGTTCTTTAATTGTAAGACTCATGTGCTCCTCCTGCCTAATAATATTCTACTTCCCGTGCCTTTGTAAAACGTCCCACGATCCATTCCAGTATTCCAAACACCAGAAGCATGATCACCAGGAATATCACACTGTAAATGCTGGCAAAATTACGTTCTCCGCTTCCGAGATATGGAACCATGACGATCGCAAATGTTTTGACATTTCCCCCGCCGATCATCAACGTCAGGAAATACTGACTGAATGAAACAACAAATGCCATCGAAAACGCAGAAAGCATGACCGGAAACAGATTCGGAAGTGTCACTTTAAAAAACGCCTGAAGCGCACCAGCCCCCAGAACTCTTGCCTGCTCCTCCAGCTTTACCCCCATTGCTCTTGTTCCATCCTGCATCAGTGTCACTGCATATGGAAGAGAGCAGATCAGATGGACAATAATAACCCCCAGAACAGTTCCGCTAAGTCCACACTTAATAAATGTAATCTGAACCCCCATCGCAAACACGGTTCCCGGAACAAGAAACGGAAGCATCGACATAAATGAAAACAGCCGCTTTCCAAAAAAGTCATAGCATTCCAGCGCCCTCGCCGTCATTGTTCCGATCACAACCGACAGGAACGCGACCGAAGCCGATATGAAAAGACTGGACATACAAAGTCGCACAAGCTGCTGCCTGTTTCTCAGTATTCCATTCACCGCTCTCATCGAAAATTTCTGCGGGATAAGTGACGGCCATGCCCATCTCTCTGTCCCTACCCAGACAAGGATCGTAAGAATTGGTACAATCACTAGGAAAATAAAAATGCCTATGATCAGACCTTCCCAGATGTTCTTTTTTCTTTTCATCTTCCTGTTCCTCCTAACCTGCCAGCTTCTTCGTGCTCCGGCGAAGTAATATGTAATATAAAACTGCTGCAATCAGAGAGATCACGATCAGGATTCCATTGATCGCCATCGCATACGGTCGCGCCCGCAGATCCGGCTTGGTATATTCCAGATAAGCCAGAACCGGCAGCGCCTTTGGTATCGTTGCTCCAAGTATGAACGGCAGCTCATATGCTCCAAGTGCAAATACAAAGATGATCAGGAAACCACTGAGCACTGTATTCATACATAAAGGAAGCGTTACTTTCTTGAAGGCCTGAAGTTTATTCGCTCCAAGATTGGTCGCTGCTTCTCCAAAACTGCCATTGATATTCGCCATCAGAGCAATCACAAAATAGATTATGAATGGAATTTCCTTCCACAGATAGGCAAGAATTACGCCAAGTCCATATCTGTCATAGATCAACATCGGAAACTGCTGCTGATCCGTAATCAGTCCTGCATTTGCAAGGATTCTCGCAAGGATTCCATTTTGCGAAAGAATGTTTACAATAAAGAGTGCCACAACAACATGGGGAACAATGATCGGAATCTGAACAATCCGCATAATGATTCCGCGCACTTTTCCGGCACTCACCAGAACTGCACACAGAAATGTTCCTGTTACTGTGGCAAGAAAAGCCGACATAAATGCAATGTACAGACTATATTTTAATGACTGCAAAAGATCCGGTCTTGTCAGTACCTCCTTATAATATTTCAGCGTCGGTTCCGTTAATCCAAAAGCTGGAATCACCCCTAAACTTTGGATGATTCCAGTTCCCAAACCAATAATAAAAACTACGCCTAATATAAGTTGCGGCACCAACAGTATATAAGGTGTCATTTTTTTCTTCATTTTATTTTCCTACTACTTCCTCTGCCCAGATCTCTTCGATGATCGGTACAAGTGCGGAAGGCATTTCCGGAAGACGTTTTGATAAAAGTTCATCCTGAGAGATTACTCCCTTACCGATTTCAACTTTATCAAATGCTTCTTTCTGTGTATCGTTTAATTTGTTGTAATCTACAACCGGAATAGTACGGATCTCAGCAAAACGGTCTGCCTGTACTTCCGGATCAAGCATCTCATTTATTGCCACCTGTGCTCCTGCTACATTTCCTGAGTTTGCTGCAATTGCAATGTAGTTTGTATTTCCAATTGTTCCTTTATCGAACTGGAAAGACTGAGATGTCTCTGTGTAAGTACCATTTTCAATGTTGGTAGCTGTTGAGTATGCACCATAAGAGATATCCATCACAACTTCTCCGTCAGAGTACATATTGGTCAGCGCTGTAGAATCCTTCGGGAAAGTCTTTCCTTCGTTCCACAGGTATGGATTCAGTTCACGAAGATATTCAAGAGCTGGCTCAATTGCTGCTTTTACAGTCTCTTTATCAGCTTCCATATCCATGAACTGTTCATATCCACAGATATCGTAAATCACATTACGAACAAATGCACTTCCTGTAAAGTCAGGTAATGCAGGATAAGTTACTTTTCCTTTGTTCGCTTTGCAGAACTCCATGAACTCATCTGTGTTTGTCGGAAGATCCGGTGTTACTGCTGTATCTGCGATCATAACAAGCTGTGCTTTTCCGTATGGAGCTTCATATCCCTCAATCGGAAAGCAGAAGTCTGCATTTGTCTCTTCATCATCTGTATCAATATAAGACTGGAAGTTCGGAAGTTCTTCTGCAAACGGTCCGTAAAGCATGTTGTTTTCTTTACAGGTCTTGAAGTTTTCTCCATTAATCCAGATCATATCGATATCGCCATCTTTTTTATCTGTTGAAATTTCACCGGAAAGCTGACTTAAAATCGCATCAATATCCATCGGTACACGTTCCAGTGTGATGTCATATTTTTCTTTCAGACGCGGTGCATAGTAGTTATCAAGCCAGTCATTTAAGCTATCATCTCCGCCCCATCCGTAAAATGTAACGGTTGTACCCTTGGCTGCATCCACCATTTCATCGAAGCTCATATCCTCTACGGCTTCGGTTGTCTGCTTGGTTTCTTTGTTGTCTGCTTTTTCTGTCTTTGCGCTGTTTCCACATGCTGTTAAGGAAAACGCCATCACAGTACTTAAAAGCAACGCTGCAATTCTCTTTTTCATTAAAATTTTCCTCCTTCATTTTCTCCGTCCTTCATTATAACAAATTATTAACAAAAAGCACGCTGTTTTTCATTCCTGCTTTGTTGTTGCCCCTCAACACTTCGTTTAGCTATTGTATTTTTCTATATACTTATAGAATTTTTCTACCGATGATTCCATTGCTCTGTCCTTCAGCGTAAGAAGACCGATTTCCCAGATCATATCATCTTCTGCGAAAGGAATCATGACCAGCCCCTCTGTATTCATATCTTCATGGACAAAGTCAATCGTCACAGAAATCCCTCTCTTCAGCCGGCACATTTTATAGCAGAGATCAAATCCATTTGTCTCAAATACAATATCCGGTTCAAATCCCCGGTTCCAGCATCTGCTCTGAATAAACTCATTGAGTTTAAAACTGCTGTTTTCAAGATAAAGAGGCTCGCCTTCCAGATCCAGAATAGTTGCTTCTCTTTTTTTCGCCAGAGAATGTCCTTCATAGACCAGAAGCCCCAGACTGCATTTTTTTAAACTTTTCATATCAAAACAATCTCCTGCAAATGGTCCGATCGACAATGCCACATTCCCTTCTTTGTCAAGCAGCATTTTCTCTACGATCCGATCCGGATATTCCATATAAGAAAATGTCACATTCGGATATTTCTTCTGAAATTCCAGAATACAGTCTGGCGTCAGGTAACGCAGGATATCATAGGCAACCAGAAGTTCTACTGTCCCTTCCTCACTCGCACGTATCATATCAATTTCTTTTTTCAATTTGTCATATTCGCTAAGAACCGTATTCGCATAATCATACAGCCTCTGTCCGCTCTCTGTCAGTTCTATCCCGGAGGCAACCCTGTCAAGCAACGTACATTCCAGTTCATTTTCCAGATTTTTCAGTACACGGCTGAGTCCCTGTGGTGACATAAAAAGCTCTTTTGAAGCCCTCGCAAGACTTCCTCTTAGACAAATCATCCGAAATTCCTCTAATTCTTTAATCGTCATTCTTTTCCCACGACTCCCCTATTTAAATTTACATTTTGCCCGATTCAAAATAGGTGTTTTCCCAAGAGGTACCTTTTCATCGATTCCCATAATAAGTGGTAGCAAATGCTTTGCATCTTCATATCCTCTCCTTCTGAAACTACAGATGCACGAAGCACAATATGTATAAAGTTCCGGCTCCCTCGATGCTTTTACACGGTCTGTCAGTGCCTGTGCCACATCCGCTTCTTTTCCAGCTGCGCATCCACCAAGCCCGCAACACTGTACATCTCTGAATGCATCTTCTACCTTTCCGACAAGGAATGGCTTCATATCATATTCAAACTTTCTGTCTTTTCGGTCCGGACATGGATAATACATTGGAATCCTTTCTTTTTGATAAATATTTCCAATTTTAAGCTCTGCCATTTTTTCGTAAACACTGATAATCTCCGCATCCAGTCGTCCTTTTAAAAAATAATAGCAGTTCGGACATGCCATGATCACCTGTTCTACTCCTGACTCTTTTAATTTCCAGTTGATTCGCTCAATGATCCCCGCTGCCTCTGAAACAAGTCCCAGTTCTTCAATCGGTTTTCCACAACAGTCATATACAACTCCCACATCATATTTTGCGAATTCTTCCACCAACTTATCTGTCGTTTTCGGAAAAAAAGACGGAAAATTACATCCCGTAAAAAAAACTGCTTTCTTTTTTGAATGGCGGTAATTTGCAAATTTATACGGATTCTTTTCTAAGAGCAGTCCGTCATATGAATTATCAAGAAGCTTCCCACCTCCGTCTTCAACCAATTTTCTCCGACTGTCAAGTGCAATCTCTTTTCCATCAATTCCTTTTGGACAGACACACCCGCAGGTTCCACACAAGAAACAATGATATGCCAGCTCCGGTTTTTCTTTTAATACCGGCAGATCAATTCCGTATTTTTCCAGAAACAGACAACTTCTGGTACATTTTCCACAATGGATACATGCATCCAAATCCCACTTATTCATAATTTTTATCCAGCTTTCCTTTCAGTCCCAGTTCCAGATAATCAATCGTAATTGGACAGTTACAAATTGCTCCCTTTTCAATATCCTCATACAGGTGGTACAAATCTCCCTTATCATCCACATCATAATACATCTGACCTACCGCCGTAGAGAGCTTCTCATTTCTCATGTGCTGTAAGGTATCATAAATAACTGTATTCGTTCCGTATCGTTCAATTTTCCATATAGAATCATATTCTTTTTTCATTCCGATCAGATAGTACCCTCCATCAAATGTAGGATGAATCACAATATCTTTTCCCCCAAGATTATCAAATGCATTTTTCAGTGTTTCCGGATGAATCTGCGGAATATCTGTCCCGATCAGAATTACTTTCTCATACCCCATTCTCAGTACGATTCCAATCGCATTCTTCATCCTTTCACCAAGATCATCACCAAATTGTGGAAGACATACTGTCTCATTATCAAGAACTTGCTGTAGCAGCTTCTTTTCATCCTTTGGTGTAAAAAACACGAAAATATCCGCATCCACCTGCTTTGCTTTTTCATATATATCCTTTACAAAGCAGGCATGTAGACGCGCGCACTCTTCCCCAGTTAGAAAAGGCATCAGCCTGGTCTTTGTCTGTCCTGGTATCGGCACCCTCGTAAATAAAATAAGTGCATCTTTCATCTATAATATTTCCTCCAACATTTCAATCACACTTTCCACTACTTTAGGACAAAAATCCAGCATTCTGCCACTCGAAAGTGCTTCTTCAAGCTGTTCCGGAAGCGATACATCATAGCCTAATAACTCTTTGCAACTGTTTGTTGCAAACTTTTCCAGAAACAATGCTCTAAATTCTGCATATTTGTTCATCATTTCTTCTTTTTGCCGAAGCAGAGTATTCACATCCCAGTGTCCATATTTTAGTCCAACAGCCATGATTGCTCCGGTAAATGCACCGCATGTATCCCCATGCATCATTCCACCTCCAAAACAAGCCGAAACTTTATTCGCCATCTCTTCCGTAATCCCAAGTCTCTCTGCGAAATAAGACAGAACGACCTGAGAACAATCATATCCTTTTATAAATTTTTCCCGAATCATACTTTCTTCTATCATTTTTCTCTCTCCTTTGTCATCTTACATCACTTTTTCATTCTAACATCAAACCAGTCCTATTTCTATAGATTGTCTTATCGTATTTAACTATAATTTGCTTGTCTTATTTATAAATCAAATAATTCGTGCCTTTTACAAAAAAATCCCTCATCTGCGGTTTCCCGCAAATGAAGGATTTCTTTTACTTTATTCAATTCTTACAGTAATCCACCGATTGATAAGAATAACGGTGCAAATACAAGTGAAACAATTGTCATAAGTTTGATCAGGATGTTGATAGACGGTCCTGATGTATCCTTGAACGGATCACCTACTGTATCACCAACAACTGCTGCTTTATGAGCTTCGCTTCCTTTTCCGCCATGATGTCCTGTTTCGATGTATTTCTTAGCATTATCCCATGCTCCACCAGCGTTGGACATGAAAATTGCCATAAGTACACCTGTAACAAGTGCTCCGGAAAGTAATCCACCGAGGGATTCCACACCAAGAACGATACCAACGATCAACGGAACTACGACTGCCATCACACCCGGAAGCAGCATTTCGTGAAGAGCTGCTGTGGTAGAGATTGCAACGCATGATGTATAATCCGGTTTTTCTTCACCCTCCGGTATCTCATGGTTTCTCCGATTCATCCAGACAGTTTTTAATCCCGCCCCCTTTGCTCCCAGAATATCATTTCTGAAAGAATCTCCGATGTAATATACCTCACCATCTGGCTGTATCTTTTTAACCGCAATCGCAAAGATCTCCGGTTCCGGCTTTGCCACCCCCACAGCGCCTGAAATGACAATATATTCTTCCGGGATCCACCGCGTCAGTCCCAACGCCATCGCCTTTGCCATCTGATGTTTATCCGGACCGTTCGTCACCACACCTAATTGGGCTTTTTCTGCACACTCGTTTAACATTGCCGCGATCGTCCCCGGCAATTTGATTTCTTTTTGTTTTTTTGCATAAATCTTCTGAAACGTCCATGCATCCTCCTCTGAAATAAAAATGTTAAAATCCTCAAATGCTTTCTGAATACGGTATACCTGCATATCTTTCATCGACATTTCACCGCGAAGAGATTGCTCATACACTTCATCACTGTGCTTTCTGCTCTGCACAAATAATTTTATTACATCAATATCATAATTCCCCTGACCAAACACATCATCATAAGCCTCTACAAATGGCGTTACCTGGTCATAAAGAGTATCGTCTATATCAAAAATAAAAGTAACCAAAATATTCCTCCCGTGACTTGTAATATTTCATCGAATCGTCCGGTTTTCATTATAATCCAGAAGTAATTGAAAATATAGTGATTTCTTATAACTATTTAGCGAAAGAATTGCATTTTACCCCCTTTTTCGCTATACTGAAATCATCCTAAAAAAGAGGTAAACCAATATGTTAACAGTAATGAAATTTGGCGGAAGCTCTGTCGCTGATCTGGAGCACATCCGCAATGTAGCCAAACGCTGCATCGAAAAGCAACAAGCGGGCAGCCATGTTGTTGTTGTTCTCTCTGCTATGGGGAAGACCACCGACAACCTGATTGCCACAGCTAAGCAGATTACTGACCAGCCGTCACGCAGAGAGATGGACATGCTGCTCTCAACAGGAGAGCAGGTTTCTGTATCTCTGATGGCAATGACTCTGATCCAGATGGGTGTCAGTGCCGTTTCACTGAATGCATGGCAGGTGCCTATGCACACTACTTCTGACTATCAGAATGCCCGGTTCAAACGGATTGACACAGAACGTATCCAAAAGGAACTGGACGCTAACAAAATCGTTGTTGTAACAGGATTCCAGGGAATTAACAAGTACGATGATATCACAACTTTAGGTCGCGGTGGCTCCGATACTACCGCAGTTGCCCTGGCGGCAGAACTTCACGCAGACGTCTGTGAGATTTATACAGACGTTGACGGTGTTTACACTGCCGATCCCCGTATTGTTCCTAATGCACG
>OGWX01002581.1_pt1 | contig 10727 bp, 10 predicted proteins | sample 1576151 | NCBI WGS metagenome assembly OGWX01 (sample SAMEA3541591, study PRJEB24748) | human gut metagenome | biome: human gut; feature: human-associated habitat; material: faeces | place: China | collected 2012
GATTCGCCGGTGCCTTGGTCAGCTCGCCCTTGTACGAGCTGTACCGCTTCGCGCTTTTGAACAACGGCACCAGGCCATGCCTAGTCATCAGCCTCATGACCCGCTTGGCCGATACCCTGACGCCCATGCTTTTCAGCTCCAGATGGATCCGCTTGTACCCGTAGCGGCGTTCGCTGTTCCCGGGACGCCTCGCGCACGAGCTCCAGGAGGGAAGCGTCCTTGTCGGGGCGTTTCATGGCGTCGGGCTGGTAGTGGTACGTGCTGCGCGCGATGCCGACCACGGGCAGCAGGCTCCTGGCCGTCACGCCCAGCGTCTCGCCAGCGGTCTTGACGAGGAGCGTCTTCTCTCGGCTGGCCGGGCTTTTCCGGGTCTGCGCCCGGCTCTTTTCCCAACAGCTTCAACGCGCCCTTCCGGATCGCGATCTCGATGTCGAGCTCCTTCTTCTCCCGCCGCTGCCGTTCGACATCGGCGTCCAACTCGTCCAGACAGGCCTGCATCTCCGCCAACCTCCTTTCCATCAACGCCACCGCGTCCGCCAGACCGGCCGCGTCCGACGCGTTTGGGGCCACGGTCGGTTTGCCGGATGGCTCCTTGGATTCCACGATGGTCCTTCTTTTCCCGGGTCTGGCCACAGGCGCCTCCTCGGACTTCGCGAGCATCTGCCGTTTCCATTCTCGCACGGTCGTGCCCTGCACGCCCAGCTCGGCGGCCGCCTCATGTGATTTCAACCGTCCGGACGCGACCGCGACCACCGCTTTCCGTTTCAACTTCTCGGGGACAGGCCCGTGCCTCAGTTTGCGTTGGCCGGGCGCGAGCTCGTCGATCCACGCCATGAGCAGCTCCTTGCTTTTCGGATATCCCAGCATCCGCATGGTGCGGCTGAGCCGTCTGCCGTATTCGAGGTAATGGTCCACCGCGGCCTGTTTCTGCTCGTCGCTGTAGAGCGCCCGTGGCGTTCGCCGCGCCTGGAAGAAACGCCGGTGCGCTCCTCCTCGAGCCGGTCAGCGTACCACGACAGCAACGCGACCTTGCTGGGATAGCCGAGCTCGTGGATCGCGTCGGCGGCGTAGCGTTCGTATTTGATGGACAGGTCCACGGCCCTGTCTCGCTGCTCCCTGCTGCACTTCGCCATGAGGGGGTTCTCCTCCCGGTCGGGGAGTCCAAGAAAACGTCACCACCTCGCGCTGGACACCTTTATTTGATCACATACAGAAGGTACGGGTACCGCAGAATCAAGGCCATGCTCCGAACCTGTGTCTCGGAGAAGGTGATCAGCAGGATCATGGCCGAGGACGGTCTGACGGCGCACGTGCCGAGACGACGGCGCTACAGCTCCTACGAGGGCGAGACCACGCCCGCGCCCGACAACCTCGTCAACCGCGGCTGCCATTACCGGTGGCCCGGATGGCTGGATCTCATGGAACGGTACGGTCTGACGCGGTCGATGAGCGCGAAAGGCTGTTCGTCGGACAACGCCGCCGCGGAGGGGTTCTTCGGGCGCATGAAGACGGAATCCGTCTATCCCGAGCATGGGGAGGAGTATACCCGGGACGAGGTGCTTGTCCTGATCGATGATTGCATCCGCTGGTACAACCATGAGCGCATCAAGCAATCACTCGGTTGGATGAGTCCTGTACAATACCGTCAGAGCCAGGGAATGGCTGCGTGATTATCTCCAAGAAAACGTCCGCAGCCCCTTATCGCTTCTTTTCTGCCTAAAGACTTCAGCCAATCTCGTAGTATGGTTCTAAAACATGTGGCACAGACTGGCCACAAGCGAATAACCCGGAAAGTTTTCCAGCAGCATTGCATGCGCCTTGGGAATCCGAATCCAAACAAAAGCATGTATTTCCAAATAGACGCCAAGAATCCTGGTGGACTACATCGCTAAAGCAAGATAAACTAAAGATTATGTCTGGTTCTACTCTAATTGTTGGCAATAATGAAGTGGATAGCGTAATGCCTGCGACGTTGTTCAAACAAAAATACAAGGATAATTCTGCAGACAAACATGTTTACCTTATTTGTTCGGCAAATACTATTGTAATCGATAAATATGAAAAACATCCACATTTTATTCGAATGAAATTTCATTCTTTCGTCAATCAAGATGACAAAAGAACCATAATTGAAATACCTAATTTTTTTGGCTTTAAGGAAGCCAGCATCATAGATAACGGACTTACCATTAAATATAACGACGAAAAAATATCAGGGCTTGAACTTCTTATTCGAGTTTTACGAAACTACTGTTGCATAAAACAATACATTGACTACGAAGGTAAGTCATCATTCAGAAAAAAAATATCTAAGCACGAAAAGGAAATCTGTAAGAGAAATATTGCAAAAATTGATAATATCATCCAGACATATTGCACTTTTGACATTGAATATATCGGACAGGCATATGGCACCCCAAAACGACCGACTCCCCGATCAGCTACAGAACGTCTAATTGAGGGGCATAAGACATTTTCTCAGATTTTATCAGATTTCATATCAATGTACAGAACAAAGGATATTCGTGTGATTCAAATTAATTGCACTCCTCAAATAAGTTCAGCAATGCTCAATATCAGTCTCTCAAACGCGAAGGATACTGCCGAGAAGGTCTTCAATAACGAAAATGCTTTTAACAAGAAACACGAAAGCACAATAGTCACTCTAGTAGAAGCAGGGCTTATTAGGTATTTCCATCCATCTAATTATAATAAAGAATATCTTGATTCATTCCCAAGTAAAACACATCATAAAAAATATTATGATTTTTTAATACAATCAGAATATGACCATATAGGATTTAAAATTGATATCGGACAAGAATGTATTGCATTGCGTCGTCCAGATGATGGCGAGCCGGTAGATTGTTTATCCAGATCATGGAATTTAGATACCGGAGAATTGGAATGGCCTTTAGTTGATACGCCCTTTTCGCAATATCTAGGAGACTCCTTCCGGGGAGAAATATTGCCGACAAAGATTGGTTTCGAAAGCAACGATAAACAACTATTAAAATAGGAATATACCTTTATTCCTCATCATGGACGACAAATCAGCCTACACCAAACATCGGTAAATGGTGAATCGTTCCACGCCCATCATGGCGACGATCTGATTCATCGTCATCACCTCGTGTTTCAGTCAATTAAAGGACGAGTGAGTATTTGTAGTTTTCGAGGCCACTGATTATTCCCTCTCAAGGCCACCGTTATTGACGAAGAAGGCCAGTGGCGGACCATTCCAAGGCCACTGCCCCCCTAGGGTCAGGATTCGAGCATGGACTGTCCGTGCCGTTGCCTCATATTGAACTCGCCGGTGTCGATTCATACCGTATTGTGCACGATGCGGTCGAGGATGGCGTCGGCGATGGTGTCGCCGCCGAGACGACTGTGTCATTCCTTGGTCGCCAACTGGGTGGCGAACGCGGTGCTGGCGTTGTCGTAGCGCAGTTCCATGAGCTCGAGCAGGAACCGTCTGAACCGTTCGTTGGGCTTGTCCACGAGCCATTCGTCGATCGCGAGCAGCGTATACGCGGAGTACTTGCGAACGAGCTTGGCCGGACCTCCGGGATCCTGCAGCTTCCCGAGCTCCGCCATCGCGTACTGCGTGGACTGTTTCGTCTCCGCGGCGACCGTCGCGTCCGACTGGTTGCGCCACCGCCTGAGCGATTCCGGCGCTATCCCCAGATCCTTCGCCACCTGTTCTATCGCCTTCATCTCCGACGAATACGAGGTCCTGGACTCCGTCAGTAGCCTGACGGCCTTCGACTTGAACTCGCCCGTGTATCTCGTGCCCTTTGCCATGGTTCCATCATCTCCCATCGAGTTAGGGGAAATGCGGAACAAAAATCAGTTCATATCATCCATTACCATTTTCAGATTCTTGTGACAATACTCTCGGGAGTGCGGCGAATGGAACGGCATACAGGCACAGAAGCAGGAAAATTACCTACTGCAATGTACATCACGGGAAATTCATAGTCAGGCATATTCAAAAGTTCCCGGGTCTGACGATCCTGAGCCAAATTGAACATCGCGTTCAAAGGACATGCGGCTAAACCATACGCCTCCAACGCGTACAGCAGAGACATCGAGAACAGGCCACCATCCACAAACGGCTCATTGCGCTCCCCGTAATTCATGAACGCCCTGATATCAGAAGCAACAAGTAACAATACCGGAGGCATATCATACCCATTGAGCCCACCTTGAATTTTCAAGGTTGCTTTAATTTTCTCCGGATCAGTAATCTGATATATGCGCGTAGCCTGTCGATTGCACACAGACGGAGTCTTCATCGACACCTCGTACACTTTATCAAGCAATTCCTGAGAAACAGGTTTATCTGAATATTCTCGTACTGAATACCTATTTTGCGCTAATGGAACGAATCCCTTAGAAAGGTTATCGGCCTTAGTAGAAGAATTCATGATAAAAGAGCCAGCTCCATTTGAAACATCCGGTTCATAAGTTAAAGCAGATTCCCAAATTTGTTCGGGGAACATCGCCTTCACCGAGGTAAGGTCGTAATTAACGTCATTATGACGATGCTGGTATTCATGCAGTACTGACAATCCTTGCTGATACAAAGGATTGGTTTTGTAATTTTTATCTGCCTTCTCCAGCAAAACCATTCGCTTGGAAATTTCATTCAGCACGCCCTTGCCGAAACCGAGTCTGAAATTGACATGGCTTAAGCCTTTTTCCAACCTATGGATGTCAAAAGCCAAGCGCGTTTCAACACGTGCTTTGTCGGTGGAAGTGTCAAGGGAAATCCAGCGCATAAAGAGTTGACGCTGGATTCGTCTCGCTTTAGAAGCCTCCATCGTATCTTTTATAGAGCACGCCTTCTTCCAAGCGGATTTGGGCACGATGCTCTTAATAATTTGTTTTGCAGACATACTTTTTTCTCCTCTCGAAATCCATTCCGTTCAGGCAGCAAGCAGATAACGTTGTTTTCTTGCACTAAACCCAGAAACACAAAAAGCGTGGCTAAAGCCAAGCCCATTATTCTGGACTGGTATTAGCCACGCTTTCGTATTACAAATCGCAGAGGAGCGTATAACGGAGTAAGTGCGATTAGCTACGCCCCCCCCATCAATTTTTTGATACGTGCTACTGCCCCAGCAGGCAACATGCACTTTACGATTCTCTTGCAGGCGCGAATAATTCGCTTCTTGGGAGATGTACTCACGCGACGATACGAGTGTTCAATCGGCTTCATGTGCTTCCTGAACTCACTGAAATCATTTGCCTTGACAGCCTCACGGAATGCGACGAAGCTCTCATTCTTCAATATGGTACGCATCGCGTAGGTCTTTTGACGCTGATCGCTGATACCGTCCAACGATGGCTTGACGCGCTTGGTCGGAGTCCATTCACCACGCTGTTTATGCACATACAAACGATATGCAAGCCCCTGACGGCGATGCCGGAAACCACCCGCTTGAGACTGGTACACCTCCGCGGAATCGGAATCATGCAACACAAGTTCATCCCGATGACGGTCGAATAGATCCTGGACATCCTGGTTGCGCACGACGATGACGTTGCAACCCTCACCATCGTTCACATATTTCGGAATCCACGCATCACCAAATGTCACATCTGCAGTCTCAGCAAGTACGTCATCACAGTAATCGCATGCATTGTACTTGAAATAGCCCAATCCCCAATTTGTAGTGGAGAGTTCAGCAGTACGCTTGATGACAGGCCCTTTCCCACTAGTCCGCCGGACTTCAACCGCATAATCAGAAGCAGGGCTGCCCGGGGTCTTATGCCGGAAATCCACGCGAGCAATATCATCTAGGGGAACACCGGACTCCCATGCCTCGCTCTTCGCGAAAAAGTCCGACTTCAAGTGCCCACATACCAAACCAATGCAGTACCTAATACGCTTGTTAAGCACTTCGTCCTGTCTGCGCAGCAGACGTATCGCTTTCACAAAACAGGGGATACCGATGAACAAATATTTCCCGTCATGTTCACGCACGTAGGAAAGCACTTCGCTCATTTCGATTGGATAGTACTTCGATTTCGCACCAGTCTTGAGCTCATCCACATTATGTGATACCTGGTACGTGTACATATGCTCCGGATCCGGACCGTCCTTAACTTGAATCACCGCATCTACGAGCCCGTCTTCAAGCATCTTGGAAGCAAGCCAGCTAACCATGCCTCCAGAGCTACCGCGGGAACGCCAACCATCAGCAGACACATACCCCACATATGCATTGAGCCAATAGCCGAGATACTGATCATGGTGCACGCCAGCCTGCTTGGAGAAAAGCTCACCACCAAGAACATCCTCATTAATGGAGCTAGCGAAAGGACACGCGCTGTTGACTACATCTTCCTTCGCAATAGAGCCCTGTACAGAAGCTTGATAGCATCCGTCAATATTCTTGACGATGTTGAAGGCCGGATCAAGATACGCGCATGCACCGCAGCCTACGCAATATGTAGCCATGTCCCCTATCGCATCTTTGTCAGGTGATTGAATCACCTGTTCAACTGTATTGCTCATTTCGTTGCCTTTCGATGAAGACGATTAACGATTTTCTCTCGCTCACCAGTAGTAAGGGACACTTTCAATGCGCCTGCTCCAAACAATAACGTATATATGATGCCCCACACCAGGAAAGTCGGAATGGAGGAGACCGGCAACATCAGACCACCCAGCAAACATACGACAACCACTGCAAGTGCCAGCAATATAGTCGGTAGTTGGTGTTTCCAGAAATAAACCATGTCCAGACCAATACGAGTATGGTAGTACCAGTTCATGAATAAACCTGTACCCAGAGCAATACTCGCCACATAACCGATGGCCGTGGCCCAGTAGCCAAGAGACGGTATTAGTAGCACACTGATCACGATATCAATTACAGACGTAAGAATGTAAATTAAACTACGAGTCTTATGACGGTTCTTCGCACGTTGAATTTCAATACCTGTATTTTGAGTGAGTGGAACCATCACCGGCAATACCATAATCAGGCAGAGCCAATACGCGTCCGCATTCACGTCGCCGGCCCAGATATGCACAAAATATCGTCCGAGCACAATGAACCCGCCGAACAGGTACCAGAAGATGATCATCTGATAACGGCCCACGCGTGTCATCAACTGGGTCAGGACTGTATTGTTATCCGATTCAGCGACTATACGGTTGATTTGAGGAGTAAACACATTCGACATAGTTGTCGACATGGAGAAGAAAATATTTCTGATTTGCACAGCGATAGCAAACACCGCGACTGCTGTTGAGCTAGCCATTGCGCCCAATAGGAAATTGGGCACATTATTGTTGACCAAATCGAAAATCTGATTCAGGAAAATCCAGAAACTGAAAATTGCCACGGCTTTGAATAGCGACCATTCCAGACCGTGGAATGTGAATCGCATGCTCAGCTTGCGCGTGGCAAAAGCTATGTTCCATACGAGAAGTATGGTCGAAATCGTCAACTGGGCGCATGCCACACCAACCGCACCCATACCGAGCCACAGAAGCAATACTGCAAGGAACGGTTGTGCCAATGCAGTGAACAACTGACGCGACTGCTGGAACACGAACCGTTCATGCGCCACAATGTATGAGTCGAACGGTGTAGACAGCATTGTCACCGCTATATTCACTCCCATGACCATCAACAGCGCGCGAGCCAAATTGATTTCCTGCGCCGTCAAGCCACCAGAGAACAACGCATGCACATTCAAAACCATTACTCCACAGCCGATTAGGCACAACACCGCGACGGTGAGATATACAAGCAAAAACATGCCGTTCAACCGGCGCACTCCCAAACCATTATCCGGACATCCCGCGGCTCGTTCGCGCATGTAGAAGCGCACGTAGCTACCGTAAAAGCCCGCGGACAGGAGCGTCAATGCGAACACTACGCTGTTGGTCATCTGGAACACGCCATAATCGCCCTGACCCAAGAAATGCAACAGCAGAGGCACGTAAATGAGATTGACCAGGTTCTTCACCAAGATGTTTGCATAGCCGAGCAGCGCGCCGGCCTTCTTCTGACTCGCCATATAAGTTAATTACTCCTTCATGGCTTTGTCAAGCCAATCTTGGGATTCCTTACGATGTTGTTCAAGCAATTGGTCAACTTTCCCATAGTCGATTTCAGGAGCAAGACCAGAATCCATCATTACTGAATTTAAATTGAACAAGCGGAACAGGGTCTCCATGCGCGAATTCATGCTCGTTTTGCCAGTCATACCTGCACGGTTAAACACGGTGAATTGTTTGTGGAACAAGATAGAAAAGCAACATGCATGATACGAATCCGTAAACACATACTGCGCCTTTGAAAATAATTCAACAAAATCTTGTGGACCGGCAACATAGGTTTCGCGGTCATCTAAATCGAGCATACGTCGCACACGGCAATTATGCTGTTTGGCGTACATCTGGATATTCCGCTCCTGCTCATCTGAAGGATGCCCCAGAAAATATGTTAGTATATATCTGTCGGTATCCGGCACAAAATTTTTAGTAATTTGTAACCACTCTTTTGCAGTAAGCATTAAAGTAGGATCCAAAACAACTGATATAGATTTATTAACTAGCTCGGTGAGAGCCGCCTTTCCCGCGAATTCTCTGACAGAGATATGGCTCATTCGCTTCATATTTTTTTCGAAAACAGCTTTACAAGCATCCGGAAAGGCAGCCTGTCCAGTGCTTGCCGCATAACTTATTATTCTTTGATTATCACAGAATCCACCCAATCTGAAATTTAGCGCCTCTAAAGACCCTCCTCGCGGATTCCAAATTTGGTCCGATCCAAGCACTATGATTTCCTCCCCGTGATTTTCCTTTGGACGTAAGCCGAGTAAAGGAGAAGCGTAATAACCATTGTCTGGAACATATGTCGAAGTAAAGTCTTGTATTTTTCTTAATCTTGCATACTTGATTTTATTTCTAAAAAGAACATTTCTAACATAAACAATCTTTCTTTTAGCAATGTGCTTTAACAAAGAAACGACAGTGGAACCATCGGCATCAGCTTGAATCGTCGACACATCACCATATTTATCCAACATCTTCTTCAATGCATAGTTTTGAAGCCTATTCCCATAATTGCTTCCATCATTTAAAGTAAGAATTAGAATTTTCTTTCTCATAATATCCTCGTTAGTTCTTTAAAATATTTGCAAAATGCTTAATTGCAAAATTCCAGTCACTTTTTTTCGCAAAACTAATGCCAGTATTAGATATATGCTCTCTAAGAACAGAATCCTCTAGAATCCTAATCACACCATCGGCAATTGCCTGAACATCTCCCACAGGAACAACAATCGCATTTACAGAATCTACAGCATATTCTCTAGAACCTTTAAAATCAGTCACGACCAGCGAACAACCACACGCCATTGCTTCAACGCACGTTAGAGCATAGCCTTCGTTAACGCTTGCACAAAGATACGCCTCAGATTCATTATAAATTTTAAATAAATCCTTAGATGATGCATTGCGCTTGTACGTCACCCACTCAGGAAAAGAGTGTTTTAATTTGAAGGTGCCAAACATTTTGACATGTAAATCAGGAATCTTTTTTTTAACCAAAAGTAAAGCATTCCACGCATAAGAAAACCCTTTATGAGCACCTTCATGATAAAGTAAAGCAACCGTTTTTGGCAAACGCCGATATGAATAATCAGGATGAAAAACGGTTGTATCAATCGGATTCGGTATATATTCACAAGATTCCGAAGAAATTTTTTCAACCAATTCTTTAAGCCATTGAGAAACAGCAATATTCTTCATTCCAAGGCAGAATGTTTCATCCAATTTGTCAGGAGGCAATTCCCAGGTTTCATAATCTTGAATTAAATACCCCTTTTTCCCCTTCTCAGGCGAAAGAGAATTGACACCAAAAGCAGTTGATGAAGCCGTAGCAAAAACCCAATCAGCATCAGGAACCGTATCATCATTTATCGTGGATATATATATTTTGTTGATACGCTTGTCAAGGTTGAACCATCTAGGAAAATACCAGCACCTAAAAGAATTTATATCTTCTTTAACAAATGAAGGCAAAGCAAGTTTGCCCATTCTACCAACAGATGGATTACTGCAAAAGCAAATGTTTATAACCATCTCAGAATCTAAACTTAATAGTCTATTCGCATACTCAAAAACTATTTTCGAACCACCTGTCGGTCTGGTTGGAATACCAGGTAATATAAATGTAATTTTCAAAAATATATCCTTACAATTAAACTATTAAAAATTAAGAGGAGAATAAGTGAGAAGAGGAATATAAACTCCCTCGTAGTTATTCATAACGTAAAATAAGGCAAACACAGAAGCTAGTACTGCATATATAACCCTAGAACCGTGCCCCTTTCGGAATGAACATGCGAAGAAAGAAAAAATGAAAATATCACAAGTAAACGCATAACGTTCAAATCGCATAAAATCATCTGTAATACTAATAACCGGAAGGAAAATAAGCATCAGATAATTTGCATATAAAAAACATTTAAAAACTCGAGCAGAGTATTCAGAATTTTTACCGTCTACATATCGGTTAAAGCTTAGATTCCGTTCACATGTAAATGCCCATACCGCCATTAAGACGAGTAAGAACACATTTTTGAACTGTCCAAAGAGAGAGTGATTCATAGCTCCATCAGATAAATAAATATTTGTTTTTTCTCCAAAAAACATTAGAGCTATTTTCTCGTAATTGGAAAAGACATACACAACA
>OGWX01002591.1_pt1 | contig 10707 bp, 8 predicted proteins | sample 1576151 | NCBI WGS metagenome assembly OGWX01 (sample SAMEA3541591, study PRJEB24748) | human gut metagenome | biome: human gut; feature: human-associated habitat; material: faeces | place: China | collected 2012
TTGTTATTATCAGAAAAAAATCAGGCAAAACCGGACTGTATCCATTGTTTTGCCTGAGTTCTTTTCATCTCTTACATATTCAGAAGGAATGCTCTGTATCCCTTTACTGCTTCATACACATCAGCTTTGCTGCTGACTTCATAAGGTGCATGCATGGAAAGTACAGCAACACCGCTGTCGATCACTTCCATACCATAATTTGCCATAATATATGCGATGGTTCCGCCGCCGCCTACATCGACTTTACCAAGTTCTGCGAACTGGTAAGTAACGCCTGCATCGTCCATCACCTTGCGCAGTCTTGCAAGATATTCTGCATTTGCATCATTGGATCCGCTCTTTCCGCGGCTTCCTGTAAACTTGTTGAATGCAAGTCCCTTTGTAAAGAAAGCGGCACTTCTCTTTTCAAATGCTTCTGCAAACATCGGATCATAAGCAGCGCTTACGTCAGAAGAAAGCATTCTTGAATTAGCAAGTGCACGACGTACCTTCAGTTCAGATTCACCTTCTGTAAGTGCAACAAGCTCTGCAACTGTATTTTCAAAGAAACGAGAATGCATTCCGGTCGCACCGACACTTCCGATTTCTTCTTTATCTACGAGAATGCAACACGCTGTGTGCTCTACTTCTTCCACATCGAGCATTGCAAAGAGGGATGTGAATGCACACACACGATCATCTTGTCCGTAAGCAAGCACCATACTGCGATCCAATCCACAGTCACGAGCCTTTCCTGCCGGAACAATTTCAAGCTCTGCGGAGAGGAAATCCTCTTCCTCCATGTCATAATATTGTTTCAGAAGATTGATTACATTTGCTTTTACAGCCTCTTTTTCCTTTTCTTCTAATGTTTCATCCTGCTCAATCGGGCGGCTTCCGATCAGAAGATCAAGCTTCTCTCCTTCTACAACCGTTGCAGCCTTTTTCTCCATCTGTTTCGACGCGAGATGAATCAGCAGATCCGTGATAACAAAGACCGGATCATCCTCTTTTTCACCGATACTTACCTGAACTGTTGTGCCATCTTTCTTTGCAATCACTCCATGAAGGGCAAGTGGAAGTGTCACCCACTGATATTTCTTGATTCCACCATAATAATGTGTATCAAGATAAGCAAACTCCTCATTTTCATACAAAGGATTCTGCTTTACGTCAATACGCGGAGAATCAATGTGAGCTCCAAGAATATTCATACCTTCTGTCAGCGGTTTTGTACCCATATGGAACAGCGCAATCGTCTTGTTCATACACACGGCATACAGTTTATCTCCGGCTTTCACCTCTCCACCGTTTTTAATGATATCTCTGATATCCTTATATCCCTCTGCTTTTGCCTTTTCAACTGCCAATGTAACACACTCGCGCTCTGTCTTGCCGGCATCAAGGCAGTTCTTGTATTCTGTATTCACCTGTTCTAATCTGTCCAGCTCTTCCTTACTGTAAGTTGTCCATGCATTTTTTCTGTCCATGTCATTCTCCTCCTGTTCTATCGTTACTGTTCACACGATGTGCGACCAGCAACGCATCTCGCCATTTTAAATCGCCTTTGGCGATGGGGCGAGATGCATTCAAGTCAAAACACGCATCCTCCGTGTCAATCAGCGGAGTGATTGACACGGGAGTGAACAGTAACAATCTATCTTCTATGCTATTTCAAAAACTCTATAAAGAAACAGCCCAAACTGAATCCACAAGCTTACCTGTGAACTACAGTCCGGGCTTTTCTTATTTATCTTACCACTCGAATTTCTTCTCGAAGTATGCTTTCAGATCTTCAATCTTAACTCTTTCCTGTTCCATTGTATCACGGTCACGTACTGTAACAGCTCCGTCTTCCTCGGAATCGAAGTCATATGTTACGCAGAACGGAGTACCGATCTCGTCCTGACGACGGTAACGTTTTCCGATATTTCCACGATCATCGAACTCACAGTTGTAATACTTAGATAACTCTGCAAATACTTTCTCTGCACCTTCGTTCAGTTTCTTGGAAAGTGGGAGCACACCGATCTTAACCGGAGCCAGTGCCGGATGGAAATGAAGTACAGTTCTCATATCCGGTTTCTCTTCTGTTCCGATATTCTCCTCATCATATGCACTGCAAAGGAATGCAAGTACAACACGGTCAGCACCAAGTGATGGCTCGATAACGTATGGAATGTATTTCTCCTTTGTCTCATCATCAAAGTATGTCATATCCTGTCCGGATACATTCTGATGCTGAGTCAGGTCATAATCTGTACGGTCAGCGATTCCCCACAGCTCACCCCATCCGAATGGGAAAAGGAACTCAACGTCTGTAGTAGCCTTACTGTAGAAGGAAAGCTCTTCCTGATCATGGTCACGGTAACGTACTTCCTCATCTTTCAGTCCAAGAGATGACAGCCAGTTCAGGCAGAAGCTCTTCCAGTAATCAAACCACTCAAGGTCTGTGTCCGGTTTGCAGAAGAACTCAAGCTCCATCTGCTCGAACTCTCTTGTACGGAATGTAAAGTTCCCCGGTGTGATCTCGTTACGGAAAGATTTACCAATCTGTCCGATACCGAATGGAAGTTTCTTTCTGGATGTACGCTGTACATTCTTGAAGTTTACAAAGATACCCTGTGCTGTCTCAGGACGAAGGTATACTGTGTTCTTCGCATCCTCTGTAACACCCTGGAATGTCTTGAACATCAGGTTGAACTGACGGATATCTGTAAAATCATGCTTTCCGCAAGTCGGACATGGAATGTTATTATCCTCGATAAATGCTGCCATCTGCTCCTGTGACCATCCGTCTACAGAGCTCTCAAGCTCGATTCCATTCTCTGCTGCATAATCTTCAATAATCTTATCTGCACGGAAACGCTCATGACACTGCTTACAGTCCATCAGCGGATCACTGAATCCTCCAAGATGTCCGGAAGCAACCCATGTCTGTGGGTTCATAAGGATTGCACAGTCAACTCCAACATTGTATGGATTCTCCTGAATGAACTTCTTCCACCATGCTCTCTTCACATTATTCTTAAGTTCAACACCAAGATTACCATAATCCCATGTGTTGGCAAGTCCGCCGTAGATCTCAGAACCCGGATATACGAATCCTCTTGACTTTGCAAGTGCTACGATCTTGTCCATTGTCTTTTCAACCATTGTATGTTCCTCACATTCTTCTTTATCATTTACATTATTTACATAACTTATGCACTCCGGTTAATCTTTTTACAGAAGTTATTCACATCTTCCTTTAAAGATATTCCCCTTTGTACATCAATGTTTCCTATTATAACGACTAATGCCTTATTTTTCAAGCTGTTTTAGGTACTTCTCTTTATGTTTCCGCTTATATTCATACATAACTTCATCTGCTCTTTGCAGAATCTCATCTGTAGAAACAATATCATGTCTTTCAGGGAGTTCTATAATACCATAACTGAAGCTCTTCGGATAATCACCAGCACCTTCCCGACGAAACGCTTCATGTATATTTCTAAACTTTTCCTGCATGGTCTCTTGAGAACAGTTCAAAAGCACAACACAGAACTCATCACCGCCAAGACGCACGAACAGATCTCCCGGCCGGATATTTGCCTTCACCGTCTCAACGAAATGCAGCAGGTAGCGATCCCCTTCCTGATGCCCGAAATGATCATTCACATATTTCAAATGATCAAGATCACAATAACAAAAGACAATCTTCTCACCTGTAGCAAGCATCGTCTCCGCTCGTTCATGGAACAGATGACGATTTCCAATCCCTGTAAGTTTGTCTCTGTAAGCCTCTTCTTCAAGTTCCTCTTCTCGTTCTTTCAACTGCTTTGTCATTATATTAAATGCTTCTGAGAATTCTCCCATATAAGAAACGCTCTGAGAATAATCTCCTTTCGCCACCTGCTTTGCCTGCCAGGTGAGATGGTTCAGATTCGCATGGATATTCTTCAGATTCTCACAGAGGAAATTATCTCGTCCCGGTGCTTCAATTGACAGATTTCCCTTTGAAATCTCCGCTGAATAATGCTTCATCTCTTTCATCGCCTTGTCGAGATATTGCAGTCCCATTCCAAGCTTATGAAAAGATTCATCCAGGCATTCAAGATCCAGCTTCGCATTCTCAGAATCATATATAATATCCCGCAGATATTCAAATAATATCTCACAGTTTTTCTCTTCCATAACTCTAAATGTCACCTTCTCTTACATCTGCCTGAAAACGGCAGACACGGCCTCCTGTAGCCCAGCAGTCCGTTTCCACTGCTACATATTTCTTTCCAGAGTATAAAGATAAAATTCCGGAAATAAATCCTTCATCATAATTGCAGACAGTCTCACCAAGCACCGGAAGTCCCGAACAGTCCGCATCTTCCGAGACGGTCAGAATGATCTGCCCGCTCTCCTCGTCTACTGATTCAATACGGAGTACTCCAATCTTCATTTCTGCCATCTTCTTCTGGAGTTCACCCACAAACTGATCCAGCGGCTGATTCAGATTCAGCATCTTACGTGCAAAAAATTCTCCCGCTTTCCTTCCCGCATTCCGGAAAATCTCAACCTGCTCCTCTCTTCCGTAACGTACCGCAAGCTCATCCTTTATAGAATATTCCAATAACCGATATACAATCACAGGGAGTTCTCCTCCAAGATTCCCCCTGCTGTTCTCATCATATTCAAGGTAGTCTTCGAAAGAAATCGGTTTCTTCTCCTTCATAAAAATGTTCTCGTCCATCATTTTTCTCTTTTCTTTCCTCTGCTACTATTACATTTACAACAAAATACACTCGTTTCACACTGTCATGTAACAGGTGATATAACCGTAGTATAGCATGATTTTTTTCATGATTCAACAATTGCATAATGTCTTAAATGTTGTTGAGAATTTTTAAATAATACCCCAAATATCACAGCAATGTCTGCAGTATCTCCAGAGACTTGAACTCCTTATCTACATACATCTTCATCAACCGTCCCATCACGCGTCCAAACTTCTCCAGCACTTCCGGCTTCACGTTAAATGTATATAATTTCTCAATTGTACTGGATTCAATATACTGCATCGTATACAGCGTAGAACCGTCAAGAAACATTCCGTCTCTCACTTCTCCGTCACATTCATTACACACAAGTCCGCCCTTCGCCGCGCTGAACACTGCCGGCCTCGTCCGGTCGCCACACTGTACACACTGGAACACCTGCGGTCCCTGTCCGTTGATTGTCAGCACTTTCAACTCGAAAATGTAACGGATCAACTGATTCGGAAGATGTGGATTTGTCAGCGCACGCATCGTCTGATAAAGTAATTTTAAAAGTTCCCGCTCATCATTCCGTTCCCTCGCATAGTAATTCGCAACCTCAAGGAAATAAAAGCCATAATATGCGCCTACCACATCTGCTCTCAATTCCGAAAAATAATTGGATACATTTACAGACTGAATTGTGTAGGAAGAACGACCTTCATACATCGTGAATTCACCGAAAGTAAATGGATTCACCGCTCCCACCAATGGACTGTTCGGTCTTCTTGATCCCTTTGCAAAGGCTGAGATCTTCCCCTGTTCTTTTGTAAGTATGACAACTCTGCGGTCGTACTCGCCCACCGGTGCGACAGAAAGCACCATTCCTGTCAAAACGATCTGATTCACGATGAAATTCACCTTCTTTCTGCTATATTTGTAAAGATGTTGGAGACAAAACCCACAACTACGATGCCTGCGGATACTTCGTGCAACGCATTTCCAATATCTTCTAATATATCCGATTTCGCGTGTAAATACAAGGAGCTGTTCTAGGGGGGGATTTTTTTGGGATATGAGTTTTCCTTGATTCCCTGAATCTGCTTTTCAATTATTCCCATATCATATTCTTCAGCGTATTAGCGACTTACGTCGCTAGATATGCTAAAAAGCGGTAGCCACCAACCTCTCAGTCAGCAGCTGCCGCTCTCATCATTCTTTTTATTCTTTATCTTCAAAGGCTTCTTTCATCTTATCCATGAATCCTTTTTTCTTGCCCTTTTTCTCTGATTTCTCAGATTTTGTAGCAAGGTCATCATGCTGATGAAGTGTATTTCCACTAAGCTCATCGAATTTTCTCAGAGCCTCTTTCGCCTCTGCGCTTAATCTCTCCGGTGTCTGGATCACTAATGTTACATAATGATCTCCTCTTACCTGAGTATTTCTAAGGGATGGAACTCCCTTTCCTTTCAGACGTACTTTTGTATCTGTCTTTGTTCCCGGTTTTACTGTGTAGAGAACGTCTCCGTCTACGGTTGGAATCTTCACATCACCACCGAGTGTAGCCACTGCGAAAGAAATCGCAACGGTTGAGAAGATATGCATATCCTGTCTCTGGAAGATTGGGTGTCTGGATACGTTAACCTCAACGAGGAGATCTCCTCTCGGTCCGCCATTAACTCCCGGTTCTCCTTTTTCACGGATGCGTACGCTCTGTCCGTTATCGATACCTGCCGGAATCGTAACTTTGATCTTCTTTCTGCTGGATGTATATCCTGTACCTGCACATTTCGGACATTTCTCTTTCACGATCTTACCGGAACCACCACAGTTAGGACACGTCTGTACATTCTGTACGGTTCCAAAGAAGGACTGGGATGTATATACAACCTGACCTTTACCACCGCACTTTGGACATGTCTCCGGTGATGTTCCAGGCTTTGCACCTGTGCCGTGACAGTCTTCGCAAGGATCTTTCAGCACAAGATCCAGTTCTTTCTCGCATCCGAAGACAGCTTCCTCGAATGTGATACGGATACTCTTTCTGATATTAGCCCCTTTCATAGGACCGTTGCTTGCGCCGCCTCTTCTAGAGCCACCGAACATATCTCCGAAGATATCTCCGAAAATGTCGCTGAAATCTGCTCCATTGAAGTTAAATCCGCCGCCGAATCCACCTGCTCCGCCGCCGGCACCGCCATCAAATGCAGCGTGGCCGAACTGATCGTACTGACGACGTTTGTCAGCGTCACTCAGAACGGCATAGGCTTCGGAAGCCTCTTTGAACTTTATTTCTGCTTCTTTATCCCCTGGATTCATATCTGGATGGTACTTCTTCGCAAGCTGGCGGTATGCTTTCTTGATTGTAGCATCATCTGCATCTTTGCTTACGCCGAGCACCTCATAATAATCTCTCTTTGCCTCTGCCATAACACAAATACTAACCTTTCTGTATCTCTTTCTTAACCTCAAGAAATTCTACGAAGCTACAAAGCTCCGTAGAATTTCTCTTCATGCTTCATTTATCTGATGCCCTGCTGCCTGTTTCTCTTCTGTCTTACCGGCATCTTTTCTATATTTTAGACTTCTTTGTAGTCTCCGTCTACAACATCATCACCCTGGAAACCATCCGGAGCCGGACCAGCTTCTGGTGTAGGGCCAGCCTGCGCACCTGCTGCAGCACCTGCCTGCTCATACATCTTTGTGAACAGTTTCTGTGCGCTCTCCATCAGTTTTTCCTTCGCAGCTTTGATCTCTGCTACCTGCTCTTCTGTTGTGTTCTCCGGAGCAGATTTTGCAAGGATATCTTTCAGTGCCTGAACGTCAGCCTCTACAGCTGCCTTCTCTGTAGCATCGACTTTGTCACCAACCTCTTTGATTGCCTTCTCTGTCTGGAATACCATAGCGTCTGCTTCGTTTCTTGTATCGATTGCGTCTTTACGTTTCTTATCCTGAGCCTCGAATTCAGCTGCTTCTTTTACAGCTTTATCGATATCGTCATCAGACATATTAGAACCTGCTGTGATTGTAATATGCTGCTCTTTACCTGTTCCAAGATCCTTAGCAGATACATTTACGATACCATTTGCATCGATATCGAATGTAACTTCGATCTGCGGGATTCCACGTGGAGCCGGCGGGATTCCATCAAGTCTAAACTGTCCGAGGGACTTGTTGTCTCTTGCGAACTGTCTCTCACCCTGTACAACGTTGATGTCTACAGCTGTCTGGTTATCTGCTGCTGTTGAAAAGATCTGGCTCTTCTTTGTCGGGATTGTTGTATTTCTCTCGATCAGTCTTGTAGCTACACCACCCATTGTCTCGATAGACAGTGACAGTGGAGTTACATCAAGAAGAAGGATATCTCCTGCGCCTGCATCTCCTGCAAGTTTACCACCCTGTACGGAAGCACCAAGTGCTACACACTCATCTGGGTTAAGAGATTTGCTAGGCTCTTTGCCTGTCAGTCTCTTAACTTCTTCCTGAACAGCCGGGATACGTGTTGATCCACCAACGAGAAGTACCTGTCCAAGCTCGGAAGCTGTGATTCCTGCATCGGAAAGTGCACGTCTTACCGGTTCCTGAGTCTTTTCTACGAGATCTCTTGTCAGCTCATCGAATTTAGCTCTTGTAAGGTTCATATCGAAATGCTTCGGTCCTTCAGCTGTTGCTGTGATGAACGGAAGGTTGATATTTGTTGTTGTTGCGCTTGAAAGCTCTTTCTTAGCTTTCTCTGCTGCTTCTCTTAATCTCTGAAGAGCCATCTTATCTGTAGAAAGATCTACGCCCTCTTTTGCCTTGAAGTCTGCAAGCATGTAATCTGTGATCTTCTGGTCAAAGTCATCTCCACCAAGTCTGTTGTTACCAGCTGTTGAAAGTACTTCGATAACTCCATCACCGATCTCGATAACGGATACGTCGAATGTACCACCACCCAGGTCGTAAACCATGATCTTCTGCTCTTTCTCGTTGTCAAGACCATAAGCAAGTGCAGCTGCTGTAGGCTCGTTGATGATACGTTTTACATCAAGTCCTGCGATCTTACCTGCATCTTTTGTAGCCTGACGCTGAGCATCGTTGAAGTAAGCCGGAACTGTGATAACAGCTTCTGTTACTTTCTCACCAAGGTATCCTTCTGCATCTGCTTTCAGTTTCTGAAGGATCATTGCAGAAATCTCCTGTGGAGAATATTTCTTATCGTCAATATCTACTTTATAATCTGTTCCCATCTCTCTTTTGATTGATGAGATTGTTCTTGCTGCGTTTGTTACAGCCTGACGTTTTGCAGGCTCACCTACGAGACGCTCTCCTGTCTTTGTAAATGCTACAACAGACGGTGTTGTTCTTGCGCCTTCTGTATTCGCGATAACTGTTGGCTGTCCACCTTCCATAACGGCAACACAGCTGTTTGTTGTACCAAGGTCAATACCAATAATTTTTCCCATGATAAATTTCCTCCTCTATCTAATCTCTGAATCTTGTTAAAAATCAAATTAGTTTGCTACTTTTACCATGCTGTGTCTCACAACACTTTCACGGTACATGTAACCTTTCTGGAATTCTTCTGCGATGATGTTCTCACCGAGCTCATCATCTTCCACATGCATTACTGCGTTGTGGAAATCCGGATTGAATTCCTGACCAACTGCCTCAATTGGTTTTACTCCAACGGATTCCAGTGTAGTCATAAGCTGTTTGTAGATCTTCTCCATTCCTTCTACGAACGGAGCATTCTTCTCCTCCTCCGGTACGGAACCAAGTCCACGCTCGAAGTTATCCACAACCGGAAGAATCTTTTCTATGATATCTTTCGCTCCGATCTCGTACATCTGGGATTTCTCCTTCTCAGATCTCTTGCGGAAGTTATCAAACTCTGCCATCTGACGAGTAACGCGGTCTGTGAGTTCCTCGATCTTCTCGTCTTTCTTGTCCTTCTTCTCTTTCTTTCCGAAGAACTTTTTCTTACCTTCTGATGCTGCTTCTGAATCTCCTTCAGTCTCAGTTGCTTCCTCTGTCGCTTCTTTCGCTTCAGTCTCAACTTCCTGGGCATCTTCTGTTTCTACTGTCTCTTCAGCTTCTGCCTGCTCTTTCGCAGCCTTTGCTTTCGCCTCTTCAACAGCTTCTTTTACCATATCTTCTTTGCTCATGTTCTCTGTCACCAGCTTTCTACCTTCCTATTCTTTTGGTTCTTTATTATAAATCGCATCCAACTCACATTGTAAAGTCTTCAGCGTCTTCATGACATGTTCATAATCCATTCTCTTCGGACCGATGATTCCAATCGTTCCTTTCATACCTTCTCCAAGCTCATATGTGGCGGTAACCACACTGCAGTCTTTCATGGTCTTAACCGGAGTTTCATCTCCGATATAAACCTGTATGCCGTTGTTCTCCTCACTTGCCAGTGTCTCTGTCACCAGATCTGCCAGCTGCTGTTTCTCTTCAAATGCACTGATGATCTCCTGTGCGCTCTGCTTATCACTAAGCTCCGGATATTTGAAAATATTCGTTGCGCCGCTTGTGTAGATCTCCATGTCATTATCTACATGAATGATCTCTGCCACTGCATCCAGTACATGACCGACAACCTCGCTGTGGATACCAGCCTGTTCTTTCAATCTGGCAATCAGACCTAATGTAATCTGATCAATGGATAATCCATTCAGTGTCGTGTTCAGAAGCATATTCAGCTTCAACAGATTTTCATTACTTAAGGTTTCTCCAACTTCAATGATCTTATTCTTGATCACATTACCACCAAGTACGATGACTGCTACGATCTGTTCTTCATCCACCTGTGATAGCTGAATGAACTTCAATGTGTTCCGGCTGTTGACCGGTGCAGAAACCATCGTCGCATAATTGGTGTTCGAAGCAAGAACCTTTGCTGCCTGCTGGAGTACCTTCTCGACCTTATCTGTCTTTTCAAGAAGTGCGTCCTCACGTCTGCTGATCTCCTGCTCCTTGTTCTCCATCAGAAGATCTACATAAAAGCGAT
>OGWX01002605.1_pt1 | contig 10680 bp, 9 predicted proteins | sample 1576151 | NCBI WGS metagenome assembly OGWX01 (sample SAMEA3541591, study PRJEB24748) | human gut metagenome | biome: human gut; feature: human-associated habitat; material: faeces | place: China | collected 2012
AAAACTATCGGAAATCTGTCCTGCTGTTCCCATGTCTGCTACTGCATTCTTGTACTCTACGTTCAGATTTTTGCCTTCTTCGATTCCTTCGTCTGCCAGTCCTTGTAAGAATCCTTCTCTACAGTTGTCTAATGAACCGTGTTCTGCAAACTGCGAAATACCGATAGTATAACTTTCTCCTGCGTCTGCTGATTTTGTACTGTCTGTGGAACTGTCGGACTTGCTTCCGCATCCAACTGCCATTGTCATTACCATTGCTGCTGTTAATAATACTGCTACTACTTTCTTTTTCATTTTTTTGCCCTCGTTTCCTAATTTTTTGGTTCTACTTCATTAGCCAGAAGCAGATATTGCTTCGCATCTGTCAGATTAGGAAAGATTCCCGATTCGTTTTCTTATACTGCACTTCAGATAATAAAAAAGTCCCAGATATATAATTATATATCTGAGACGGTAATTATCATAATAATTATCGCGGTACCACTCATATTGACGAATCGTCCACTCTTCCAATGTACTAACATACACTCCTGATTGATAACGGGTTCGGTTCCCGACAAGCCATACTCTCTTGAATTACATATATTCATAAATTCTTGATTTCAGACTGCCCTCGAAAGTCCATTCACTTATCAACTTCATACAGCAATCACACCACCTGCTGCTCTCTTGGATGTCATTGTATAAGCTACTCCTCTTTCTCAACGGTTTTGCTTTGTTATGGTTATACTTTACTGTATCAAAGTTGTTTTGTCAAGAAGTTTTTTACTTGTTTATCATTTCACTACCGGTACCGGTGCCGATCGTTGCCGCAAGTGCCGTTGTCAGTGCACCGAACTGCGATACTTCTCCTTCTGCATCCGGACCTTTTTCCACAGACAGTCTGATTCCTTTTGTAATGGTAAAATGCTGGATAAATCCTGTCTTGGCTGTCATATAAATATGTGTACCAAGCAGCAAAATGATCATTGGCCATCCCCAGACGACTCCATTTACGGTTATGACGATTGCATTCAATAACTCCATACCCTCTTTTCCTCCTTATTCCTTTATATGCAAAAAGACTCCGGGGATATTCCATCCTCGGAGTCTTTTGCCTACAATATTTTTTCGATATTATAACACTCTGTGTAATAAACTTCAAGTTAATCTTGGTTCCTGCCTTGGTATTTTCTGCTTTCTGGCTAATCCTTATTTAATACCGTCTGCTTTTCCTGCTGTCATTTCATTTCTTCAACCTGACTCACAATTCCCTGAAAACGCCCTATTTCCAAGTAAAATCCGGTGTTCCTTCAAGGTCATATGGCGTAGCCTGATACACGTAATAATTTAACCAATTAGTATATAAATTATTAGCTGTTGCTCTCCATGTAAGTAATGGCCCATTCTCCGGATCATCGTCCTGATAATAATTCTTCGGAAGTTCAATCGGCAGTCCCTTGCTCTTATCGCGCTTATACTCTCCATCCAGTGTCACACGATCATATTCCGGATGTCCCATCACGAATATCTGGCGTCCATTCTGTGCCATCGCAAGGAAGAGACCCACTTCATCCGATTCAGCCAGAATCGTGATTCTCTTATCTGCGCGCACTTTATCCAGTGGAGTCTCTGTGTGACGGGAATGTGGTGCCAGGAATACATCATCAAACCCACGTACCAATGGAATCTTACGGTTTAGCACTTTGTGCCAGAACAGACCGAACGCCTTCTTATCCAGCTGGACTTTATCGATTCCATAATGATAATACATTCCTGCCTGAGCTCCCCAGCAAAGATGCAATGTTGATACGACATTTGTCTTTGTCCAGTCCATAATGCGTGTCAGTTCGTCCCAGTAATCCACTTCTTCGAACGGCATCTGTTCTACCGGTGCCCCGGTGATGATGAATCCGTCGAATTTCCGGTCTTTGATTTCATCAAACGTCTGATAGAATTTGTTCAAATGACTCTTTGACGTATTCTTTGACTGATGTGAAGCTACTGCAACAAATGTCACATCTACCTGAAGTGGTGTATTAGACAGTGAACGTAATATCTGCAGTTCTGTCTCTTCTTTTAACGGCATCAGGTTCAAAAGTCCAATTTTGATCGGACGGATATCCTGATGTGTTGCACGGTGTTCATCCATTACAAATATATTTTCACTCTCTAAGATCTCCTTGACCGGAAGATCATTCTGCACTCTGATCGGCATAATTTATTCCTCTTTTTCCTTTTTATTTTCTTCTGTCTTCTGTTCTTCATTCTCGGTCATATTATCTTTTTTCTGAAAATATGTCCCATCATTATCTACATAACTATCTCCGTTATAGCATTCTGACTCTGTCGGCAATTTCTTTTTCTCCAACTGATTATCCAGAAGGAGTTTTACAATATAATAAATGACCGCAAACGCCGGCACTCCGAATAACATTCCAAGAATTCCAAATAAGCCTCCCCCGAGAAGGATCGATACGATTACCCAGAATGCGGACAGCCCGGTGGAATTTCCAAGAATCTTCGGTCCCAGTATATTTCCGTCAAACTGCTGCAGCAACAAGATGAAGATCAGGAAATAGACTCCTTTCATCGGATCTGCAAGTGCGATCAGAACCGCACTCGGAATTGCTCCGATATATGGTCCGAAGAACGGAATTACATTCGTCACACCCACGATCACGCTGACAAGCATTGCATACGGCATATTCAAAAGTGATGTACCAATAAAGCACAGGATTCCGATAATGATAGAATCAATGATCTTACCAATGATAAATCCCCCGAATATCTCATTTGTCTTTACTGCAATATGAATCAACAGGTTGGCACGTTCTGTCGGGAAGATCGCATATGTTGCTTTCTTACTCTGATTAATAAACGTCTCTTTGCCGAACAAAATATACACCGATACGATCACTCCGATTACCGCATGGAACAATTCCATAACCAGTGTATATAATCCAACCGTCAGATGGGTCATCAGTTCATTTACTTTATCCAGAAGATCCGTACGCATCCAGTTCTGAAGGCTTGTAGATGCCTCGTTCATCGCATTCTTCAATATTGTCGTCATTGCCGAATCATCCAGTTGTATATGATTCACCTGCTTCACCAGTTGGTTGATCTGAGCCGGAAGCGTAAAGATCAGATTCCGGATACTTGCGATCAGTTCCGGGATCAGCATATTGATAAGCGTTGTCACAACGGTGATCAGTACGACCAATGCCAGGATCACTCCCACACATCTTGATACTGTCTTCGCTTTTTCTTTCTTCTTCATATTCTTTTCCAGAACCGGCACCAGATATGCATCTACCGTTCTCACGATCGGATTCAACAAATATGCAATTCCGCATCCATACAGCACCGGCTTCAGGATAGACAGTATCTTTAATACCGTATCTGAAATTGCTGTCACACGCAGCATTGCAAAATAGACCAAAATACAGGCAACGATCACCAGGAAATATGTCATTCCGCGATTGAATTGCTGTCTTAATTTGGATGGACCCTTTCTCCCAAAACTAGGACGGTCTTTATAATATGTATTTTCTTCTTTGCTCATAAACTCCTCTTCTTTCCTGCCTGTTTCGCATATAAAATTATTATACCCTTGCCGTAAATTTACGTCAACCGACAAAAAAGGATCAGAACAATTGTTTAATTAAAATTATATATGTCTTTTTGACTATCTTTTTATATCTTCTTAAATGTCCGCAAAGCCTTATTTTATAGGCTCTACGGGCATTTTGCTTTTGTGGTAAACCTCACATATCTAGGTCTATCTTCTTATATTTTCGCTATCAAGCGTGGTTAAAATCGTGGTAAATACTTCTATGCGATTAGACGCTGAACCTCTGATTTTGCGGTATCTATGGACGCATGAGCATACCAGTTCATTGTGATACTGATATTTGAATGCCCCATGATATACTGTAAATCTTTCGGGTTCATGTTCTTGCTTGCCAGCCTTGTGCAGAACGTATGGCGTAGCGTATGCGGTGTGATATGTGGCAAGGGATTGTCCTTGTGTTGCTTGTTGTATTTCTTTACCATACGGACAAATAAGGCGTTATAATCAATCGCAACTTTGGGCTTGCCTTTCTGATTGACAAATAGGAATTTACCTTCTGCTCATATAAAATATATCAATAGCTTTACTTGCAAACTCTGCTGTGCCAACTCCTCCAACATCATCAATATTTTCCGTAAGTTCTCCTCCACCGGCATACATTCTTCCAAGACCGCATAAAATCTTATCAGAACATGTATAAAAATGATCTGTAATGTAATCCTGAAGTTTCCTTACCTGCAACTGCACCTGTTCATCTTCTGGGTCCATTTCTTTCATTTGTCCGAATTCAACAAATAATTGCATAAACTCATTTGCAACAGTAGCTTCATCGTCTTTCGTCCAGTTCTTTGTTTTCTCTTCAAACTCCTTATACTCAGAGGTTTGTCCCCATTGTTCTTTTGCTCGTTTAGAATACTCATCAATCTTTGTTGTATCAAATACTTTAAAATCCATATATTTCACTCCTATTCCTTTTATTCCTCGAGCGAAACTAATAAGATTTTCAAGATGCTCTTTTTTCATAGTTAGCAATTCAATCTGCTGCTCTAATGCTTTGTTCCTGTCAAAGTTAGGGGCATCAATTATCTTTTTAATCTCCTTAAGCGGAAATTCCAATTCTTTAAACAGTAAAATTTGTTGCAGCCTTTCCAAGGATGTATCGTCATACAACCTATAACCTGACTCTGTATATTCAATAGGTTTTAAGAGACCAATGGTATCATAATACTGCAGAGTGCGTATACTCACTCCTGTTAATTTACTTACCTCATTCACTGTCATCATTGTCATTTCCTCCTCTCGATAAACATATCGTAAACTATTACGTTGCGTAGGAGTCAATAGTTTTTCAAAGAAATTTTCAAAATTAACAGCTTGATAAATTCCAGTTTGCCGAAATATCTTTCTAACTTTCCCTATTTTACAGGCTTTCCAGCCTGTGCATTAGCGAAACGATATGTATTTTCCCTTATTTTTGCCCTTATGAGATAATCGTAAGGGAAATAAGGGAAAGTTTTATTTAGTCATTGCCTGCCACTTTATCAAGTAACCTTGCAGATTCCCGCTTGGCTTTTCTTGTAGAGTGTGCATAGACATTCATGGTGGTACTGACATCTGAGTGCCCTAACAGTTCCTGCACATCCTTTGGTGCTGCTCCATTTGCCAGAAGGTTGCTTGTGTAGGTGTGTCGCAACTGGTGAAAATGAAATCCTTCAAATCCATCCAGTTTCTGAGCAATCTTCCTGCAAACAATTCCTAACGTGCTTGGCAGTTCCAAACTTCCATCCGGTCTTAAGCAGACAAAGGATATTTCCTTATAATCTTCTGGAACATTCTCTGTTCCGTCCAGATGATAGAACTCATAGTAAACTCTGTTTTTGTCTTTTACTTCTCTGTAGTAGTTTTTGTGGTAAAGTTCTCCGTACTGCATTCGGTTTTTAAGTTGTTCCTTTCGGGCATTGCGAAGAATCTCTGCCAGTGTATCTCCAAAATCAACAATCCTTACCTTTTTTCGTTTGGTTGGTCCGATGATATTCTTGTGCCTTGAACCATCATATCGGATACTGCGTCTGATTGTAAGGCACTGTTCTTCAAGATTCACATCCTGCCATGCCAGACCACAGGCTTCACCGATACGAAGTCCTGCATAATAAGCTATCTGGATTGGAAGTATTGCCGGTGGATTGTAATCCTGTAGAAATTCAATCAGTCTTTCATAATCCTCTCGTGGAATTGGCTGTATATCGCCATCCATGTCATCATCGGAAAACAGGTCAACCTCATCCGTCTGGTATTTCAGCTTAATATACTGCATCGGATTGAAAGTGATATATTGCTTTGGTGATACTGCAAACCGGAATGACTGCTGTAATACTGCCGAGAAAGAACGAATGTAATCTTTGCTGTAACCTTTTCTTTCTGAACCATCTGGATAAGTGCCACCAAAGGAAAGCAGATCGAAGAAGGCTTGTAAATGCTCAGATGTTACATTTTTCAACTTTCTCTCTGAAATTGGATGCTTCTTGATGTTGGTAATAGCACCAAGGTAATTCTGGACTGTCCCATTACTGAGAGTACCGGTCTTTAATTCTTCCTCTGCCCATATATCAAGTAATTCTCCAACTGTAATATTTTCCGACTTTGCAATGAATTTCTTGCTTTCGTAATCGTCCATTGCCTGACGGAGCAGTTTTTCCGTTTCACTTTTACTTTCTGTTCCAGCGTATTCTTTCTGAACCAGATTGCCGCTTGCATCTTCTACATAGAAGCGGTAGTACCATTTCTTGCCCTTTTTTCTTACAGATCCTTTTGCCATTGATAAATAGTCTCCTTTCTATCCGTGGCAATCGGAACTGTGACGTATGGTGTGCGTAAAGTAAATAATGTCACATCCGCCGATTGTTCTTAATCGGCTTTTTTCATTGTCAAAGAGCCACGGAATTATTCTTTTTCGGCAAGCCTTGCTTCGGCTTCCGCTACTATCCCGAAAAGGTCACTCATCTTTACAGCGGTGCGTCCTTCATCGTAGATATGTAAAATTCCGTCTAAGAATCGTTTCATATCCTCAATCGGTGCTTCCATTTCTTTATGGTAAACTCGCTCTGTAATCGCTCCCGATTCAATCGCATATCTGCGGAGAGACTGTTTCAGTCCTTCATCTTCTGCCACACGGTCAACCTCTGCCATAGCGTCGGAGAAGTGGTAGCAGAGAACGGAATACAAATCAATCATCTTTCCGAGAAATGTGGTAAGGAGCTGTTGGTGCGGTTCGCCATTCACAACCGTAGACACTATATCAATGTACTTCTTGATATGTTCTTCCAAGTCCTTTTCACAAAGCGTTCTGCTGTCATATTCCTTATCTTCTGAAAGACCTGTGAGCCATTCAGGAGTGGTAAGCAGTGCTTCTGCAAGTCCATTGATAATCATTGTTCTCTTTGGGTCTACGCCGTCTGCTTCGTATCTCTGTATCGTTGACTTGTTCACTCCGATACGCTTGCCGAGTTCCGGCATTGTAAGATTCAATTCTGTTCGACGTTCTTTCACTCGTTCACCAACCTGTTTTGCGGTGAATGTAATTTCTTTTTTCAAGGTTTTCACCTCCTGACGAATACAAGTATAGCATATCAAAACCTATTTTGCAACTACTTTCTCGATAAAAGTTAAAAAACAATCTTAATAGGTTGTAAAATAAGTTGACAAGAAATAGCAAAATAAGTATAATGATAATCGCAGGGTTGCAAAATGAGTATTTTGAAAGGAGGGATGTATAATGACAGCAATTAAAATGGGTTTAACTATCGAGGAAGCAGCAGAATGTACAGGTATCGGTAGGAACACAATGCGAAAACTGGTGGACTGGGGCAAACTGCCTGTTCTGAAAGTCGGACGTAAGACCATTATCCGCAGGGATACACTGGAGCGTTTTATGACGGTCAATCATGGCAGGAATTTACTAAATCCCAATGATGTACGAAAAGTGGAATGACCGTTCTCCAAAGCCCTCGGCGTTTGAGAGCGAAATACACCCCTCGCACAAATCTGCGATTTGTACTCTGGGTATTTCGCCCCTGCGGGGAGCCTGTATCACAGCTTTGGACACCATCAGCTCAGCTATGATACAGAGGAAATTGCACCGCAATTTCCATTGCTGTCCCACCAATCACCGATAGCTGTGACAGCCGCACCCGACAAGTCGGTTGCGTAATGAGTACGGTATTCTCAGCGAAGAAAGGAGCAAAAGCTTGGCAAGACATTCGTTCATTCAGATGTCGAAGCTGCCCAATGTCAAGGGAAGAATCTCATATATCACGAGCCACGCCAAACAGGAAAACCTTTATGCCACCTATCGTACCGCCGACAATACCTTTTGGAACAATCTCGCCAGGGAAAGCCAGCAGGAGTTCCTACGAAGCGGAACAACAGGAAAGGGTATTGAAGCAAGGGAGTTAATCATTGCCCTGCCAGAGATTTACACCACCTTTGACCCGCAGCAGGTGCTTGAAGAATTTACGAACAAATTCAGACAGCAGTACGGAGTGGAATGTGTATCGGCTCTGCATCATAACAAACGCAAGACCAATTACCACATCCACCTCATATTCAGTGAAAGGAAACTGCTTCCCGAACCTGACATCAAGATTGCCACCAGAAGCGTATTTTATGACGAAACAGGAAAAAGGGTACGAACCAAGAAAGAAATCACAGACGAGAACGGTCAAGTCCGAAAAGGCTGTACCGTTATCAAAAAGGGGGAAGTTTACGAAAGCCATTTATTCACAACCAAAGACGAGCGTTTCAAAACAGAAGCGTTCATAGCAGAAGCAAAAGAGGTTTACACGGAGCTTATCAATTCCCACATTTCAGATCCCGAACAGCGATTGAAAGTGTTTGATAAGAACAGCGTGTATCTCCCCACAAAAAAGATAGGTAAGAATAATCCCAAGGCTACCGAAATCGAAGCAGATAACACCGCAAGGCAGGAATGGAACAGAACAGCGGATTTGGCTCTTGTATCGGGCATTGAAGAAGCAAAGATACTGGAAATCAAGCAGACCGAAATCCACGACAAAGCCGGTCAGTCCATCCGTGAAAACGGTTGGCTTCCAAACCTGTTCCGAGGTATCGTAGGCAAGGCAAAGGAATTTCTGCAAGCCATCATCCGTGAAAAGGATATGCCACCCAAGCCAGTCCTCAATATGGATATGGACGAGTTCCGCACAATGCAGACCCTTATGCTAAAGGTACAGAAACAGGCGAAAGCAATCAAGAAGATACAGGAGGTCACACTTCCGAATCTGCGACAGCAGCTTGCAGAAACAACGGGTATCTTCAAGGGCAAGGATCGTAAGGCTCTGGAAAAGCAGATACAGCAGACTGAAACCGAACTTGCTGAAAAACTGGATAAAATCCCCGATATTCTAAAAGATGACGGTTATCCTGATGTACAGGCGTTTATGAAAACTTACCGCAAAGCAGAGGCTATTGTGACACAGTATAACCAAGATCTTGCAGAATGGGAGCAGGCAGTCAAGAACGGACGGAAACCTGCCGAGAAACAGCACAGACCGCCCGAAAGACAAAGCGTGCGTAACAGGCTCAGACAGCTTCAGGAGGAGGGCAAACAGAACTCCCAGCCGAAGCAGAGAAAGAAATCCCAAGACAGGGACAGATAATCACGACATAGGAAATCAACACCGCAGGGCAACCTGCCTTGCGGTCTTACATAGACAAATTTGACTGAAAACCAATGGCAAGAATTATGTTTTGAAATATATCATTTTAAGGATACTTTCTTTTTTGTTCAAAAAGTGATACACTGATACAAGGCAATTCGAAAGGCGGTGAACTCACACAATGAGATTTATTCGAGGTAACTACTCGGTGCAGTTGTAAATCTGGCAACAGATTGTATCGAGCTTATTTTATGATGTTGTCAGTTGGCTGCACCTATAATTGATGTACAAAACAAAAATATTCAAAATAGGAGTAGTTACGATGAAAGAAAAAGAATTGATAGACATTTGGAAAAAAGAAGAAAGTGTTGCACATATCCATGGATGGGATTTTTCTCACATTGAGGGAAGATATACGGAAGAAACGGACTTGCCTTGGAATTATCAACACATCATACTGGATTACTTAAACCCAGAAATGAAACTGCTGGATATAGATACTGGTGGTGGTGAATTCTTGTTATCTCTCCGCCATCCTTATGTAAAGACAAGTGCAACCGAAGCCTATCCCCCAAATATTCAGCTATGCAGAGAAACCTTGCTCCCTCTCGGTATTGATTTTCGTGCAGGTGATGGAAAGGATATGTTGCCATTTGGTGATTATGAATTTGATATTGTCATTAATCGTCACGGTGATTTTAATGCCAAAGAAATACATCGTGTTTTGAAATGTGGAGGAATTTTTATCACTGAACAGGTTGGGGCTGAAAATGACCGTGAATTGGTGGAGCTTCTCTTAGGAAAAACTGAACTTCCATTTCCAGAACAGTATCTTGATATAGTTAAAAAACGTTTTTGTGATGTAGGTTTTGACATTTTGGATGCACAGGAATGCTTCAGACCAATCAAATTTTTTGATATAGGTGCACTTGTTTGGTTTGCGCATATTATAGAGTGGGAATTTCCTAATTTCTCTGTAGATAATTGCAAGAACAGATTACTGTATGCACAACAAATTTTAGAGCAAAACGGTTGTATTGAAGGAAAAATTCATCGATTTTTATTGGTATTGCGCAAAGCGAAATAAAAATTGACTATAAAAAAACCAAGGGCGAAGATGTGTAGAAGCATCTTCGCCCTCGTATCGTTAATCCTATGAAAAAATTATTTCATTATTCACAATTTCTCTTGCATAAGCTTGTATGTTATTCATCAATCCTATCCATTCCATAGGCTGTTCTGCTTTTAACTGTTCTGTCACACCCTGCTTTTGAACCATTTCCTCAATCAATCTGTGGAACATTTGCTCCGCCTGTTGGTTAATATCTGCAAGATAGCGGTTAAGTGTCCCATCAATCAGCATCGTGGTGTAAACAATGTGCCTATGCTCTTTCAGATACTGCTTGTGGCGTTGTCCCCATAAGCCGATAGGCTGTGTTTCTTCTTCGG
>OGWX01002607.1_pt1 | contig 10673 bp, 8 predicted proteins | sample 1576151 | NCBI WGS metagenome assembly OGWX01 (sample SAMEA3541591, study PRJEB24748) | human gut metagenome | biome: human gut; feature: human-associated habitat; material: faeces | place: China | collected 2012
AGCTTGCGCTGACCAGAATCACGCACCAAGTCTCACGTGCGTTCGACTTGAAAAGCGATCAGTAATAGCAGTTTTCTGCCTATACGTTATATGAATTTTGTTACTTTTTAAAAAATGTACTAGCGGTTCGGATCATTCAGATAGGAAAGCATGAAGGCGATACGTGACTGGTAGTCTTCACATTCATTCTGCATGATGGAGACCGCTTTTTTTACCTTGTTCAATACCGTATTTCGATGCTGGAAAATAGCAGTGGACGTCTGGTTGACGTTGCGACCATTTTTCAAAAACTGCATAAAAATGTAACACAGGTCGCCGTTGTGGGTTTCATCGTATTGGCGCAGCACTTCGTAGCATGGTGAAGCTGCCATTTTATCCACACCGGCTTTTTTTAATTCCTGTAAAATATACAGCATATAGACATCGGAAAAACAATGGAAGGTCGGGGCTCCGCCCTCTGTCTTGGAAGTTCCGATCGCCAATGCTTCCCGCGCCTGTGCAGCAGCGGTTGGCAGATCCATCAGTGAGAAAAAGGTGTTGCTGATGCCACATTCAAAGTATCGGTTCCGGAAATTTTTCTGGAAAATCGTTTTTTCCTCCGGAGTCAGGAATGTGGCAAAACTCTCATTTTCACTGTTATTTTTTAAAATATATAACGTGTTCTGGTACACGAACGGTTTCAGCTGTGGAATGGAAGTGCGCAGATTCCAGCTGACAAAGGAAAATGGCAGTTCCTGTTCGTCCGGATAATGGATGACCGCCAGCATAAAACGCCCGTTCATCGGTAGATCCGGAATATAACTGAGCTGGTCGGCATATTGCTGCTGCGGAGCGTCCGGATGCTCCAGAATGTCGTTAAATACCGATTCGTAAATATCTGAAGAAGACCGGTTGGAAAAACGTTTCTGTTGAAAGAATAACTGCAGGTTTTCCGCCACAATGTTCATCAGGTACAGGTAATTCGTACGCGGATGCACGGCACAGTGAAAGATCAGGGCATAGCCAACGGTGTGCCCGTTTGTCTTGAAACGGTACATCATACTGTAATAACAGTCATGTGTGGTCAGACTGTACCAGCTGATCAGTGGATTTTCTGCCTGTTCTGAGGTGGAGATCAGTCCGTCCTGACGCAGCCGCTCCATGATCTGCGGTGTCACATAACCGGCGGACAGAATGGATTCCATGATGGGATCACTGACATTCGGATCACGCAGATAACCAAGGATCGAGTAATTGCGATCCAGAACGACCATAGGATGAACCAGAAAATCTTTGGACAGGTTCAACAGATCCTGCAGGGATTTCTGCTGGATCAGCATCAGATGAAAGTTCTTATCCCAGATATCAAAATCGTGAAAAATCTTCAGGATACGGTTGAACACCAGCGGAAAAGATTCATCTGTGTAGAGTAACACCATGGACAGATTTGGATGGAAATCACTGGTATGAAGTTTTTCATCCTGGCAGATGCACAAAAATACACATCTGGAAGGAAACTGATCCTCTGGCGTTCTGCTTAATGCATTTAAGAGTACCTGGTCGGAAACCAGATAGAGCTCATCCCCGAATTCGGCATTAAGCTGCTCCTGGTCAAAAAGCTGCACGTTGTCGAAGTTCCCGGTGAGATCTATATTCTGTGATTCATAAATGCTGTTTGCAGAAAGCTGATATAAAAGTACGTTCAATGGTATCAGCATGGTAAATCTCCTTTGTACAAATTATCTGCTCCCATTATTTTGTGATGACATGATTTTATCAACTCAGACTGAGATGACTTATTTGCACCTATTATACCACGATGTACAAATGTGTGAATAGCATAATTTTAAAGTGCATTTTTGTGTTTTTTGACATACAAAGCATAAAAGGATTGTATTAAAATAGATACAAATGTACGAGGAGTATGAATGGAGGTATAATAATGAACTTTTTTACACCGGCCGAAGTGGCCAAAAATTACATTGCAACTGGAAAAAGTAAGGTTAACACACCAATTCCAAAAATGATCATTCTTGCGATCCTGGCAGGAGCCTTTATCGGATTCGGCGGCGTGGGGGCCACCACCGTTGCAGTATCCATTACAGAACCGTCACTTGGAAAATTTATCGGTGCCTGTGTATTCCCGGGTGGTCTGACTATGGTGCTGATCGCGGGAAGTGAGCTGTTTACCGGAAACTGTCTGTTGACAATCCCGCTTCTGGAAAAAGAAATCACTGTGGGCGGTATGTTAAAAAACTGGGTAGTTGTTTACATCGGCAACCTGATCGGTGGAATGCTGGTAGGCGCAGGCGTTGCATTCAGTCACCAGCCGTCTCTGTTTAACAATGGAATGGCAGTATCCGTATTATCTACTGCAGCAAGCAAATGTTCCATGCCGTTTAGCGATGCATTTATCAAAGGTATTCTTTGTAATTTCTTAGTCTGTATCGCAGTATGGATTTCCTTTGCTGCGAAAGAAGTAGTCAGCAAGATCGTTGGTCTGTTTTTCCCGATCATGATGTTCGTGCTGTGTGGATTTGAACATAGTATTGCAAATATGTACTATATTAGTTCCGGTCTTTTCGCAAAAACAAATGCGACTTATGTACAGGCAGCAACAGACGCAGGAGTAGATCTGACAAATCTGACCTGGGGCAACTTCTTCAGCAAAAACCTGCTTCCGGTTACACTTGGAAACATTGTGGGTGGAGCAATTTGCGTTGGATGTGCGTACTGGTTTATCTACCTGCGCAAAGCAAAAAAAGCTGCATAAAGAGAAAATAGTTTCAGTAATGTATGAGATGCACAAATGAAACATCGAAAAAGTGCTTTTGGCATACACCAGAAGCGCTTTTTTGCCGCTATAATAGTATCATTACAGTATTCTGACAGGATACTGGTTAGGAGGGATATAAAAAAATGAGTAAGATTTATCTTGCCGGAAAGCACAGCCAGGATGTTACCATCGGGCATATGTTGGAGAAATTTTCCAGAAAAGTAGATGTTTACCCGCCTGGAACATGTCCACTGACGGTACAGTTATCACTGCTGCATGCTTCCATGAATCAGACTTGTGGAAAGTGCGTACCATGTCGTGACGGACTGCCACAGCTTGCAGACCTGTTAAGTAAAATTTTGAATGGTGTCGGCACAATGGAAATGGTGGATGAGATGAGAGAGATCGCCATCATGATCCGCGATACAGCAGACTGTGCCATCGGTTACCAGTCAGCTATTGAGGTACTGGAAGGACTTGAAACTTTTGCAGATGAGTATGAGAGCCATGTAAAAAAATGGGAATGTCCTGCCAATGTAGGTCAGAAGATCCCATGCGTGACACTCTGTCCTGCACATGTTGATATTCCGGGTTACATTGCACACGTTCATGAGGGTAATTACGCAGATGCGATCAACCTGATCCGTCGTGATAACCCGCTGCCAACTGCATGTGCCATGATCTGTGAGCATCCATGTGAGGAGCGCTGCCGTCGAAACCTGATCGATGATTCCGTCAATATCCGTGGTATTAAAAAATACGCGGTAGACCAGATTGCAGCAGATCAGGTAGCAGTTCCGAAGACAAACGTATCTACAGGCAAAAAAGTAGCAATCATCGGTGGAGGTCCTGCCGGAATGACAGCTGCATACTTCCTGTCTCTGATGGGACATAAAGTAACTGTTTATGAAGCAAAAGAACACCTGGGCGGTATGTTAATGTACGGAATCCCGAACTATCGATTCCCGAAAGACCGTATGGATGAGGATATGAATGCAATCCTTTCCACAGGAAATATTGAAGTAAAATATAATACAAATGTAGGTGTAGATATTCCAATTGAGGAAGTAAGAAACAGCCACGATGCAATGTTTGTTGCCATCGGTGCACAGAAAGGTAAAAAACTCCGTCTGGACGGCATTGATGCAAACAACGTATTCTCCGCAGTAGAAATGCTGGATGGCATCGGACATGGTATACGCCCGGATTATACAGGCAAGACCGTTGCTGTTATCGGCGGCGGAAACGTTGCTATGGATGCTGCACGAAGCGCGCTTCGCTGTGGCGCAAAAGACGTCCGAATCGTATACAGAAGACGTCAGGAAGACATGACAGCGCTGGATACAGAGATTGAATCCGCTGTTATGGAAGGTATTGAGCTGATGCTCCTTCAGGCTCCAAAGAGCATTGAGAAGGACGAAAACGGCGATTGCTGTGCACTCTGGGTACAGCCACAGATGATCGGTGCATACCGCGGCGGCAGACCGTCACCGGTAGACTCCGCATCCAAAGATCCGTTGCGTGTTCCATGTGATGTGGTACTGATCGCAGTTGGTCAGGATATCGTCAGCGAGCCGTTTGAAGAGTTTGGTATGCCGGCAGAGTGGCATGTATTCAAAGCTGGTCTGGATACTGCTGTAGAGGGTATGCCGGGCGTATTTGTCGGTGGTGACTGTGCAACTGGTCCGTCCACAGCAATCAAAGCGATTGCAGCCGGAAAAGTAGCAGCACATAATATCGATGAATATCTTGGTTACCACCATACCTTAAACTGTGGTGTAGAAGCACCGGAAGCAAGAGAGAATAACCGTGTTCCGACCGGTCGTGTCAACATTGGCGAGCGTCCGGCTTATGAGAGAAAACATGATTTTGAGCATGTAGAGTGCCCGATGACTCACGAAGAAGCAATGCAGGAGTCCGGCAGATGCTTAAGATGTGATGTATTCGGGTGCGGTAAACTTCAGGATGCGATCGACCGCTAAATATTGAAAATAACAGAGTTTATATATGGAGGTAATAACAGATGCGTTTAACCATAGATGGAAGAAACGTGGAAGCAGCAGAGGGCATGTCAATCCTTCAGGCAGCAAAAACTGTCGGTATTGAAATCCCTACACTCTGCTACTTAGAGGGTATCAGTGACATCGGATCCTGCCGCCTGTGTGTAGTAGAAGTAGAAGGAGTGAACGAACTTGCCACAGCCTGCAACACAAAAGCAAAAGAAGGCATGGTTGTGCAGACAGCCAGCGAGCGTGTAATCGAAGCAAGAAAGACAGTTTTAAAACTGTTACTTTCCAATCACAATATTGATTGCTTCAACTGTGAGAAAAATGGTGACTGCGAACTTCAGAAATATTGTAATATATATGGAATTGATACAACACCGTATTTCGGTTCCAGAGGACTGTTAGAATGTGAGATCCCGAAAAAGGATGCACATCCGTTCCTGTCCTATGATCAGTCAAAATGTATCTACTGTCAGCGCTGCGTACAGACATGTAGAGTTGCAACCGGAAGAAGAGCGATCAAACTGCGCAGAACCGGTAAATTTACGATTATCGATGCACCGTTTGGTGATGACTGGGAAGAGACACGCTGTGAGTCCTGTGGTAACTGTGCACAGGCTTGTCCGACAGGCGCTCTGACCATCAAGAGAAGAAAAAATTATCGTCCGTGGGAAGTAAAACGTGTGCGTACCACATGTCCACACTGTGCAACCGGATGTCAGTATGATCTGATCGTAAAAGATAACAAGATCGTAGATGTAGAGGGCGCAGACGGTCCGTCCAACCACAAGATGGTCTGTGTTAAAGGACGTAGTGGTTCCTTTGATTTCGTAGATCATCCGGACAGAGTACGTCATCCGCTGATCAAAAATAAAGAGACCGGTGAATTCGAGCAGGCTACCTGGGATGAGGCACTGGATTATGTAGCAAAGAAATTTACAGAGTTAAGAGATACTTACGGTGGAGACTGCCTGGCAGGATTTGCCTGTGCACGTTCCGCAAACGAAGATATCTATATGCTCCAGAAAATGGTAAGAACTGCGTTCCATACCAATAACACAGATAACTGTGCCCGTGTCTGCCATGCACCGACCGTAGCCGGACTGGCAACTACACTTGGTTCCGGAGCTATGACAAATACGATTGCGGATATTACACAGGATTCAGATCTGATCATGTTGGTTGGTTCTAACCCGGAACATGCACATCCGGTACTTGGTATGCAGATCCGTCGTGCCGTACATAAAGGTACAAAACTGATTGTTGTAGATCCGCGTGATATCGATCTGGCACACGCAGCCGATGTACATCTGAAACTGACACCGGGTACAAACGTAGCGTTTGCAAACGGTATGATGAATATCATCCTTTCCGAAGGTCTTGAGGATCGCAAATTTATCGAGGAGCGTACTGAGAACTTCGAGGAAATGAAGAAAGTTGTTGATAAATATCCGGCAGAGAAAGTTGCAGAGATCTGTCATGTCGATGTAGACAAACTGATCGAGGCAGCCAGAATGTATGCAACTGCAAAAAATGCAGCCATCATTTACTGTCTGGGTGTTACCGAGCATCATACAGGTACAGAGGGCGTTATGTCTCTGTCTAACCTGGCAATGATCACAGGAAACTTTGGCCGTCCTGGTTGTGGTGTTAACCCAATCCGTGGTCAGAATAACGTACAGGGTGCCTGCGATATGGGTGCTTCTCCGGATCAGTTCCCGGGTTATCAGAAACTGAGCGCACCGGGTGTTCTGGAAAAATTTGAAAAAGCATGGGGCACAAAACTGAACCCGAAAGAGGGAACAAAGGCAACCGAGTGCTTCGGAAAGATGCTGACCAAGGAGATCCGTGGTCTGTTCATCTTCGGTGAGGATCCGGTTCGTACCGATCCGGATACGGCACATGTTATGAAAGCATTAAAGAACCTGGATTTCCTTGTTATGGATGAGTTATTCCTGACAGAAACTGCAAAAATGGCAGATGTTGTCCTTCCGGGACGTTCCTATGCAGAGAAAGAGGGAACCTTCTCCAATACAGAGCGTCGTGTACAGCGTATCCGTAAAGCGGTTGAGATCGAAGGCGAGACAAAAGAAGATATCTGGATCTTTACAGAGATCATGAACCGTATGGGATATCCGCAGCCGCATCTGACCTCTGCACAGGTTATGGATGAGGTAGCTTCCGTAACTCCTTCCTTCGCAGGTATCAGTCATGAGCGTCTGGACAGCGAAGAAGTAGCAGGAAACGGTCTGCAGTGGCCATGTACATCCAAGGATCATCCGGGTACACCGATCATGCATGTTGGCAAGTTCTCCAGAGGACTTGGTTACTGCAATCCGATCGAGTATATTCCGTCCATGGAGCTTCCGGATGAGGAATATCCTTTCAAGATGATGACAGGTCGTGTATTATATCACTATAATGCATGTGCAATGACTGACAAGACAGAAGGACTGAACCAGATTTCCGGACATTCCTTCATCGAGATCAATACAGAAGATGCTGAGCGTATCGGTTTCAAAGACGGTGACAGAGTAAGAGTATCTTCCCGTCGTGGAAGTATCGAGACAACAGCAAACGTATCCGGAAAGACCAATCCGGGCGAGTGCTGGATGCCGTTCCACTTCCTGGATGGCGGTGCAAACTGGTTAACATCAGATGCACTGGATTCTATTTCCAGTACACCGGAGTACAAAGTTTGTGCAGTTAAGATTGAGCGCGCATAAGAGCAGTGGCGGGCGGAGAAACATCAGTATCCCCCATTGCATGAGAGAAGCCACAGCTGAATGATATTTGGCTTGTTACATTCCGTAAAAATACTGACTGTGAATGAAAACAAGGAAGGATCTTATGGCAGAACATATCAGAGATGAATATTTTGTAACCCGTGATGTGGTCACTTACAATGGAAGTGCACTGGTATCCGATAAAAAAAATCTGGTAGTAGAAGTAAGTTATCAGTTATATGTGAATGGCAGGGGAGTAGGCGAGATGATCTGTTCCCCATGGGATAAAAAAGAAGCATTCCTTGGCTATCTGTACCTGCGCGGATACATTTCCAGTTCCGGAGATGTCCGGGCAATTGACGTGGATGAGGAACATGGAATGGTAAATATTACGATCCGTGAGTATCTCACCGATGAGACAGGTATGGAAAACCTTTTGCTGGAAGATGAAGTGCTGCTGAATGGACAGGGCATTGTGCCAAAACGGGATGATGTGAGACTGTCCGTCAGTGAAGTGCTTGCTTTTTCCAGAGAATTAGAGGAACGTTCCGCACTGTTTCATCGAACCGGTGGCGTACATTGTGCGGCATTTGTCCATCATGGAGTATTTCTGTCTTACAGGGAAGATATCAGCCACCATGTGGCAGTAGACAAGGTCGTTGGCGACTGCCTGCTTCGCAAGATTCCGATGAAAGATGGCATTTTGATCTTCTCAGGTCGTGTTCCGGTGGAAATCCTGCAAAAAGTGGGAGCCATGGGTTGTTCCATTCTGATCGCAAAGTCGGCACCGACGAATTATTCCTGTCGACTGGCGCAGCAGCTTGGAATCACGCTGATCGGTTTTGCCAGAGATAAGACCTTTAATGTGTATTCACATCCGGAGCGGATCTACGAGTAGATCTTGTAAAAAAAGAGTGATAAAGAAAGAAAAATCGGCATATGTTGTTTAGAAATCCCGAAGAGGGAGGAAACAACGTATGCTGATTTTTTTGTCTGATTTGATTATACCGCTGTTTATCGTAGTTATTCTTATGGCAGGTCTGATGAGCCGCCGAAATGTTTATGCTGATTTTGTAAAAGGCGCAAAAAATGGTTTAAAGACCGTAGTAGATATTTTACCTACCCTTGCGGGATTAATGGTCGCTGTGGGTATTTTACGGGCTTCTGGCCTGTTAGATGCGATCACTGGTATACTTGGAAATGCGATGGATCATGTGGGTTTCCCGTCGCAACTTGTGCCACTGGCGGTAGTTCGAATGTTCTCTTCTTCAGCAGCAACCGGACTGTTATTGGACATTTATGAACAGTTTGGAACGGATTCCAGAATTGGACGGATTGCGTCGGTTATGATGAGCAGCAGCGAGACAATTTTTTATACAATGAGTATTTATTTTATGACTATAAAAGTAAAAAAGACACGTTGGACATTGGCAGGGGCGTTGACAGTAACTATGGCAGGGATTGCAGCAAGCGTGTTGCTGGTTGGGTGAATTCTTTGCGTGATAGTATGAAATCAGATATGGCGCAGATAGTTCTCAAATCTTTTATCTCAGTCGAGAAGACTCCCACTTCTGCAAGTGGTGAGTAATAACAAGTCTTTCTCAGTGGGAGTACAATCTCCGACTGAGATAAACGCTCCGCGGGGATGTGCAGTGATTCTGAGAAGAATATGTCAGCTTTCGCTGACCAGAATCACGCACCAAGTCTCACGTGCGTTTGACTTGAAACTAGGAGGTAAAATGACTATGCGTAGTAAAGCATTTGATATGGCTGAAGAGAGAGGAATAACAAAAGGAATGATAGCAAATGCTGTTGCCACAGTTAAAAATCTTATGCAGGAAGGTAGTTTTTCCTTAGAAAAGGCATGTAGAATGGCAAATATATCAGTGGAGGATTATAAAAAGAATACGGAAAAATAATATTTGTAGGTTTAGTTGATGCGTATGAAAGGACGTTAAAATTTTTTCACAGTGTGTTGTTTCCTGACGAGTGGAATAGAATTTTAACGTCCTTATTTCATAAAACAAATTTAAAACGAAAAGTCATACGAGCAAGAATTTATATGGTCAGCTCCTGCATAAGCTTCGGTACGGTAGTAATTTCTTTGATTTCACCTACACGGGAACCGCAGAAGATCAGTCCGTTATCCAGATCACCGACCACCGCATTGATGAGAGCCTGAGTGATGCAGTAAGGCGCGGTCACCGGATTGCAGGCTTTCAGGCAGTTAAAACAGTGGGAAATTTTATCTGGAGCGGTGAGCATCCGTTCAATAAAGGCATTTTTGATGGCACGTCCCGGCATTCCCACCGGACTTTTAATAATGATGACATCGTCATCTGAAGCGTTTACATAAGCCTGTTTGTATGCATCGCTGGCGTCACATTCTTCTGTGGCAACAAAACGGGTAGCTGCCTGAATACCGTCGGCGCCAAGTTCCATGACATGTGTAGCATCTTCAGCGGTAAACATGCCACCGGCTACAAATACCGGAATCGTAGTCTGATATTTTTCTTCGTATGTCTGCTTCAGAGCAATAATATTTTGAATTTCTGTATCATAATCCAGAGAAGGAATATCCTCTAACTGTTCTCTGGAAAAACCGAGATGTCCGCCTGCCAGTGGACCTTCGATCACCAGAAAATCAGCGGTGCGGTGATATTTTTTGTCCCAGAATTTCAAAATGACATTGGCAGATTTGGTGCTGGATACGATAGGAGCCAGTGCCACATCATAACCTTCGGCAAATTTTGGAAGCTCTGTCGGAAGACCTGCACCGGAAATGATCGCGTCCACACCGGCAGCACAGGCGGTTTTGACATAGGTTTCGTATAACTGTGTGACCGCCATGATATTGACAGCGACCATGCCGTTTCCACCGGCGATTTCTTTTGCCTTTTTGATTTGCTCCGGAAGCACCTTTAAATTCGTTTCTTCCGGATGTTTTGCAAAATCCGGATCATCATAACCGATCTGAGCTGTGGAGAGGACGCCCATACCACCTTCTTTTGCAACAGCTCCTGCCAGACGACAGCGACTGACACCGATGCCCATGCCGCCCTGGATGATCGGAAGTTTCAAAAACTTATCTTTTAAATGCAGTGATTTCATTAATTTCATATGATATTTCCTACTTTCTAACTGTATTTTTACTAAAAATTGATCTCAGTCTGAGTTGAGACTCCC
>OGWX01002610.1_pt1 | contig 10661 bp, 7 predicted proteins | sample 1576151 | NCBI WGS metagenome assembly OGWX01 (sample SAMEA3541591, study PRJEB24748) | human gut metagenome | biome: human gut; feature: human-associated habitat; material: faeces | place: China | collected 2012
TCCGCGACGAAAGCAAAAACAAAGATGAGCGGCGTGATGAATGGAAATGCTGCTTATCATACAAGCGCGGAAGGAAATGAACTTGCAGGTGTTACTTTTCCGGTAAAAGTGAATAAAGCTTCTGATTTGGAAAATTTTAAACAGATTACAGACAGCACTACTATAGAGATTACTACGAACATGAAAGGCCAGGTAAGTACTAATACATATACTGGTGCAGCGGCTCTTATTGAACAGCCAAGCTATACTTATTATGTTCCGGCAGAAACTCCTGCATATTACAAGGAAATGAGCGTAGATGAGAACGAAAATATTTCTTTTGGCGCTGTTCAGGGAATGTCCGAACAGAATGTTAGTGTGAATGCTGAATTAAAGCTTAATTCCAAATATGGAGATTATCAGCTTGAGCTGGATGAGACAGCAGTAAAGGCAGTAGTAAATGCATCTAATGGTGATAAGATTTATGGTGTAATCATCAATACAACAGACGGAACCACTTATGCACTCCGTCATCTTGAGAATATCTGGAAAGGAAAAGAACTTGCATGGAGCACCGGCTTTACAACAGAATCTCACGGTTGCCCAATAAGCTCTGACCACTACAAATCCATGATGGGAAAAACTATTTCCAGCGTAACGTACTATACGGATAAGGGGGAAATTAATTTTGATATTCCAGATACTTATGTTCCGGTAAAAACAGGTGTCAGTGCAACCGTTGACAACATCAAGGTAACAGATGCAGAGGTTAAAGTTGAATTATCTGAAGCACTTCCATCTGATTATTCAAAGAAATATGCAGTTGATGATGTGGAAGCAGCGACAACAGAGACAGGAGTAAAGGTTACAAATCTTACACCTGGAACACATACTTTAACAATTTCGGATGCCAATGGAAAATATGCTTCCATCAGCACTACTTTCACAGCAACAACAGATGTTATGCCAGCTGCATACGATGAGTATGAGGGAAAACTGGTTGCTGCAGCAGACATTACAGCAGAGCAGTTTGCTGCATATACAAAGGCTGTTTCAAAAGTAAAAATTGGTGAAAAAGAGTATGCTGCAAGCAAAAAAGGTTCTGTGAAAGTAGTTCAGGGAGACGGATCTCTTGATTACTCTAAAACAGAAGTAAAAGATGGAGATACCGTTACCGTAAGTGCATCTGGATATGCAGATTTCTCATTTGTTTACAACGAAAACGTATATGTATACGCAGGTCTTACCTGGGCTGAATACTGGTCTTCCGAGGATGTATACAATGCAGGCTCCACAGCTTCTTCTGAAGAAAAAGACAGAAGAGGTGAGTCAGACCTTGGAGCATTTGATGCTGTAACAAGAGCAACTGCAAACCATGGCCTTCACAGAGGAAGCTTCCAGGCAATCGCGGTTCTTAATGGAAAAACAGTTTCCCACTGGAGCGCAGACGGAAAAACAGTTTATTATGCCGATGGAACATCAGAAGTATTTAACCGGAACAATGTAACCGGATATACCGTAACTGGCCTGAAATATGTACCGGTTGAGATTAAGAGAGCTGACCTTGCTGCTTTTGCAGAAAGCCATGCAATTGTAAAAAATGGCGGACAGCTGATCGGCGGTTATGGCGAGAAAGAACTGAAATCCTATGAAGCCGTTGCAAATGTAACTGCAAATACAAATGGCTTGAAAAAAGTTACAAAAGCTGAGGACGGAAGCTTTGTAATCGGAGCAAGACAGAACGGAACTGAGTCTGGTATCAAAGATGCAGAGCTGAAAGTGGCAGACGGAATTACAGCAACTGTAAAACCTGGAAATGGTTCTTATGGTGAGTTCCTGAGAGTTGACCTGACTGGAAACTATGGCGATCTTGGTGCACATATGCAGTCTGTTGAGTGGGCATATTATGGAAATGATTCCACTTATACAAACAGACTTGCAAACTATGGAACAAAATTTGCAGCTGATAACTGGATGCATAAAATGATGGGTATCCAGCTTGGCCTTACAGAATCCGGAAGATGCAAGCTTCCGGAAGGAACTGACGGAACTGGTTACTGGATCCTTACTGTTCATGCCCTTGGATACCAGGATTACGTTGTAAAATTCCAGGCAACAGCTGAGAATATTGCAAAACCTGCAGGTGATGCAGATTCCACACCACTGGAAAACATTATCGCAGAAGCAAAAGCCCTGAATGAGGCTGATTATACTCCGGAGAGCTGGGCTGCTGCAAAAGACAGCATTGCAAATGAGCTTGAAGAGTGTGAGGAAATGCTTGCAAATATTAAGAATCAGACAACTTATGGCGTAGAAGAGCAGATCGGACATTTAAGAGAAGCTCTTAACATGCTTGTAAAAGCTCCAGCTCCAACTGCAACGCCGGCACAGCCGACTGCAACACCAGTCCCGGCAAAGCCGACCGCAACACCGACCCCGGCACAGCCAACTGTAGCACCTACACAGCCAACTGCAACTCCGGCACCGACTGCAGCACCGGCCAAAGGAATTACAGCAACTGCAAAAGCTTCCACAATTTACACCAAAGGAAAAACCTCTACAACCATTACGGTTGTAAAAAATGATGTAACTGGAAAAGTTAAATTTACATCCAGCAACAAGAAAGTAGCGACTGTTACCTCCAAAGGCGTTGTAAAAGCGAAAAAAGCAGGAAAGACAACCATTACGGTAAAAGTTGGAAACTACACTAAGAAGGTAGTAATCCAGGTTAAGAAACCTTCTCTGAAGCTTGCAAAATCTTCTGCAACAATCAAGAAAGGCAAAACAGTAAAAATCAAAGCAACCGCAACACCATCCGGAAAAGTAACATACAAGTCCAGCAACAAGAAAGTAGCGACTGTTACTGCAAAAGGTGTTGTAAAAGGTAAGAAGAAAGGTACTGCAACCATCACTGTTACAAGTAATGGGGTATCTAAGAAATTCAAAGTAAAAGTAAAATAATTGGTAACCATTCAGAAGGTACTGAACAGTTACAATAATTGTTACAAAGTTTTTACTGGTAACAAATAAGACTTGTGTGAAACAAGGCAAAGGAACGGGGGCCGTTTTTAACAGCCCCTGCTTTTGCTTGTAAAAAGAAACTTATTTTGCTACATATTTTAACAGGAGACAGCATGAAAAAACGAGACAGTGATAAGAATCCTTTTGAAAAAAAGAATCTGGTGAAACTTGCTCCAGCAGCAGTGGTTATTGCGGCTGTGGCTGCAGCAGGTGCTCAGGCTGGCAGCAGTGGAAAAGAAGTGACTGCTGAAACCAGAGAGGTTGTAAAATCCCAGGATCTGGAATCGCTTCTGAAAACAGCCTATTCCTATGAGGCAGCAGATGACGAGGCAAAAGAGGAGAGTCTGCTGAAAGCAGGCAAAAATACATCATCATCTTCAAAGAAAAAAACCTCCAAAATTTCAAAGAAAAAAAGTGGTATAAAAAAAGGAAGCTCAAAGACCCTTCCAGTAAAAACGGCTGCATCTTCAGGGGTAGGTCAGGGCTCCACCACTACACCAACTACAGAAGTTCCGGAAGGCGGCTATAAAGATGGAACTTATCAGGGCAGCGGTACTGGCTTTGGAGGAACGATTACCGTACAGGTAACTGTATCAGATGGGAAAATCACAGCTGTTGATATATTGAGTGCCTCAGGAGAAACAGGCTCTTATTTTGCCTCCGCTCAGGGCGTTGTAAGTAAGGTTTTATCAAGCCAGTCCCCGAATGTGGATGCAGTCAGCGGTGCAACTTATTCCTCAAATGGGATTATCCAGGCAGTACAGAATGCCCTTTCACAGGCAGGAAACAGTGATTCTGCCACACCGGCTGCCACACCAACTCCAACGCCAACGCCAAAACCTGCAAAGAAACCGAAGAAAGATACTTCTGTCAGCTATAAAGATGGCGTATATGAGGGACAGGCAGAAGGCTTTGATGGAACCGTAACGGTAAAGGTTACAATAAAAAATGGAAAAATCAAAAAAATAAGCAACACAAATACAGATACACCTGAATTTTTTAATAAAGCATGGAAAACAATCAAGTCCAATGTGATTTCCAGACAGAGTACTTCTGAAATTGATACTGTAAGTGGTGCAACATTTTCTTCCAATGGAATTCTCGGAGCTTTATCCCAGGCTCTTTCAAAGGCTGATCAATCAGGAACTACAGACTCAAAGGAAGAAGATATAACTCCAACACCGACTGCTGTACCTGATGAAACTGTAACACCAATTCCAACGGAGATTCCACAGCCTACCAAGACTCCGGATAATCCGTCAGATGAACAGCCGGTTGTAAAGCTTTTGAAAGATGGTACCTATACAGGGTCTGCAATGGGATATTCTGGAAAGGTTAACATAACACTGACAATTAAAGACGGAAAAATTACGGAAGTAACCAATACAAACTCAGATACCCGAAGCTTTTTCAATAAGGCATGGAGATCCATACAGCCTAAAATACTGGAAAAGCAGAGTACAGAAGGAATTGACACTGTAAGTGGTGCAACATTTTCTTCTATGGGAATTCTGGATGCGTCCAAAATAGCATTGGAGCAGGCAAAAAATACAGAGGTACAGCCTTCAGTAACGCCAGAGCCCACTGAGGCGCCGGATTCCACCGAGAAGCCAGAACCCACAAATACGCCAAAGCCGACTTCTGTTCCGGAACCAACGACTGCACCGGAGCCTACAGCTGTACCAGAGCCTACTGAAACGCCAGCGCCAACTTCTGCACCGGAACCGACGGATACACCGGAGAATTCTGTGACGCCGGAACCGACAGCTACGCCAGAACCCACGCCTGTGCCTGCTGGTGCATATATAGATGGAACCTACACTGGCATTGGAGAAGGCAATGACGGACCAGACAGTGTACAGGTTACCGTAACAATATCCGGAGGACAGATTGTGGGAGCAACTTATTTTTCCTATGATGATGAAGAATATGCAGATACAGCCTGGGAGGGAATTCTTGGACAGGTTATGGGAAAGCAGTCCGCAGACAGTGTAGATACAGTATCTGGATGCACATATTCCTCCCAGGGATTTATTCAGGCATTTAGAAATGCATTAAATCAGGCAAAAGGAGCATAACCCATGAAATACCAGAGTTTTATTATGAGAGTTTTATGTCTGCTTCTGATCGTTGGTGTCGTTCTTGGCTACAACTCCATGCAGAAAAAAGATAGTGATACCGAAAAAGACCAGCAGATCGCCAGTCTGACAACCAGAGTGGAGGCCTTGGAAAAACAGCAGGATGAGATATTAAGTGCCCTTGAAGAGGCTGCAAAAGCGCAGGAAGAGGCGAAGAAAAAGGCAGAAGAGGAAGCGAAGAATCAGAAAGCCCAGACGGAAGAAGCGGCTTCCGGGGATGCTTCCGAGGACGCGAAAAAAGATGACAAAAATACAGATGAGACAGAGGCTGAGGACGCTTCTTCTGAGGAAGAAAGTGAAGATCTTGTCTACAAAAACGGAACCTACACAGGAGACGGCCAGGGCTTTGGCGGCAATATCCAGGTTCAGGTTACACTTGAAAATGACACGATTACAGACATTCAGGTGGTAAGTGCACCAGGCGAAGACTCTGCATACCTTTCCCAGGGACAAGGCGTGATCAGCACCATTCTGGCTTCCCAGAGTACAGACGTTGACACCATTTCCGGCGCAACCTTCAGTTCCACTGGAATTATCAACGCTGTAAATGATGCACTTGGAAAGGCGGAAAATCAATGAAAAAGAGACAGAGAAAAATCCGGCTGATCCGCGCCGGCATCCAGCTTCTGTTTTTCATTTTTGCTCCGGCACTTTTTTCCACAGCATTCGCAGGCGTGAAGTCCGTTTTTCAGGCAATCGCAGCACATCAGGCAATCAGCTGGAATTCCTTTCTGGATGTGACTGCCGTGCTGCTGGTGGTAACCTGCCTGTTCGGACGGCATTTCTGCGGATATGCCTGCGCATTTGGTTCCCTTGGGGATGCATTGTACGAGCTGACTGTGTTTATCCGCCAGAAGGTTTTTCATAAAAAAGGCCGTCACGGATACTCAGAAAAAGCCATCCGCATTTTGCAGAAGGTGAAATATATCTGGCTTCTGGTGCTTCTTGTATCTATCCTTACCGGCTGGTACAGTAAGCTTCAGGGCATGAGCCCCTGGGATGTGTTTTCCATGCTCACCGCTGGCAGACTTCCCGGTGCTGCCTACAAGGTGGGGATTGTGCTGCTGATTCTGCTCATGATCGGAATGTGCACTCAGGAAAGATTTTTCTGCCAGTTCCTCTGCCCAATGGGCGCAATTTTTGCTATAATGCCTATAGCGCCCTCTGCGCTGTTCAACCGTGACAGCGGCACCTGTCCAGCGAAATGCGGAGCCTGCAAAAAGCGCTGTCCTGCTCATCTGGACATTGACGGTGATACCCCTCTCTCAGGAGAATGTATCTGCTGCCACGCCTGCCAGGGAATCTGCCCGAAGAGGAACATCCGGATCGGGATTCCGAAGGCGAAAGATGAGAGCCTTTTTTAAACACGAGCTGGGAAAAGATGGGCGAACGCTATTGGAAAATAAGAGAAAATAAAATCAGAAAGAACAGGATATGAGTAAAAAAAGAAGTAAAGTAAGATTTCAGAATGAAGTCGATTTAATTAAGGTACATTATAAAAAGCAGTCCAGAGGTCAATCACTTACCTGCTTGGATATGTTTAATGGGAGAAGGCATTTGAGAAAGAGAAGTGCGGCAGGAATCCTCTGCGGCAGCCTGCTTCTCACTGTCATTTCTGCAATAGTACTGGGAAAAACAATTACAGTTGTTTATGCATCTGACATAGAAAAATACACCAACGCAGATTTCGCAATGGACACGGTAGTTTCCGAAACCCTTTATACCTCAGGCGAGGACATCAACACTCAGATTGGCGAAAAGCTCCGCGAAATGGAAACCACCCTCCTTTCCTGGACAGAGGAAAACTCCCAGATTTCCCAGCTGAACAATGCTGATGGCAAGACCATGGAAGTTTCTGATGATCTTGCCGCCGACCTTGAGAAAATCCGCCAGCTTTCCCAGGATTCCAACGGTGCTTTTGACCCCACCCTTGGAAAAATTATCCGCCTGTGGGACATTGCCGGCGAGAACCCTCATGTCCCAGATCAGTCCGAAATCGACACCCTTCTTCCCGAAGTGGGCTACGAGAAAATTCAGGTGGACGGAAACAATGTAACCCTTCTTGATGGCTGTACCCTGGATCTTGGTGCCGTTGGAAAAGGCATGGGCTGTGATTTGATCATGGATTACCTGCAAACCCAGCCAGATGTCTTCGGTATGATCCTGAACCTTGGCGGCAGCAGTGTCATGACCTACGGCGAAAAGCCCGACGGCTCCTCCTGGAAAGTAGCCCTTACCGATCCCCGTGACACGGAAGGCGACTATCTTGGAGCCATCACCCTGGACGCCAACCAGTTCCTTTCCACCTCCGGCGACTACGAAAAATACTTCATAGAAGATGGAATCCGCTACCACCACATTCTGGATCCAAAGACCGGCTATCCTGTACAGAACGGTCTCACCTCCGTCACCATCGTCTGCGACCAGGGTTACCTGGCCGACGGCCTCTCTACCGCCTGTTTCGTCCTTGGTATGGACGCCGCGAAAACCCTTCTGGAGAAATATGGCGCAGAAGCTGTATTTGTAGACGAAGATAAGAATGTATATGTGACAAGTGGATTGATGGATAAATTCGAATTAATGAAAGACGGATACACAGTAAACGAAGCGTAAGTTGTCCATGATAGATTCATAGAAAATGATAGCTTACGGAATAACGAAAAGAGCTCCAGAGAATAGTCAAAAACTACCGCCAGGAGCTCTTTTTCAACTAACAGCATTTGGGCTGAATATATTCAGCCCAGATGCGTACGGTGGTAACATATTACGGAATCCTCTTAAGCACTTCCTTCGTCAGCACTCCAATCAGCAGTCCTGTAATCACTCCCGACACCATCAGCGCCGGAGCATAATAATACAACAGTCCCACCGTATGCGTTGCCGGAATCGCCACCAGCAGCTGACCGATGTTATGGGAAACGCCACCAGCCACACTTACACCCAGCTGCTCGAATCCAATCTTATTTTTCACAAAAACCATCACAATCAAACTAAGGGTCGCCCCCGCCAGGCTATACATAATACTGGAGCCGCTTCCAAACATAAAACCGATAATAAAAATTCTCACAATGGAAACCAGCGCCGCTTCTTTCCACGTATACCTCTCCAGCACAAAAAGCACCGCCAGATTTGCAAGCCCTAGTTTCATTCCCGGAATTCCCGCAAAAAACGGAATCAACGATTCCACATACCCGAAAATAATGGCAATGGCTGCAAACAGCCCAAGATACGCTGTCTTTTTCTGATTCATCACTTACACCACTGCGTCAAATCCACTTTCGGAATCCTGTGAATCTGAATCGCCCTCTCCCTGAATGACTACTCTGTTTGGCAGGCACACAATATATCCGCCTGCACTGCCCACTGCCGGCTGCTTCATGCAAAGATGATCCGGGCAGTCCGCCTCTGTCATCTTTACCTCGCCGTCCTTAATTTCACACACATTGGTATCCCCAATCTGGATCACCTGATCCTCCGCCAGTGAATAAGTCCCATAAAGTTCCCCATCCACCGTAATCTGGATCGACCCATGAGTTCCATGTGGAACCGCATAAACAAAAATACAAAGCACCACTGAAATAACCAATAGTGCACCAATAAATACCGCTTCTTTCTTCTTCAAAAATGATACCTCTTCATTAATAGCTTTAACAAAAATCATTATATCATAGAACCATGTTCCACAAACGAACCATTAGTTTATGATATAAGAAATACAGAGATTTTTCAACCTATTCTAAAATCCATTTTTGAGAAAAAATCGCAACAGAGAGAATGCCTGTTATTCACAAAGAAAACGGTAACGGGTAGCTATTCCTTTCCACACCGCTTTTTATTGTAATTTCCCACGGAATATGCTATTGTATAGTTTGAAAGTCTGTGTGCCGTGCGGATCGCGGGAATGATTTTTCAAACACGTTCCAGGCCGGCGGCATTGTTGAAGAAATGTAACGATTCAGAAAACACTGGACAGTTACACAGAAATATTAGAAAGAAGGTGAAGCTATGGTTGAATTAGACCAGTTCAAGAGCATTCTTGCAACATACACAGAACCATTAGTGGAAGTGAGGGATTCACTTTGACCTGGCTAACAAAGAAAAGCGGGTTGAAGAATTAGAGCGTGAAATGGAAGCGCCTGATTTCTGGGACAATGCAGAAATATCCCAGAAGAAAATGAAAGAATTAAAGGGTATGAAGGACGACATGGAAACCTATCAGAATCTGGTAACCCAGAAAGAAGATATGGAGACCCTGATCGAGATGAGCTATGAGGAAAATGATCCGTCCATGATCGAAGAAATCCAGGAAATGCTGGATGAGTTCCAGGCACAGTTTGACAGTATCCGTGTGAAGACACTTCTTTCAGGAGAGTATGACGGCGAGAATGCCATTATAAAACTGAATGCAGGAGCTGGTGGAACAGAAGCCTGCGACTGGTGCAGTATGCTGTATCGTATGTATACACGCTGGGCTGAGCGCAAGGGCTTTTCAATTGAAGTTCTGGACTATCTGGACGGCGATGAAGCTGGTATAAAATCTGTTACGTTCCAGGTAAACGGAGAGAACGCATACGGACTTCTGAAGTCTGAGAAAGGTGTTCACCGTCTGGTACGTATTTCCCCGTTCAATGCGGCTGGAAAGCGCCAGACCTCTTTCGTATCCTGCGATGTAATGCCGGATATTGAGAAAGATCTGGACGTAGAAGTCAATGATGAGGACATCCGTATTGATACCTACCGAAGCAGTGGTGCCGGCGGACAGCATATCAACAAGACCTCATCCGCTATCCGTATCACTCATTTTCCAACAGGAATCGTGGTACAGTGTCAGAATGAGCGTTCCCAGCATATGAATAAAGATAAGGCTATGCAGATGCTGAAGGCGAAGTTATATCTTCTGAAACAGCAGGAGGCAGAAGCCAAGCTTTCCGGAATCCGAGGTGAAGTAACGGATATCGGCTGGGGCAACCAGATCCGTTCCTACGTTATGCAGCCATATACCATGGTCAAAGATCACCGTACCAATGAAGAAACCGGAAATGTAGATGCAGTTATGGATGGTGCCATTGATATCTTTATTAATGCATATTTGAAATGGATCGCACTTGCGAAGAGACCTGCAGAACAGCAATAAAAGCATGCTGCTGTTCACGAAGGGAACGGTACCAGCTTCCGGATTATGTCTGGATACAGCGGCTGTAATGGCAGAGATTTGCAGGGCGCAGTGAAAGTGGAAGGAAATGCAGGATGCCAAAGACAACAGATAAGAATAAATATTTTGTAGTAAAAGAGCGGGCTGTGCCAGAGGTGCTTCTGAATGTAGTTGCAGCGAAGAAGCTTCTGGAATCAAAGCGGGCAGCTACGGTTCAGGAAGCTGCAGACGCTGTGGGAATCAGCCGAAGCTCTTTCTATAAATATAAAGATGATATTTTTCCGTTTCATGACAATGCAAAAGGAAAAACGATCACGTTTATGATCCAGATGGATGATGAGACCGGACTTTTGTCGGATGTACTGCATATC
>OGWX01002611.1_pt1 | contig 10658 bp, 9 predicted proteins | sample 1576151 | NCBI WGS metagenome assembly OGWX01 (sample SAMEA3541591, study PRJEB24748) | human gut metagenome | biome: human gut; feature: human-associated habitat; material: faeces | place: China | collected 2012
CTTCACTAACCATGACAAAATCATGATTAAGAAGTCACTTAGAGCATATATCACCTGCCGCCTGCTTGTAAATGGCATACTGCTTGACTGCAATGCTTTCCGGATTTCGCATCTCCAACCGTTCAAACAGGATATCCAGCGGAGACTGGTATTCCTCATCGTCCTCTTTCACCTGGGCAGAACCTAACATTTCCATGATCATGGAGAAGTTCTGTTCCTCCGGCGGCGCTTCATGCAGAAGGTACAGCATGAGCGCCTGCAGCAAGGCGGTCTCACTTTTCTCCCAAAACGGGTCCGAACTCTGCGCCCCTTTCGGGGTAGTATTTCGGATCAGGTTGTTGATGAGCTTTAGCACATCCTTGTCATCCCGCACATAGGCAAAGGGATTGTAGCAAAAAGATGTCTCCGGGTTAATAAGATCAAACACCCGGACTTCATACCCTTCCCTCTCCAGCAGTCCTCCGGTTTTCCGAAGAAGCTCTCCCTTAGGATCGGTGACCACCATGGAACAGTTACACTGCATGATATTGACTACGGCGTATGCCCGGCTTTTTCCCGCACCGGAACCGCCCACCACCAAAACATTTAAGTTCCGTTTGTGCTTATAGCAGTCCAATCCCATGCGGAAGTTCTGGGTTAAAATGAGATTCTGGGTGTACCGCTTGTCCCGGTAACGCTTGCAGATGGAAGCTGCATCGCCCCACTTGGCAGAGCCATGCTCCACCCCTCTCCGATAATTTTTCTTCTGGGAGTAATAAATACCGATGCCTAACACATAGGCGATTGTGAATGTGAACACACACCGCAGCGTGTACGGCGTATAAGAAATAGAAAAAGGCTGATCCAGTTTTTCGGTCAGCACTTGTAAGATCTGTAACAGATTCGTATCCGGTTTTATGGCACAGGCAGTGATGGCGCCTGCCCACCAGACAACAGGCAAAAACAGCAGCCACACCCAAAGGTCCGCACGTTTCCATGCTACCTCTGCGGGCTTCTCTCCTTCTTCGCTTTTTCACTCTTTGGCACTTCGTTTGCTGGTCCGTCTATCCTATGAAAAGAATCCTCTCCGGGGATCAGGGCAAGGCTTCGCCCATTCTCCCAATGCATGTGAATCTGCCCGGCATCATCAATATATGCTACCGTTCCTTGTAATCCCGGCGGCATCCCCGGCTCATCCATAAAGTCCAGGCAGAGCCTTGTTCCTTTCGGATACCGCTTTCGTAATTGTTCCACTTGTTTTTGATCGTACATACTCATAGACATCCCTCCCTTCTGTTACCAGAAGAAGCGCCTGCTGGTGTTTGGTTTCATGACCTTTAAGATCACGCTGTCAATGCCGTCGCTGTACCTGCCCATGGCAAGATACTTGTCCCGCAGCCGATTGAGGGCATTGCGAAGTTCCCGCTGTTCCTCGCTTATAATGGGAAGCCTTTTCTCGGAAAGCTCATAGGCTCGGACTTTCTGCAGCATGGCTTCTGTCTCTGGGTGAACCGTTCCCATCCGGCTCTGGGCTGCCAGCTCATCTTTGAGTGCCACTGTAAACATATTTTTCATGATGTTATCCGTTTTTAAATAGTAATCTGCCATCCCCGTTCCCTCCTATCTTTGTTACACCCAACATACCACAAGAACCCTGCAATAGCTATCCCAACGGCGGAACTTTTTTAAGAACCTATCGCTCCGGCTGTTTCTCTTTTTTCTCTTTCTTCGGTGCCTGCTTTGGAGGTTCCTCAAAAGAAAAATCATCTTTGGAAAAGGTCTGCTCCTGTTCCCCGAAATTTCGTTCCATATGGTTACGGATAGTATAGGCTGCCTGCCGGACATCATTTAAAAATCCCCGCAGTTCCTGGGGATCTTTCTGTCCATTTGCCTGCATCTCTGCCACTTTTCCAAACTGGAAGCCGGACACCTCTGCCCCATACCGCTTGCCAATCACATACGCAGCACAGTATGCCTGGGCATTCACCTTCTTCCTTGCATAGTTCCCATCGTGCTGATCCAGGGCGGCACAAGCCAGTTCCCGGTTCACTGCATGGAATGTTGTATTCTCATCCATTCCGTTGCGCACATAGACGGTACGCTGTTTCGGGATATACTGTGCCTGGATGCCCTCCGGCAGATTGTCTGCAATCTGCATCCGCACTGGCTGATCCTTTAAGACTGCATGGATCAGTTCTTCCATGGAACGCTGTGGACGTTCCTCCAGCGGTTTCCCAGACATCTGGCTGATGTCAAATCCTTTACCGATGGCATAGCCTGTCCGCATCTCCCCGTCTTTTTCATATTCCGTACTGACCATATAGGTGTAGCCATGCACCCCGGATTTCGGAGAACGGTGTTCTTTTTTCCAGTAATCATAGGATTTTACCACCGTTGCTTCTGGATTCTGTCCGTAGATCAACAGAAGGTTGGGTGTTTTCTGCGTATTGCACTGTGCCATAAAATCTAAAAATCCCTTTAAAGAATCCCCGTTTTGGAACACCGCCTGTGCCTGGGCGTCTACCTCTGCCCATACTTCTTCCCTCTGCTGTTTTTTCATGGCTGCATATTCTTCTTTTGATAACTGCTGTTGTGGAGTTTTTTCTTCCCCTGCCCCACCAGGGATCATGTTCGTTAAATCCATAGCCTTACCTGCCTTTCACTTTCTTCTGTTCCCTTCTTTGTTGATTTCTCGGTTTTCTCCGGCTCTGCTGTTGCTTCTGCCGCTGTTTCTGTTCCGTTTCAATCTTTTTTAATTCCTGCCGGACAGATGGTTTCTCCCCTTTCCAGCTAGTTTCCTGCCCGGAAAAAGAACCGCTGCTGTGCGAGGAAGGTCCGGACAGATTCCCTGCCTTCTCCGCCTGGGTAAAATTTCCCTCCGAAGGAGAGACTTCCCCTACATCAAACAGATGCTCTTCTTCATCCAGTTCGAACTCAATGGTCCCTTCCGGCAGCACCACCTTTTCGGTCTTTGCCGGAAGTTCTTCTTTTGCTTCGGTTTTCTCGGTAAACTCTGCATCGATCACACGCTCTCCTTCCCGGACTGGCGCTTGTTCCACAACCGCTTCCCCGGCTTCGGATTTTACAAAGTCCAGATTCATCTTATCCAGCACCCGGTTCACCTTTGCCGCATCATCAGCAAACACCATGATCTCGGGAAACTGGGGGTTCTTCTTATCCCGGATGACCACATACAAAAGTCCCCTGGATTTGGCTTCCCCGGCAAACTCCCGCAGCCTGTCATGGGGAATGGTGAAAAATTTCATTGCCCGCTGTTCCTTTAACATCCGAAGCAGATTGGTCTTTCCCCTGGTCTTTTTCTGGTCCTTCATCACCGCAACGATCAGCACCGCCAGATTCTTTGCAATGCTCCCGCTGATCCGTAAGGTATGTTCCATGCCTTCCATGGAATACCGAACAATCTGATCTGCCGCATCACCGCCATAGTTCATACGCTCTCACCTCCTTACCGCTTCCGTTCTTCTTCCCTTCGTTGTTTCCCGGACGATTCCTGTATCTGCTCCTGTTCCTTTGCCTGTTTTAACCTCTCTTCCATCTCTTTCGACTGGATCTCAATCTGCTGGCTTAAACGGATCTTCTTCCGAAGTTCTTTTAATTCCCCGTTGATCTCCTGAATCCGCATACCGCCCGGTTCTTTTCGGTATAGCGTTCTTCGCTCCTTCATTAAGGAAAGCACCTGTTCCTCCAAAGGTTTCCGGTATGCTGCCAGCTCTTCCCTGGTGTTGATCCCCTCTTTTTGCAAAAACTCCATCTGCCGGATGCGGAGATCCAGTTTTCGGATATCGGAACGGACCGCATAAGAAATCCGTTTCGGCTTCTGCTGAAGCACTCCCATCCGATACAGATAAGAAAAATACAGCTTTTGAAGTCCGGTAAGTTTCCTCTTTGGAAACTGCACCTGTGTTTTTCCATACACCTGTTGGATCTTTGGACGCAGGATCTTCTCCCGGATCTCTGCCTCCCCATAGCCTTTTCCCAAGGAACGCAGACGGACATACCTCTCCATATCCGGTGTCTTTAATGCCGGATACTTCCGGTTCAGCTTCCAGGTATAACCCCGCTTCTCCATTTCTTTTACAAACTGACTCCAGGAAAAGCTCACGCCAATGGCATCCCGGATATCCATGCGGATGACAGTCCTCCAGGTAGGTTTCCCTTCCCCTTTTGCAAAACTCTGCACCAGATGGTAGCCCTGTACCCCGCCTTTCTTATGGAATGAAACTTTGGAAGGAGGATGATCCGAAACTGCCTATGTTACCAATAAAGGAATATGAAAATCAGGTGGCGGATGGTGCCGATGGATATTGTATTTTAGGTCGAATGGCGAATGACTATAAAAAGTTGATCCATCCAGTGAAGAAATATCAAAGAGAACGTTAAAGAGAACTTGCATGGGGGAGTCGATTTGAATCGATGGAACTGGTTTGGCAAGCATAGCGTTTGGATATCCAAACGCACTTTGGGGAGAACCCCAATCCCCCGGCAGTCGAGAAAGGAGAGAAGTGAAATGTTTTTTGCAGGAATGGCTCTTGGGATAGTGGCAGGCGCAGCCTTTGGCATTGGAATCATGTGCTGTGTAGTTGCCGGAAAGCAGGAGGATCAGCAGATGGAACAGATGCGGATACGCAGACAGAAGAAGGGAGAACTGAAAACAATCCATTTCCGGGATCGGGAAGGAATAGAGAGGTTCTCCCTTTCGGATGGGGAAAGCCTTTGCATGATGGCAGAGGACGGAACGAAAGAGATTGGGCTCTGCCGCTTTGTGGATGGGAAGCAGGTGGATGTGAATGGGCAGATTTGGGAGATCGGGGAATTCCTCTGGCAGATGGAACGCAGGGGGATTCAGGTGTATCCCTTAGAGACAGCATAAAAGAAGGAAAGGTAGGTGGTCGAATGAGAAAACGAAACCATGTAGTTCCTGTCCGTTTGAATGCGAAAGAACTTCGGCATCTGGACGGGCAGGTCGCAAAGAGTGGACTAAGCAGGGAGGAATTTTTACGTTCCCTGATCTTAAGCGCACAGCTTCAGACAAAGCCCTGTGAGCATCATGCAGAACTTCTTCGAAAGATTGCGGGACTTTGCAACAATGCCAACCAGCTTGCCCATGTTGCCAATGGCACCGGGATGGCAGGGGAAGCCAGCGTACAGGAGATGCTCCGGATTTCCAAAGAGACCTGGCGTCTGGTGAAAGAGGAATGGTAGATGGCATATACCAGCGTTCTCCCCGTCCACCGCCTGGACCGTTCCATTGAATATGTGAAAGACCGGGCAAAGACCACCAAGAGTGCCGGCTCCCTGGAAGAAGCCATTGATTATGCGTTGAATCGGGAAAAGACGGAACAGACCATTTTTGAAGATGCCATGGGGTGTACCTGTGAAAATGCTTATGCAGACATGGTAAAGACCAAAGAGCGTTTTCATAAGAAAGAAGGGGTACAGGGATACCATCTAGTACAGAGTTTTGCAGAAGGGGAGGTATCCCCGGAACTGGCACATCTCATTGGGCAGGAACTGGCAGAGCAGTTATTGAAAGGGCAGTATGAGGTGGTGATCACGACCCATCTGAATACCAGTCATTACCACAACCATCTGGTATGGAATTCAGTAAGCATGGCGGATGGGAAGAAATACCACAGCAATGCCAGAAGTTATTTTACCGAGGTACGTCAGATTTCCGACCAATTATGCAGAAAATATGGTCTTTCGGTGATCCAGACGAATCAGGGAAAAGCCATGCATTATGCCCAGTGGAAAGCAGAAGCAGAAGGGAAGCCTACTTGGAGGACTGCCATCCGCATGGATATCCAGGAAGCCATTGGTGTGAGTTTTTCCTGGAGTCAGTTTGTCAAAGAAATGGAGAAGCGGGGCTATACGTGGAAGCTGAACCGGAAGTCCCCCTCCTTAAAGACACCGGGGATGGAGCGGTATATCCGCCTGCGTTCCTTGGGAAAAGGATATGGAGAGGCAGAAATCCGGGAGAAGATCCTGCGTCCCAAAATTCGGCAGGTGTATGGAACAACACAGATGCAGGTTCCAAAGAGGAAACTTACTGGTTTACAGAAATTGTATTATTCCTATTTATATCAGATGGGGGTATTTCCGAAGAAGCCCAAGCGGATTCCTTATGCAGTGCGTTCAGATATTCGGAGGCTGGACCAAAGGATTTGCCAGATGGAGTTTTTGCAAAAAGAAGAGATTACCACCAGGGAAGAGCTGGCAGCATACCGGAAACCCTTGGAAGAACAGGTACTTTCTTTGATGAAAGAGCGCAGAGAATTATACCGGAAAGAACCGGGCGGTATGCGCATTCAGGAAATCAATGGGGAATTAAAAGAACTTCGTAAGAGAATCCGTTTAAGCCAGCAGATTGAAAAGCAGTCTTTGGAAATGGAAGAGCGGTTAAGGCAGGCAAAGGAACAGGAGGAGGTACAGGAAGTGTCAGGGAAACAGAGAAGAGAGGCAGAATGGAATCGGTAAGGAGGTGAGAGCGTATGAACTATGGCGGTGATGCGGCAGATCAGATTGTCCGGTATTCCATGGAAGGCATGGAACATACCTTACGGATTAGTGGAAGCATTGCAAAAAATCTGGCAGTGCTTATTGTAGCGGTGATGAAGGATCAGAAAAAGACCAGGGGAAAGACCAACCTGCTTCGGATGTTAAAGGAACAGCGGGCAATGAAGTTTTTCACCATTCCCCATGACAGGTTACGGGAGTTTGCCGGGGAAGCAAAATCCAGAGGGCTGTTGTATGTGGTCATCCGGGATAAGAAAAATCCCAAGTCAGCAGAAATCATGGTGTTTGCCGATGATGCAGCGAAGGTAAACCGGGTGCTGGACAAGATGAATCTGGACTTTGTAAAATCCGAAGCCGGGGAAGCGGTTGTAGAACAAGCGCCAGTACGGGAAGCAGACCGTGTGATCGATGCAGAGTTTACCGAGAAAACAGAAGGGAAAGAGGAACTTCCGGTGAAGACCGAAAAGGTGGTGCTGCCGGAAGGGACCATTGAATTTGAACTGGATGAAGAAGAGCATTTGTTTGATGTAGGGGAAGTTTCTCCTTCGAGGGAAAATTTTACCCAGGCGGAGAAGGCAGAGAATCTGTCCGAACCTTCCTCGCACAACAGCGCTTCTTTTTCCGGGCAGGAAACTAGCTGGAAAGGGGACAAGCCCTCTGTCCGGCAGGAACTAAAGAAGATTGAAGCCGAGCAGAAACAGCGCAGGCAGACACAGAAGAGTCGGAGAAAACCGAGAAACCAGCAGAGAAAAAAGAAAAAAGTGAAAGGCAGGTAAGGCGATATGGATTTAACGAGTATGATCCCCAATGGAGCAGGGGAAGAACAGGCGGTAGAGCAGCGTCTGTCAAAAGAAGAGTATGCAGCCATGAAAAAACAGCAGAGGGAAGAAGTGTGGGCAGAGGTTGACGCCCAGGCGCAGGCAGTGTTCCAAAATGGAGAATCTTTAAAAGGATTCTTGGATTTTATGGCACAGTGCAACACCCAGAAAACGCCCAATCTTCTGCTGATTTACGGACAGAATCCACAGGCAACCGTGGTAAAGTCTTATGATTACTGGAAGGCAGAGAACCGTTCCCCAAAATCCGGGGTGCATGGATACACCTATATGGTCAGTACGGAATATGAAAAAGACGGGGAGATGCGCACAGGCTATACCATCAGTAAGGGCTTTGACATCAGCCAGATGAGTGGAAAGCCTCTGGAAGAACGTCCGCAGCGTTCTATGGAAGAACTGATACAGTCTGTACTAAAGGATCAACCAGTGCGGATGCAGATCGCAGACAATCTGCCGGAGGGCATCCAGGCACAGTATATCCCGAAACAGCGTACCGTCTATGTGCGCAATGGCATGGATGAGAATACAACGTTCCATGCAGTGAACCGGGAACTGGCGTGTGCAGCATTAGACCAGCATGATGGGAATTATGTCAGGAAGAAAGTTAATGCCCAGGCATACTGTGCCGCCTATGTAATCGGTAAGCGGTATGGGGCAGAGGTGTCCGGTTTCCAGTTTGGAAAAGTAGCAGAGATGCAGGCAAACGGGCAGAAAGATCCCCAGGAACTGCGTGGCTTTTTAAATGATGTGCGTCAGGCAGCCTATACCATCCGCAACCATATGGAACGGAACTTCGGGGAACAGGAGCAGACTTTTTCTAAAGATGATTTTTCCTTTGAGGAACCGCCAAAGCAGACACCGAAGAAGGAGAAAAAAGAGAAACAGCCGGAGCGGTAAGTTCTGGAAAAAGTTCCGCTGTTGGGATAGCTATTGCGGGGTTTTTGTGGTATGTTGGGTGTAACAAAGGAGGTGCCAAAGATGGCAGATTACTATTTGAAAACAGACAATATCATGAAAAATATGTTTACGGTGGCATTAAAAGACGAACTGGCAGCCCAAAGTCAGATGGGAAAGGTTCGTCCGGCTACAGAAGCCATGCTGCAGAAAGTCCGGGACTATGAACTTTCTGAGAAAAGGCTTCCCATCACCACAGGGGAACAGCGGGAACTTCGCAATACCCTCAATCGGCTGCGGGACAAGTATCTGGCCATGGGCAGGTACAGCGATGGCATTGACAGTGTGATCTTAAAGGTCATGAAACCGAACACCAGCAGGCGCTTCTTCTGGTAGCAGAAGGGAGGGATGTCTATGAGGATGTATAATCAGAAACAAGTGGAACAATTACGAAAGCGGTATCCCGAAGGAACAAGGCTCTGCCTGGACTTTATGGATGAGGCAGGGATGCCGCCGGGATTACAGGGAACGGTAGCATTTATCGATGATGCCGGACAGATTCACATGCATTGGGAGAATGGGCGGAGCCTTGCCATCGTTCCCGGTGTGGATTCTTTTCATAGGGTAGACGGACCAGCAAAGGAAGCGCCAAAGAGTGAAAAAGCGAAGAAGGAGCGAAGCCAGCAGAGGTAGCATGGAAACGTTCTGACCTTTGGGTATGGCTGTTGTTTCTGCCCGTTGTCTGGTGGACAGGCGCCATCACTGCCTGTGCCATTGAGCCGGATACCAATCTGTTACAAATCTTACAAGTGCTGACCGAAAAACTGGATCAGCCATTTTCTATCACTTATACACCGTACACGATGCGGTGTGTGTTCACATTCACAATCGCCTATGTGTCAGGCATCGGTATTTATTACTCCCAGAAGAAAAATTATCGGAGAGGGGTGGAGCATGGCTCTGCCAAGTGGGGCGATGCAGCTTCCATCTGCAAGCGTTACCGGGACAAGCGGTACACCCAGAATCTCATTTTAACCCAGAACTTCCGCATGGGATTGGACTGCTATAAACATAAACGAAACTTGAATGTCCTTGTGGTGGGCGGTTCCGGTGCAGGAAAAAGCCGGGCATATGCTGTAGTCAACATTATGCAGTGTAACTGTTCCATGGTGATTACCGATCCCAAAGGAGAGCTTCTGCGGAAAACCGGAGGACTACTGGAGCGGGAAGGATATGAAGTGCGGGTGTTTGACCTCATCAATCCGGAAACCTCTTTTTGTTACAATCCCTTTGCTTATGTGCGGGATGACAAGGATGTGCTAAAACTCATCAACAACCTGATCCGAAACACCACGCCGAAAGGAGCGCAGAGTTCGGATCCGTTTTGGGAGAAAAGTGAGACTGCCTTGCTTCAGGCGCTGATGTTATATCTGTTACATGAAGCACCGCCGGAAGAACAGAACTTCTCCATGATCATGGAAATGTTAGGCTCTGCCCAGGTAAAAGAGGACGATGAGGAATACCAGTCACCCTTGGATATTTTGTTTGAACGACTGGAGATGCGAAATCCGGAAAGTATTGCGGTGAAGCAGTATGCCATTTACAAGCAGGCGGCTGGAAAAACTGCCAAGTCTATCCTGATTTCTGTGGGTGTCCGTCTGGCAGCCTTTAACTTAAAGCAGATCGCCAATTTAACCTGTACCGATGAACTGGATCTTTACAGCATCGGGGAGAAAAAGGTGGCGCTGTTTTGCTGTATCCCGGATGCAGATACCAGCCTCAATTATCTGGTGGGCATGATCTACAGCAACCTGTTTCAGACCCTTTATTATGTGGCAGACCGGAAATACCATGGGAAACTGCCGATCCCGGTACACTGCATCATGGATGAGTGGCCCAACGTGGCATTGCCGGATGATTTTGACAAACTTCTGGCAACCATGCGGTCGCGCGCAATTTCCTGCAGTATCATCATTCAGAATATTGCCCAGATGAAAGCCTTGTTTAAGGACAGCTGGGAAAGTCTCATCGGGAATTGCGATGAATTTTTATACCTGGGCGGGAATGAAAAAGAGGGGCATAAATATGTCTCAGAACTACTGGGAAAAGAAACGTTGGATACCAATACCTACGGGCAGACCAAGGGGAGAAGCGGAAGTTATTCTGTGAATTTCCAACAGTCTGGAAGAGAACTTCTTACCCCGGATGAAGTGCGACTTTTGGATAACCGGAAAGCGGTGCTGCTGGTGCGTGGGGAGCATCCCATTTTGGATGAGAAATACGATTTGCATAAGCATGTGAATGTGAAATATACCGAGGATGGCGGTGCGCCTCCATATGATTATGCGAAAGCACCGCTGTCCCATGAAGATGTAACCATTGATACCAGGAGACTGGATGATTATGAACTGC
>OGWX01002614.1_pt1 | contig 10637 bp, 9 predicted proteins | sample 1576151 | NCBI WGS metagenome assembly OGWX01 (sample SAMEA3541591, study PRJEB24748) | human gut metagenome | biome: human gut; feature: human-associated habitat; material: faeces | place: China | collected 2012
CTACAAGATCAACACCATGTACTTAAAAAAATTTCAAGAGTACATCACATCAAAAAGGAGAGATTTTATATTATGAAAAAACAGGCAACATTTCTGGCTGTATTATCCACTGCAGTATTTACTGCATCCATGGCCTTCCCGGCCTATGCAAAAACAGCCGGCTGGACCGAAAAAGACGGCAACTGGTATTACTATGATTCCTACGGAGATCCCCTTACCGATACATGGAAGAAATCCGGGAATGACTGGTACTACTTAAACTCAGAGGGCGTCCGCGCTTACTCTGAACAGATCGATGAATACTATGTAAACGAAGAAGGAAAACGTGTCACCTACCAGTGGGTCACCATTGAAAATGAAGATTACTGGTACGAAGATGACGCTCCTGAATTTCTCTATTACTACTACGGAAAAGACGGAAAAGCCTTAACCTCCACCTGGGCTTCGATCAACGGCAGCTGGTACTACTTTAACGAAGACAGCATCATGGAAACCGGTTCCATCCAGGTAGATGGCTATAACTATTATCTTGGAGAAGACGGAAGCAGAAAAACCGGCTGGGTCCTTTTAGAAGAAGAGACAGACGATCCGGAAGATTTAGAAGCATGGTACTACTTTGACGGAAACGGCCGCCGCATCGAAAACGAAGTAGATAAGAAGATTGACGGTGCTTATTATACCTTTGAAGACGGAAAAATGCAGACTGGCTGGTACAAACTTCCGGCTGCAGCTGCAAATACAGCTTCCGATGATACAAATGACCAACAAACTGGAAACGCTGGATCCGAAACTATAGAAACTGCCTCTGACTCAAATGCCAGTGCCGCAGAAAGCAGTGACTCCAATGACGCTGCAGCTTCTGTCGCTGACCTTCCAGCCATCTCCGGCTATAAATACTATGATGAAGACGGAAAACGTGCTTCCGGCTGGCGCACCATTGAAGGGGTGGAAAACATCAACGAAGACGGTGAATTTTTCCGCTTCTACTTTAAAAACGGCAGTCCTTACTATGGAAAAGAAGGCCTTGAGATCTTCACCATTGAATCCAAAAAATACGCCTTTAACACGGCCGGAGAAATGCAGACCGGCAAGCAGTCTGTAATGACCTCTGAAGGTGTTTTCGCCAACTACTATTTTGATGAAGAAGGCGTTATGAAAACAGGCAAGCAGACCATCTACGACGAAGACCTTGGTGAGACCCAGAACTGGCTCTTCCACGCAGAAGGCACCAAAAAAGGTCAGGGCTACCACGGCATCAAAGACAATACCCTTTATGTAAATGGTCTTAGACAGGAAGCCGACAAGGACCTGCGTTTCGCACCTGTATCCTTAGACGGCACCCGTTACCTTGTAAACGTAAACGGTGCAGTCCAGAAAGCCGGCTCCACCTCCAAATCTGCCTCTAAGCCGGAGCTTGGCAGCGGACATAAAGACTTCAAAGATGAAAATGAAGTGATCTGGACGGTCAATACAGAAGGTATGATCCAGTAAGAGGATTTTGTTTTCAACCAAAATTTTATAAAAGACGGCGCTCCCCTATCATCCGTTCACAAAAAGGAGCGCCTTTTTTTGTGCATTTTGACGAATTTTGAAAAAAATTAAAAACAGGCGGTATATTTTGGGGATTCGCGCGTTATTTATAGTGTAAGGATTTTTTTAAACGAACATTTTACTCAAAGGGGGATTTGTGATGAGAGAACTTGCTGTTTTTTACTGTCCGAAATGCGGATACTATGCCTACTACCAGACTTCGCGCCATCCACAGTGTCCCAGATGCAGTCATCCGGATGTGATGCATATAGCGCGTATGCATTACAGAGAATTTATGGACATGGGATGCAAAGAAAGAGACGATTACCTGGCTCTTGAGATTTTAAAGGACAACCCGTCTTACATAAAAAGGATCACCGCTCCTCACAAGCGTTTTAACAGCCGTGAGATCATTGCAGAAATGAACATTGAGATCATGCGTCTTGACACAGAAAATAAGATTCTCAGCGATACCGTCAAATGGATGCACGATACCATCTGGGAGATGATCTGTGAACAGAAAGGCTACACTAGTAAAAATGCAGCTGAGATTTTAAACCGTCTGGAGAATGACGATCCCCAGGAAGACCAGCAAGATTCTCCTGAGGATACAACGGTCACCGCCAAAGCTCATACCAAGGAACACATCCGGCATTGACCTTTTCATTCCTGACCATTCGCCCGATCACATCAGTTACTGGTACAGCCCCAGCAGACTGCCCGGTTTATCTGTGATCATATTATCAATCCCGGCTTTTTCGCACTTTTTTAAAGAATAAAAATCATTGATATTCCAGGCAACTGCCTTCTTTCCAAGGCCGTGTATCTGATCCACCAGTTCCTTGCTTACCAGCTCAATGCTGATCATAAACTGGTCCGCAGCCGTATACTGCCCCGGATCTCCTATATCCTTAGATGTGATATAACCGGTTTTAAGAGAAGGCTCTGCTGCCTTTACTTTCACTAAAATATTGTAATCAAAAGACGTGATCATACACTGATCCAGCATTCCCTTGTCGCGGATCAGCTGTATGACTCTGTCTGCAAAGTCACTGCTCTGACCGACGTCCTCTTTTATCTCAATATTGAGGCGTATCTTCCCTTTGCAGGTATTTAAGACTTCCTCCAAAGAAGGGATCTTTATGTCCTGATACGCCGGTCCCATACTGCCTGCCGGATGAAGCACTTTTAGCTCTGCCCATGTCAGATCCCTTATCCTGGCATCTTTTCCCATAAGCCGCTTCAGATTGCAGTCATGGAAAACCACCGGCACATTGTCCTTTGTTTCATTTACATCCAGCTCGATCCAGTCAGAGCCGCTTTCTATGGCTTTTTCAAAGGCCGGAAGTGTATTTTCCAGCGCCTTTAAAGAATCTCCTCTGTGAGCCGTGATCTCCACCTGGGTGATCCAGGGCGTATCCTGCGCATATACAGGCATAGTCTGCCCTAAAATAAGACAGGCCGTCACTGCACAGACCGCCTTTTTCATGTGTATTATTCTTTTTTTACTTCTTAAAATCATAAAATATCACTTCCTGAGATAATTTTTCACTTGAAATATAGGCTCTGATGTCCTATATTATGATACTAGTGTAATCCAAACGTTGAAAATCCCATAACAGCTCACTTGCAAGAGGATTTAGAAACTTTGGCCTGACAAAAAGGGGGATTTTACCTCCAATTTTATATACTAAAGAGGAACAAAAATGGATATCAATCAATTACTTAATGAACTGAAAGAAACCTATTCTTTTTCCAATGTAACCTGCAGCCAGACACCAGGTGACGCCATGACTGACTTCGTATTCTTCCTGACACAGGACCAGATCACCCGCTTTATTGAAAAAGCAGGCCGGTTAAACTCCATTGTAGAATCCTGTGCAAACATGATCAGCATCTGCGAGCCTGAGTTAAAAGATACATTAATGGCAACTGCCATCCGATGCATCGGTGCAAATGAATTACATATCCGCACCTGCGATTCTATGATCAGAATGCTGATCCAGTCTTTTTTTGACTAATGGGTAGTATAGCACAATTTTTCCAAAAAATACCCATTGTAAAAAAGCTTTCATAAAACTGTAAATATTTTTAGACATCCTCTTCTAAATGAGGTACACTATAAGTATCGATTAATAGAAAGGGGATATTTTTTATGCAGAAAAAACACTTACGTATCCTTGTAACAGCAGCCTGCTTAAGTGCGGGACTGGCATTTTCCGCCTATGGAGAAGAAACCATTTCCTCTGTTCCACTCTCCTTTACCTGGGATGGTGCGCCAAAAGGCGGGGAAATGGTTGGTACACTGACTGCCTCCACCACCAGCAAATCCTTTATTGTAGAAGGCAGCGAATATTTAAAAGATGACGATACCTGGACTTACGGTGAATGGCCCTGCGCAGAGATCGAGCTTTCCGCAGCAGAAGGTTACCGTTTTGTCACCCCAAACCGGCGTACCTTCTCCTTATCCGGCTGCAATGTCCAGTACAAAAGTGCTGAAATCGACAGCGACGGAAGCACCCTGATCCTGCAGGTCTACTTATCCCGTATCGGCGGTCAGCTGCCGAAGATCACTGATCTTTCCTGGAGCGGTGAAAATGCAGTCTGGGACAGTGTGGAAGGCAGTGACAGCTACGAAGTCTGCCTGAAAAAAGATGGAAAGACTGTTACAACGGTAAATCCCAAAGGAACCTCCTACGATTTCTCTGACTATATAAACAACGCTGGTTCCTACACCTTCACTGTCCGCGCCATTACCACCGCCGGCAGCCAGAACAGCACCTGGTCCACAGGCTCTGAAACCTATATTCTTTCCCTGGAAGATGCATGGCACAGTGACAACGGTACCTGGAAAAAAGTGGGCGCCAAATGGCGTTTCGTCTACAAAGACAACTCCTATCCCACCTACAGCTGGCGCCAGATCGGAGAAAAATGGTACTACTTTGATGGAAACGGATATATGACAAACAACTGTTACGTAAAATCCCTTGCAGAAAATCTGTATTACTGGATCGGAGAAGACGGAACCTGGGATGAGACCGGGGATACGAATACACCGAATCGGGCAAGTTATACGGTCTATTAAAAATTGGGGTGCGGTCCACCATTTACCGCACCCCAAAATCTTTGTATTTTTATCTGCTTTCGCTGATCATTGCTCTCACTGCTGATCTCGTTCACTTCTTATCATTTTGCGCACCAGAAGCAACGGACTTTCCAAATCTGGTTAAATATTTCTCCCATGCTTCCTTTGTTGTATACTTCCCTATATTTTTCCTGTATTTTCTGGCCGTCTTTCCATACCCGACCAGCAGGCAAAACAAAGTTCCCAGCATATGGCCCATACAAATCATAAACTGCACAAAATTCCTTTTTACAAGAACCGCCCGTTCTGTCCTTTTATCCCAGATAACCACCGCCTCACGTTTCAGGTAGTTTGAAACCGGGTCCCATGGTTTTACAAGAGGTATATTACCGCCTCGGTACTCATCAATATAAGTCAGCTTTTCAGCTTCTTTATACAATCGGGCATTCATTTCTTCCGGGTCCAGTTTCCAGAGCCATTCCGGACCTTTTAAGAAATCTTTGACACCCTTACAAATCAGTTTTACATCTTTATACCTGTACCTAAACAAAGTTCCCGCCATCTTACAGACGGTATGGTTCAAAGCTTCCATGAAAGAATGATCCTGCAGTACTATTTCCACCAGAAGATTTCTCATGTCATAATAGGGCATAACTTCCGGCATAGCAGTCCGTATGTCCCGATGCCATACGCAAATGCCATTTAAGAAAGTGATACCTGCATCACGGTTCCGTATACCATATTCGATATCATCATGGCACAGGAAAAATGGGAACGGAAGGTTATCTTCCCTTACTGTATTCAGAGAATAACAACAGCACCACCAGCCGGAATACAGTTTATGTTCATTGGCAGGTTCCAGTACAAAGGGATCGGCCCCGCTTTCATAATAGGTCAGATTAAAATTATAATACTGGTTCGGGGTGTTTTTTCCCTTTTCCCACCACTGCCCTGCGCTGAAACTGTATTCCTGCTTTTCCAGTCGAAGAAGCATGCCTCCTACTGTCATATCCTTCCACTCTTCTTTTAAAACAGTTAGAAATCCATATAGCCGTACCAACAGATCCGGCTGTATCACGGCATCATCTTCCATAAGAAGGATGTGGCTATATCCATCTTTCTCTTTTCGGTTCAGGATCTCCAACATTCCCCTTGTAAAGCCACCAGAAGCACCGACATTTCTGTTGGGGATAATATCCAGCTTTTCTTTCTCACTGAGTATTTTAACGATTTCCTTTACCTGCTCATTACTCTCTAATGTTCTTCCATTATCGATCACAAAGATGTGACTGTGATGGGATACCTCAAGGCCGGGATTGGAAAAAATATGCTGATACCATCTTTGAAGATTTCGTGAAATATATCCTTCCCGCCTGTAGGTACAAATATCAATGCCTATATTTACCTTCCGGAAAGCACTGTCCTCAATCTCACCCCAGAACATGCCTTCCAATACCCAATTAAGCCGGTTTTCCACGATCAAAGCAAAGGCAAATACTCCATCATCATACTGATCATAGGGAAACGGAATCACGTATTCCTTTTCATTTTCCCCATCCAGCTCTATTTCCTGTATATCCTTCTGGTTGTGCATCAAGATAAGCTTCTTAAATCCCCTTAACCGGATCTTCAGCATTATCTTTGAAAGATTCGTATATTTTTTCCGCTTTGCAATATAAATAAGATTAAAATAACCGTCAAATGTAAGCCTGCCAAAGGCATCATGGTAATACATGTCTGTAATACCGCATATTCCATCCTGAGGAATTAATACACTTTGTAATTGGACTTCCATTTTCTTGCTTTCTCCTTCTGTTCCAGATGTACTCTTGGAATTTTTTTGCGGCGGTATACAGCATCTTCCTGCTCTTACCTGCGCTTTCTCTCATACCATACAGTTATGCCCCAGAAAGCTGCGCCAACAACTGACATTGCAATACCTGCATATAATCCCTGAACATGGTACTTCATTTCAATAGTATTTTCCCCTGCGTTAATAGGCAGTGACATCATACAGTCTCCGATCAGCTCCGGTTTTACTTTTTTACCATTTACCTTCACATTCCAGCCTTTATCATAAGGAATCGACAGATATAACCGATCCAGATTCTGAGGATTCTTTACAATTCCAGAAACAGAGCCATCCTTTATAGTCAGTCCTGTTTCTTCCCTGCTCTTAAGCTCCTGTGTTACATTTTTAAGTGTTTCCAGATCCGTATAGTAAAAAGCTGCGTCTTCCACGCTGTTTTCAATTTGATCCCCATCCAAATGAACATGGACCGATGATTCCTCCGGATTCTGTGGAACATAGGAAACTCTTGGAGCGATCCAGCTATTATAAAGAGTCACAAGCTGATCATTTACACAGAATTTTCCGCTCTTATCATCCTTCATATTAAAATATCCATACACCGGTGCTGCCTGATAAGGCACATCACAGGATACTGTATTGGCATCTGTCTGCAGCTGTGTATCGATCTTTTTATTTACTTCCACATTTTTTCCTGAAAGATAACTGTATACCTGGTTCTGGTACAAAAGCTCATCTGTTTCCTCTGCATCCGGCAGCTGCAAAGAAGACGTATAAGTAAATGCCATGGGCAATGCATAAGGGTTATAATACACGTTCTTTCCATTCCCCGGCTCTATATCCTCTATTTTTTCCCAGCCTGGGATATCATAAGAAGAAAGAAGATACTTCACTCCCAGAATACTGTCCGCTCCCAGTACAGAAGTATTGGCAACTGCCATTACATCCCCTGAAAATTTGTAACCCAGCTTATCTAAAAATTCCAGCTGACTTACATCCGGATCTGAAGTATAACCGCTGACGGAATGATAGTCATACGCCAGTCCCTCATTATAATTCGCTGTCAGTTTACTTCCATCCACAGAACGGGTGCTGGTCTCATGCATACGGTAAAATCCCCCATCCCGTTCTTTCACCTGGGAAACCAGTCTTTCTTCTTCCCTTGTATAATTTCTAAAATGTTCCACCTGACCATCCAACCCAAGAGTCAGCTTTCCGTTATAAACCAGTTCCATAGAAACAGTCAGAACCAGACAGAACGTTGTAGCCCACTTTAACACCTTTTTGCGGCAGCTGATGTGAACATCCAGGAAAAGAAGGGTAAACCAGAACGCCGTTATGGTCATATACAGGTTAAAAGGCTTCGCCAACGGCTTTACATACTCCATAAAGGATAGTATCAAAAATAAAGCAGCCTGACCCTTCCACATATCTTTTCTGTCGATTCCCGTTTCCTTGCGAAAGGCAAAAATATCAGCCGATATCGCGATCAAAGCCATCGTTCCAATATAGCCATACCGGTACCAGTAACTTCCTGCATACTTTAATAAACTGAACACCCATGTAAAGGCCGGAATATAGAACAGAGATAAAACAAATAACAGAAAGGTGATCTGCAGCGTTTTCTTTCTCTTTTCCATCGCCGAAGCCGTAGCGGAAGCACACGGCGTTCGTCGGACAGGCGCGGATGCACATTCCGCAGCGGATGCACTCGGTATGGTTGGGCGTTTTCGTCACGTCCACATCCATCTTGCAGGCTCTGGCGCATTTCCCGCAGGAAACGCACTTATTCTTATCCACCTTCATCTGGAAGAGGGACACCCGGTTGAACAGCGCGTAGAACGCGCCCAGCGGGCAGAGCCACTTGCAGAACGGTCGGTAGAACAGTACGCTCAGCGCAATCACCGACAGCAGGATGCTGAATTTCCATGTAAACAGCTTGCCCAGCGCCGCCCGGATGCCGGAATTGGCAAGGGACAGCGGGATGGCTCCCTCCAGCACGCCTTGGGGGCAGAGGTATTTGCAGAAGAACGGGTCTCCCATGCCAACATCGTTCACAAGGAACGCCGGTAGCAGGAAAACCATCACCAGCAGGACAGCGTATTTCAGGTATGTCAGCGGCTTCAGCCTCTTTGTGGAAAGCTTCTTAGTGGGGATTTTGTGCAGCAGCTCCTGAAACCAGCCGAAGGGGCATAGAAAGCCGCAGATAAAGCGCCCCAGCAGCACGCCCAGCAGAATGAGGAAGCCTATGATATAGTAGGAGAAGCTGAACTTGGAAGACCCCACCACCGCCTGAAACGCCCCGATGGGGCAGGCCCCGGACGCCGCCGGACAGGAGTAGCAGTTCAGCCCCGGCACGCAGACGGTCTTCCCCGCCCCCTGATACAGTCCGCCCTTGAGAAAGTTCGGCAGATGCAGGTTGGTCAGCAGCGTCGCCCCCGCCTGAATCCAGCCCCGGAAGCGGGACATGGTCTGTGAAACGCCTGAAAACTTTTTACCCAATGCCCACACACTCCAGACATAATTTGATTGCTTTGCTCAGCACTGTCGCCGCCTCGCCCCGCCAGACACCGAAGCACAGCATGGCGGCTCCGGCCATCAGCAGCACGATCTGCGCCGCTGCCTTTTTCCCGCAGCTCATTTTTCATCACCCTTTCCGATTTTCTGCCCCCATCATAGCGCGGGAGAGTTAAAGTCTCTGTTAAGAACGAAAACTTAACACAAACCTTATCTGTTTTTGCTATAATGAAAGCAACACAAAAACGAAGAAATAAAAAGGAGGGCTCTCATGCACCTTTTAGTAATTGAAGATGAACGCGCCCTGTGCGAGACCATCGTCCGCAGCCTGCGGCGGCTGGCCTACAGCGTGGACTACTGCTATGACGGGGAAAAAGCGCTGGCGCTTCTGGGCGTGGAACGATACGATCTGGTGCTTCTTGATCTGAATCTGCCGAAAAAGGACGGCATGACGGTGCTGCGCACCCTGCGGCAGACCGACCGGGAGACGCGGGTGCTGATCCTCTCCGCCCGCAGCGAAGTGGAGGACAAGGTGCAGGGGCTGGATGCCGGGGCGAACGACTATCTGGCGAAGCCCTTCCACTTGGCGGAGCTGGAGGCCCGCATCCGCAGCCTGACATTGCGGCAGTTTACCCAGCAGGATGTGCTGCTAAGCTGCGGAGACCTGACCTTTGACACCCGTTCCCGTACCGCCACCGTCAACGGGCAGACGCTGACGCTCACCCGGAAGGAAACAGGAATCCTGGAATACCTGATGGTGCATCAAGGAAGGCCAGTAAGTCAGGAGGAGCTGATGGATCACGTTTGGGACAACAGCGTGGACAGCTTCAGCAATTCCATTCGCGTCCACATCTCCGCCCTGCGCAAAAAGCTCCGCGCCGTGCTGGGCTATGACCCCATCCGCAACCGCATCGGCGAGGGCTATCTGATGGGAGGCGAGGAGGAATGAAGCGGCTTTCCTTGCAGTGGCGCATCACGCTGATGTCCGTCCTGCTCATCGGCATCACCTGCGTGGCCATGAATTTGCTGCTGTGCTCCTCCGGTGTGTACTATATGGACACCATTGCGGACAGCTTACAAGGCGGCGGCACGGTGATCCTGAATGATGGCGGAGCGGCGAGCTTTGACCCGCAGCTCATAGCGCCCAACGAGGAGTTGACCATCGTCGTCGATGGGGTGCAGGGGCGCTTCCGCACCACCAACTGGTACATCACGGCGGCGGTAACGCTGCTCAGCGGCATCCTCGCCTATTTCGTCAGCGGACGCGCTCTCAAGCCCCTGCGCAGCTTTACCTCGCAGGTGGAGCAGGTGCAGCTGAACAATCTTGCCGATATGAGGATCGATGAAGACACTATTTCGGAGTTCCGGCAGCTGAGCCGCTCGTTCAACCAGATGCTGGAGCGGCTGAACAACGCCTTTTCCGCCCAGCGGCAGTTCACCGGCAACGCCGCCCACGAGCTGCGCACGCCACTGGCACTAATGCAGGCGCAGTTGGAGCTGTTTTCCGCGGAGCATCCTGATGTGCGACCGGAGACGGCGGAGTTCCTCACGCTTTTGCGTGAGCAGACGGAACGGCTGATACAGATGACCAGGACACTGCTGGAGATGAGCAATCTGCGGCAGGTGGCGCGGAACGAGCGGATCCAGCTCGCTCCCATGATCGAGGAGATCTTCACAGATCTTGCGCCGCTCTCA
>OGWX01002618.1_pt1 | contig 10620 bp, 6 predicted proteins | sample 1576151 | NCBI WGS metagenome assembly OGWX01 (sample SAMEA3541591, study PRJEB24748) | human gut metagenome | biome: human gut; feature: human-associated habitat; material: faeces | place: China | collected 2012
CCAAGAAATTCATTTATTCAGATGACGAAGCTCCACAATGTCCGGGGAAGAATTTATTATATTTCAAGCCCAAAGAAGCAGGAAAATCTGTATGCGGTATATGAAACCACAGACCGTAATTTTTGGACTGACCTTGCAAAATATAATCAGGCAGAATTTAAAAAAAGCGGTACGGAGGGGAAATGTATTGAGGCAAGGGAATTGATCATAGCCCTGCCGGAATCTTTTACGGAGTATCCTCCAGACAGACTGTTGCAGATATTTACAGACCATTTCAGACAGACTTACGGAACGGACTGTATCGCAGCCCTGCATCACAATAAGCGGAAAACCAACTATCACATCCATCTCATTTTTTCGGAGCGTACACTCTTGGAACAGCCCATAGAAAAGGTTGCCACCCGCAATATGTTCTATGACGAAAAGGGAAATCATGTACGCACCAAAAAAGAGATACTTGATGAAGATGGAAATATCCGTAAAAGGTGCAAGGTGATTCACAAAGGTGAGGTATACGAAAGACAGATTTTCTCCATTAAGGATAAACGCTTCAAGGCTGAAAATTTCCTTGATACCGTCAAGCAGGATTATACCAATCTTATCAATCAGTATGTGCAGGACGAGAAGCAGCGATTACAGGTCTTTGAACGAGGCGGCATGTATCTTGCCACCAAGAAGATTGGCAAGAACAATCCGAAAGCCGCAGAGATGGAAGCAGATAATGCCAAGCGTACCTTATGGAATCAGACGGTAGACAGAGCGATTGTAACGGGTGTTGCCAAATCCGAGATTATGCAGATAAAAAAGGAACGGATAACAGATAGGATTGCTGAATCCGTATGGATTTACGGAAACAGACCCAATCTGTTATCTTCCATTATCGGTACTGCCATTGCAGTATTGGAACTGCTTATTTCAAAAGTATTACTGAAAACTCTGGAACTTGCAGACAAAGTGATTTCCAAAGAGCTTGAGGCAGAACCGGAGAACACAGATTTCAAGGAGCAGAAAGCTGTACCGGAAGAAAGCAGAAAGCAGGCAGATACACCAAAGCCTGCCATACCGCCAAGACCACAGCCGTCACCGGAAGCAGTTTCTTACAAGCACTTATGCGAGATTTATCAAAAGCTGCAGGAACAGAATAAAGCAATTTTTGCACTTGAGAAACAGCGAAGTGACCTTGAAATTGAACTGTCCGACAGCAAAGGTATCTTCAAAGCAAAAAGGCGTTCCGAACTTTCAACGGAGATAGCCGGATTGGAGGAACGTATTTCCCGAATGAAAGTTCGCTTATCCCAAATCGTAAAGGAATACGGGTATCCGAATGCGGAAGCCTTCTACAAGGCATTTCATAAGGCAGAGACAGCTTATGGGGATTATCAGGATAGCCTTAAGAACTGGGAACAGCAGTATGGCGAGAAGCCACAATCACTACACGATAAGCTTAAATCTAAGAAACAGGACATAAAGGAGCGAGAGTTAACAAGACCATATTCTCCACCAAATCGTGGAAGGAGTAGATAACAAACGAAGGGAGGCAATTGCCTCCCTTCGTTTCAGACTGTAGACAAAGCTCCTTCCTGTGAGGGAGCTTTTCTTGTGTCATGACTGCAAAAATTATGTACTTACAAGCATATAAGAAGTAGTGAAAATGCCGTATTTACGGGACTTTTCACTACTTTTTTGGTATAATGAAAGTATCAAAATAAAGGCGGTGTTTCCTATGATGACACAGAATGCAGAGCAGATAAGAAAAGAGAACAGATTCAGATGTTCTGCATGGATGACCTTGTTCCGCAGGATCATCTGCTGCGCCTGATTGACCAGGCAATCGACTGGAGTTTTATCTATGATCTTGTGATCGATAAATACAGTGCAGACAATGGCCGCCCCAGCATGGATCCGGTCATGCTCATTAAAATTCCATTCATCCAGTATCTGTACGGCATCCGAAGCATGCGCCAGACAGTAAAAGAAATCGAAGTCAATGTCGCATACCGATGGTTCCTCGGTCTGGAAATGATGGACAAGGTTCCCCATTTCTCTACGTTTGGAAAGAATTATACCAGACGCTTTAAGGATACTGATCTTTTTGAACAGATCTTTTCCCGTATTCTGCAGGAATGCTATAAATACAGACTGATTGATCCTTCCGAGGTCTTCGTGGATGCCACCCATGTAAAAGCACGGGCAAACAGCAAAAAGATGCGGAAACGGATTGCAGATGAGGAAGCACTGTTCTTCGAAGAGCAGTTAAAGAAGGAAATCAACGAAGACCGGGAAGCGCATGGGAAAAAGCCTCTGAAAGAAAAGAAGGAAGATCCCAAAGATCCCCCCTCCTGTGGTGGCAGCTCTGATGGAAAAGAAGAAAAAACGGTCAAGGAAAGTACAACGGATCCGGAAAGCGGATGGTTCCGAAAGGGTGAGCATAAAAATGTTTTTGCGTATTCCGTGCAGACAGTCTGTGACAAAAACGGATGGATTCTGGGTTATAGTGTAAATCCCGGCAATCAGCATGACAGCCGGACATTTAAATCCCTGTATGATAAGATAAAAGACATTGGCATTCAGACACTGGTAGCCGATGCAGGATACAAAACACCAGCGATAGCAAAGTTACTTCTGGATGATGGTATCACACCGCTTCTGCCGTATAAACGCCCCATGACCAAAGATGGTTTTTTCAAAAAAACCGAGTATGTGTATGATGAATATTTTGACTGCTATGTATGCCCGAACGATCAGGTGTTGGCTTATCATACGACGAACCGTTCCGGATACCGGGAATACAAGAGCTGCGGAATCGTCTGTGAAGGATGTCCATATCTGAAGCAGTGCACAGAAAGCAGGGATCATGTGAAGGTAGTGACCCGGCATATCTGGGAGCCGTACATGGAAAAGTGTGAGGATATCCGGCATACGATTGGGATGAAGGAAGTGTATGCGCAACGGAAAGAGACTGTAGAGCGCCTCTTCGGAACAGCAAAAGAAAACCACGGATTACGCTATACACAGATGATAGGAAAAGCCCGGATGGAAATGAAAGTCGGGCTTACGTTTGCCTGCATGAATCTGAAAAAACTGGCAAAGATGATAGCCAGGAAGGGAAAAAGGGGAGCCCAAAAGTGTTTATTATTGATCAAGTACACACTTTTTGAACCGAAAACAAGAAAAACGCTTCTGGAGTGCTGACCAAAAGCGTTTTGTCTACAGTCTGAAGGAGGCTGGGAATCTCCCAGCCTCCTGATGGCTTATTTCATCCGTTTGCCACGATAGTTGTTCTTTTTCACAACGATCAGTGAACCAAACAATCCAGCCAAAGACAGTCCCATCAGGGAAAGCCACAGCGCCAGATTCATCGTATCACCTGTCTTGGGGGTACGATCCGGCGTACCGGGGTTACTCGGCATGTCCGGGGTGTTCGGCTGATTCGGTGTGACGGGGGTATCCGGGGTGCCCGGCTGGTTCGGAGCTTCGCCGCCGGACGGTTGAGTTGGCGTAGACGTATCCTTTTCATATAGCAGTGCGAACGGAGAGAAGGAGTCAACTGCGAACTTAACGAATTTCTGTCCGCCGATTGTAACCGTTTCACCTGTCAGTTTCTCCGGAATACGAGTGGTCAAAAGTTCATTCACATCAGCGTCACTGTCGCGGTCGATGCCCTTAAAGTGGATGATATGGAACTCAGAGTTTGACTTTGCATCGCTGGGGACCGGCCAGTACAGGTTCATTTTCTGACCAGCACCCATGGTAACGTAGGTATTGCCGTTTGAGGTATCAACCAGATCGAGATAGCGGAACTGATATGAATACTTGCCTTCGGTGTTGGAGGTTCGATTGATGTACGCACTTAAAAGTGCATCATCCAGACTGTGATCGACCATCAGTTTTACATCGTCAGAGGAGGGTACGCTGATACCACTGTTATTGATATAATACTGCGTGCCTGTCTGTGCAGTGCTGACAAGCATGATATCCTTTTCCTGCGGATTAACGCTCGGAATCGTGTTGTTCTCGATAGCACGATAAGTCGTATCATTGTTGCCGCGGACCTTCAGCGTGCCAGTGCCCAGCTTGATTGGACGGGTGAAGGTCTGGCCATCCGCGGTTAAAGTCGCCTTGTATATCTGTTCATCCAGCAGACCCTGATACACGCTGATCTTGTAGTTGCGGAACTGGTCGGTGAGCAGCGCCTGAAACTTCGATTCAGTCATGACCGAGCCGTCCGCACGGGTGAACTGTACGCGGGGGACGGTCTCCCCGCCGTCGTCGATCTGGCGGAGCTTGTAGATATAGACCCGACGTCCGTTCTCCATAACATGGCTCTTGCTTTCATCGCTGTACAGCTCCAGACTCCAGCTGTGCATTGTACCGTTGTCGTCGTCAGAGGTCAGTCGTAGTTTGCCGCTCAAATTAACCGGGTTTTCAGCTGTACCGCCGAGCATTGCGTTAATATCGTCCGGCAGAGTGAGATAGAAACCGATCTCCGGCAGATCATTCTCAACAAACTTGCCATCTTCACCGATCACGCCGTGATAGCCGTCACCGCCGACATAAACCGTCAGGTTCATCGGTGCGATTTTAACGGCATACGCTTCATCCGGCTTCCACTGCGCGTAAACCGTCATGTTGTCGGTTACGTCGGTTTCAGCGGTAAATACCGCACCTGCACCATCAGCCTTGGTGTTCCAGCCATTGAACAGGTAGCCGGTACGGGTCGGATTGGTCGTCGGCAGGTCAAAGTGATTTACAACACCGACAACCTTATCCTGCACCATGATACGAGGGTCGGCCTCGGTATCGCCGCCGTTCTTATCGAATATGACACGGACACCATTGGCCACCTGCCACATATAGTAATTGTCCGTACCGGCAGCATCGGGCATACGCTTGAGGAACCACGCATCTGCCAAAGCATCTGCATTCCCCAGTACAAACACACCTTGCGCAGGAGAATCGGTGTTTTTCTTGGAAAGAATGTAGTTGTCACCAAGTGCAGGCTTTTTCAGAGTCTGCCAGTCAGCGGGGTCCACCGTGTTGACCGTGGTGGTGCCGGTGGAAAGACCGCCGATTTTCAACGGGATATCCGCAGCTGTGTAATTCGTCACGACTGCCGGTAAGCGCAGCTCTGCGTTTGTGCCTGCATAGTTCCCGCCAAACTCAGACGGCTTCATCAACGCCATCATGCCACAGGAACTCACATCACCAGCAACATGAGTTGAACCGTGACCAATATATTTACCGCTTGTCCCAACTGCCATCGTCCCTACAATCGTGACATCATAGGCCGCTGCTCTCGAGCTGTTGATAAAAAGCTGTTCCCATGTACCGTTTACGACCACATTGCCAGACAGTTCCATATCTTCTAAATCATCGGTTTTGAGAATACTGCCTTCGTCAACTGTCAAACTGCCTGTGAGCCATAAGCCGTTTAATTTCACATCAGAATTGTTGGTCACACGGGTATGCGTAGATGATTGAATAAACGGAATTGTTGCAGTACAGTCGGTCAGCGTAACAGCTACATTCTCCGGGGTTGTGTCATAATTAGAAGTAGAAACCACACCAGTGCGGATTTTCGGACTGCCTGTAATTGTAATCTGAGAGCCTTCATTGATTTGCTCAAGGTTTGTCAGTCGGATGATATTTACATCGCCGCCATCCACATTGATGGCGCATTTACCATTGATTATACTGTAGTAATTTGCATAAATATCGCCTTCATCGTAATCTTCATCTTCATAGTACGAATTTTTCAGCTCCGCATTCACTGCATTGATCGTTACATTACCAGTAACATTAGAGTGATCCGCCCCGGTTATATCTTCCACATGGGAGCCGTGCACGTTGATCGTAATGCTGCCGCCTACATCACCGCGCAGGGCTCCGTAAATGTTTGGCAGATCATACGAGTCGGGCTCAGTTCCTTTGTCCCATGCCCATACATTTTCATAGGTGTCGATTACAATATTGCCATTGATGGCATAATTGCCCACAGCACCGGGCATGGCTGCAAAGAGGTTGCCTGCGCCCACGATGGGCCAGTTGCTGTTCAGCCGCAGAGTCCGGTCCGTGTTCTCGTAGTCCGGCGAACCGGCGATGATATGCAGGTCGCCGCGGATGATGGACGTATCGACGAACTCCTGCGTGCCGCAGATCTCGTTGGCCCGGCCGGAACGAATGTCCAGCGTCACATTGCCCCTCATCTCACAGCCGTAAGTGCCTTCAATTGAAGGAGACGCGGTACTATTTTTGTTGTCATAAATCAGCGTAGCATTGCCGCCGACATACACATCGGGGATGTTTGTAGCATCGCCGCTGGTACCATCACCCTTGACGCAGCCGGGGTTCAGATGGTTGCCGCCCATCATTTTAATATCGCCCGTGATCTCCAAGTAGGTGTCGCCCTCAACCGAACCCTGATAAGAACCACCGATCACATCATGCAAACCACTAGAAGAGGACGGGTTGATAGAACCGCTTGCCGCAATCACCACATAGGTGCTGGCTACCGTTGTTTGGTAACCGCCGCCGTAGAGCGTTTCGCTCAAATGAATCTGTCCGTTTTTGGTGAAGATTGTCCGGTATCCGTTGCAGAATAGCCGACGGCCAGTCACATCGACATTATCAAAGGTGCAATGGCCGTTCAGAACACCATAAGAAGGAAAGGAGAGCTTCTTCATTTCTCCCTCGTCGCTTTTCACAGTAATATGCTTGCCATTCGCACCAAAAAATGAAATATATCCGCTTCCAACATCATTGGAGAGCGTTATGTCCGCTTTCAGCACAATGGTCGCTTCGGTATCGTCGCTTGTCGCAATCTGCGTCAGCGCGGTGCTGAGTTTTTCAGCGGTCGACACCTCATAGGTGTTTTCAGAAGTTCCGTCTGCCGCAAACGCAGCGGTCGGAAGCATGGTCATGAGCATTATAACCGTCAAAATACTTGCGATGATCCTTTTTTTCATAAGCTCTCCTCTCTTGTCACATGAGAAAATGGTATACACAGTTCTAGAACGTCACCGCCAGGGGCCACAAAACAACAGCATTTTACCACCGTCTCCCCCAAATAGTCAATGCACTGTCGTTAGAAAAATCAATGATACTGCAATGTTTATAATGGCACCGTCATTGGTTAGACTAAACACAAGGGCGGTGAGGCTATGCGAGAGAAAAAGGAGATCAACATTGCGGTCGGAAATCATATCCAACTCGTTCGGGAAGAGGCAGGGTACACGCAGGACACCCTCTCGGAATTACTGGACATCACGCCGAACCACCTCAGCGCGATCGAGCGCGGCGTTTCCGGGATCTCCCTGGAAACATTGCAGCGCCTGTGTCTCCTGCTTGGCGTCAGCGCAGACCGGATCTTGTTCGGCCTGGACGCACAGGAGCAAGAAGCCCTGGCCATTGCACGCCGTATCACAGATCTAAAACCAGAAAACCGCAAGCAGATCCAAGACCTGCTCTCGATCATCCTAGATATGCTATGACAGCAAAAAAAGTTCCCCGCCCGGTGTATTTTCCCGTGGCAGAGAACTTGACAAAAAAAGATTTCCCTGTTACCATAAATGTAAAGAAAGGGCGCTGCGACAAGCGGTTCAGCCCGAAATGGTGTTATTGGACATATCACTTATGTCAACAAAACCGTCACTTGGCCGAGTGGCGGTTTTGCTTTTTTATTCTGATCGTCACGGTAAGTCCGAAGACATGCAACGTCAAAATAATCGGCATAGGCGTCACCTCCTTTCGGAGGGAGTGGCCGAACCGCCTGCCGTATGATCACAGCGCTCTTTCCTGCCCTGGAAACAGGGCAGACTTATTTTAGCATAGGATAGGAGAGCTTGTCAATTTTGCTCGAATCGCTCATCGGGAAACAACGACAATGCCCAATGCATAATTTCTGCGACTTTTTTTCACACTATGGGGAGAAAAGGGGGAATGGCGATGCACCGCATTGGGCTTTTGGAGGGGGGCACGGGCTGTGTCTGGCGCTCCAGCGGGAGGTCGTCACCCTGGCCGGCCGGAGCCTGGAGCCGCAGGAGGTGCCCCTGCGGGGCTTTGCGGGGGTGGCCCCGGAGCTGGTGCTGGCCTGGGCCGGGGTGCTGCTGCTGGCGGGGATACCGCCGGAAAAGCTCCCGGCTTCGCGTGCGTGATCTCGATTGGAAATAATTATATAAGTGTTATAAACAGCTTGTCATGTGATAGAGAAGCTCTGGCGGCCCTCGTTGAGCAGACGGCAGGCGATTGCTGCCACCTCGCTACGGAGGATCTGGCTGTCTGGCGCAAAGTGGTGCGCCTCATCGCTGCCCGCCAGGACGCCCAGACGGTAGAGCAGGTAGATGTCCGCCGCGTTCGCATCGTCCATCGCCACATCGGGGATGGAGCCGTCCGGCACGGTGTTGATCGGCTGCACCGTTTTCTGCATTGTCTCACTGCTGCGATACACCGCCGCGAAGAGCTGGGCAAACTCAGTCCGGGTGATCTTCGCGTTGTAGTCGGCGTACTCCCACGGCAGATCGTGCGTCTTTGCCCAATCAATATAGACCTGATACCACGGCTGCCCCTGTCGGAAGCTCTGCCCCTCGTCTGCGGCCATGCGGACGGCCAGGGTGATCGCCTCGGCGACGGTCATGTTCGCGTTGGGGGCAAAGGTCCCGTCCTCCATCCCCTTTAACAGACCTTTGTCGGCCATGCTCTGGATATACGGGGCAAACCAGTCGCTCTCATCCACATCCAGAAAGCTGCCGTACCGGGCGTAGCGATAGGTTATCTCGGCGAAGTCCGACCGGATGGAGACCGTTCTGCCCTCGGCGTCATAGGAGAATTCCTGCCAATCGCCATCGTTGTACGTCACACGCAGGAGCTGTCCCTTTTCATTATAAGTATACTGGCAAGAATATTCGTCCCGTTCCCAGGAGATGAGCCGTCCCTGCGCGTCGTAGTGGAAATTCGTGCGCGGTGTCGTGCTGTCGCCATAATAGGCCCCGAGGAAGCAGCCCCTGTCGTCGTAGTCATAGCGCACACGCACAATGTCGTCTGTGCTATCTGCAGCGGGGATGCGGGTCTGGCCGATCAGATGACCTGCCTCGTCATAGTTCCAAAGGTAAGTCTCTGCTTTGTCGGCTTTCCGCATCGTCATGCGGCCCGCTGCGTCATAGGTATACTGCACCCCACCGTCAGTCACGTTCCCGTTTTGATCCAAATAGTTGATCCGGATCGGACGATCTTGGGCATCGAAGGTAATGCGCAGGAAGGGCAGGCCGTCTGCATCGATCTTTTCGCCATAGGTCCGGCCATCAGCGTCTGTGCCGTAGCGATAAGTGATGTGATGGCGGACCGTTTCATCCCACTCATTCTTCGTGGAATAGGTATAGTCGATCAGCCGTCCTTGTGCATCATAGGCGCAGAACCGGAGCCCATCCGACAAAAGCGCCCCGTCAGGCGTGTAGCAATAGCGGACGTTGCGTTGCATACCGGAAGAGTCCTCCCAACGAATCGTTTCACCATGTTCATTATAAGTTTCGCGATTCCACTCTCCGCTCTCGAGGATTCTGCTCGTCTTCTCGCGGACATACCAGACAGAGCGGTCGTAGACGAGGCTGGCACCGCCTGTACCCCAGCCGTACATCTCGCCGTTTGTCTCTGGATCACTTGGCTCTGTGGGGGCTTTCGGTGGGACAAACGGCTCCATCGGGGCCGTGGCCGCAGCGCCAACACCCAGACCCAGGGCCAGCACCCCAGCCAGAAGTCCGGCCAGGAGGATCGAATGCAGGTATCGTACCATAAAAATCCCTCTCTTTCCCTGTCTTATTATGAACAGGATAGCATATTCTGCCGATAAGGTCCAGTATTTCGCCTGCTGTCCGAGAAAGCGCTTTCTGCTTGCAGAACCTGTCGAACTTTGGTATACTGAGTGTAAGCTATCCTGTCCCCAAACAGCAGCATCATAACGATGACAAAAAGAAGTGATGAACCGCTCCCTGTCAAGTAGACAGATGAAAAAACAAAAAGTTTTTCCAGGATTTCAGAAAATGAGGTCCTGGTTTTCTTTTATGCAGCATCCAGCAAGCTACGGTAATTCATTGGTGCGAGGCAATTTAGACGATGCTGACGCCGTTGGTAGTTGTAGTAATGAATGAATTGTCCTACCGCATCCACAAGCTCTTCATAGGTTTCAAAATGGTTGAGATAATACATTTCACACTTCAGGATGCCCCAGAAGCCCTCCATCGGGCCATTGTCAATACATCTGCTGATTTCCTATGCTATCCCCTAAAACGGCGCACCTCCCCGTTCTTCCCCTTTACGAATCCCCGATTTTTCGTTACAATAAAGCAATATGATCCCCTCAAGAAAGGAGGCCCTGCCCATGGCAAAAGACTTGCTTCTGCCCGGCAATATCATCGGCCTGCATCGTAAGGCGGTGGAAAAGCTGTCCAAATCCGGCAACGGCGACGCCGCCCTGCTCTACCTCTGTCTGGCTGCGGGCCAGACCAGCGGGGCGCTCCCCTGGGGCGCGGAACGGGTGGAAAGCGCCCGCAGCGCCCTCATCCAGCTGGGCCTGCTCCGCTCGGACACACCGGTGGCCCCCCAGCGGCCCGTAAAGCTGGCCGACGAGCG